>Ga0307474_10000111_pt1 | contig 59401 bp, 58 predicted proteins | sample atmos_gasesECM1C_2_FD_203312 | JGI IMG/M metagenome (GOLD analysis project Ga0307474, IMG submission 203312) | Hardwood forest soil microbial communities from Morgan-Monroe State Forest, Indiana, United States - atmos_gasesECM1C_05 | ecosystem: Environmental > Terrestrial > Soil > Temperate...
CGCTGCGGGCACAGACCGGTGCTTTTTTGCTTTCGTTGGTCAAAAGCGAAGCGGTCCGTTTCAGTCCATCGACACCCGAGTCTTCTAAGCCTGAAAGCCTAGACCATGGTCATTTGGCCTTGTCTTTTGGCCTTGTCTTTGCCGGATTTCGTCACCCCACTCTCGCCACGATTCCTGTAGAAGGCTCTTGATGGAAGTCCTAGGCAGGCGCTCGATAAATTCGGCGCCCTTCATCCATCCGGCGAAAGCCGCGTCGAAGTCGCGGCGCGCACAGGAGAGCGCGATGTTTGTCCGAATCTGCACCAGAGGTGTCGCAACCCGGAGCCTTTTCACCTGAGAAAGCCAGCGTTCCGCCTCGATCGCGTCGCCTCGAAACCATGCGCAGAAATAAGAGGCTTCTCGTGCCACCAACTCCCGCGAAATAAGTTGTGCCGAAGGCATCAATTCAAGGCACCTCTCCAGAAATGTGGCGGATTGCGCCGCGTCCTTGCGATCGCTCGCAGCCATGTATGCCAGCATATTGCCGGAATATTCGTCGACCGAAGCATCTCGGACGGAGCACACTACTTTCAGCCAGGTTTGTTTCCATGCTCTTGGGCGAATGCCTCTTCTCTGCTGACTCGCGAGCGCTGCAGCCGCGATCCAGCGCCGCGTTCCTCGAACCGAAGTGCATAACATCCAGATGCGGGCGCCGTCACTCCGCAATGTCGAACCGTAGGGCACCAGACTCAGCCCAGTCGTAACAAACGACAATAACGAAAATCCCGCCGCCACTGGCTGTACCCATGTGGTCCGTAACGGCGGGGGAGAGAAGTTAACGAACACGGCTGCTAGCGTTCCCGATACCAGGTTCGCCGCTGGCCCGGCAGCTGCGAAAATCAGTAAACGGCACGCAGCCCGTTCACTGTTTCAATGTGCATGCCAGCATACCCAAGTGCTGACATGCCGCGGCGAAACCGAGCCTTCAATCTCCCGTATTCGATCGTGAGTAAGAAAGGTCCAACAGAGATATGGCTGAAGTGGAATCCAACCAACCAGCCCGCCGCCAGGTGACCGAGTTCGTGAATGGTCACTACGACGGCTAGAATGGCGAAGTAGGAAAGCAGCGCGACATTGCCTTGCGCTTTAGAGTTGCCGAGGTGGCCGATCACCGCCGCGAAAAGGATACCGATGACAAAACCGATTATGACGCCGAGGGTGCGCTTCTTTGGACGGGGTGACGGTAAGACTCCAGAGTCGAGAATGGGGTGGCCGAAGGGGATTCCCGCAGGGCATTCATCGGGTGCATGGTAGCAGAATAACTATCCGCCAGCCGATTGCGAAGCGGAGCCCAATGGTAATTCCCTGCGACCACGATTTGGTCGACGCCATCTAAGCACTTGACCAGCCTGCCGCAGAATGTCCCACGAGGATACACATGCATAAAGTCAACATCGCCGAAAAATTCTCGAAGATCACCGAATACTGGAAGCCATACGTCGGTGCCGAACTCAACGGCCAGATGGTGAAGTTCGACAAGCTCAAGGGCGAGTTCGTCTTTCATCACCACGACCACGAAGACGAAATGTTTCTGGTCGTCAAAGGCCGCTTTCGCATGGAATTCCGCGAGCGTCACGAATGGATAGAGGAAGGCGAGTTCATCGTTGTCCCGCGCGGAGTCGAGCATCGCCCCGTCGCCGACGAGGAATGCTGGCTGCTCCTGTTTGAGCCGGCCGAAACCCTGAACACCGGCAATGTCGTAAACGAGCGCACCGTGGCGCAACTGGAGCGAGTGTAGAGACGTAGCCAGCTACGTCTCTACACCGGATCATGGAACTTATCCTCTACTCCGCCTTCTGGTGCCCCGAGTGCCGCGAAGCCAGGCGCTTTCTCGCCAAGCACAACATCCCCTACACAGAAGTCGACATCGAGACCACGCCCGGTGCCGCCGACGAAGTCGTCAAACGCACTGGCAAGCGCGCGATCCCCCAGTTTGTGATCGACGGCGAATGGGTCCAGCCCTACCGTCCCGGCCAAGGCTTCCTCTACGAGGAAATGGCCAAACGTCTCGGGATCAAGCACCCCTAGCCGCAACCCTCCTCCGACGTGCCCAGCAACCAACTTTCGTAACAGCCCGTTAGCGCAAGAGCAATTGCGTCGCCCGGGTTCTCCGTTATCATTCACGACGGCGAGTGAGATTGATAGTCTTCGGCGGACGGAGCCAGATTTGAAAGTTTTCTTTTGTATTGCGTCATTCCTGCTTCCCCTCGCAGTCCTCGCGCAGGATCAGCCTGTTTCTGGCCCCGCGTCGGTTGCCTCGTCCATCAAGGTCCCGCAAATCCTCAACCGCGCCCTCGGAATGATGATTGGGACCTACACAGACCGCCCTCCCGATCTAACCCTGATTCCGCACGGCCAAGGTGCACGCAACGGACACGTCTGGGTGCAAACTGTTGGCTGGGGTCTTCTTATCGTAGGAGAAGTTGACGGAGAGCGTCCCGAGTTCCCGCGCAATAAGAACCTGATTCTCGAGAAAGATCATATCGAGATCTGGCTGGCCGACGGCAAAGATCCCGACCTGCCTCCGATTGGCTGGGGCAACCAGTTCGACCAGGTCACTCTCCCCCAAGGTGCAAGTTCATGCGCCGACTGGGCTCGCCGAGCGGACACTCCCGCCGCCCCCGACGCTTCGGGCGCCGAGAAGCGCTGCCGCACCTGGGCCGCCACGCAAACCGAATACCGGCCGTTGTTCAAGCGCCTCTTCGTTCGGCAATGGCTGGTAACACCCGACTACGCCGTCGAATCCTACGCCACACCCGCCTACGACAGAATCAGCGCACGCTTCGCCAGCGACCGCCCCGACAATGAAGAGATCCCGACCAGGCTTCTGCCGGTGAGCCAATTGCAGATGTGGCCCGGCCCTGGTAAGAATCGCGTCGGCTACACCTTCGAGATCATGATCCCGTTCACATCCTTTCCCCCGCTCTCCTCCACCGATCTCAGTGACCTTCGTCTGATGGTGGACGTATTCAATCCCCCGCCACCGGGCAAAAAAGTCGGAGCCTATTCGACCTCGTCCCCGTCTCGCGCTTACGGCAAACTGGAGACCTTCAACCGTCTGCGTCTTGATCCGCCGCAGCAATTCCACTTGACGCCATGCGGCCTTCCTCTCGCGGCGAAAGATAAGTACGGCGATCCTCGCGCAGCTTGGTTCATTCCCAAGTCCAACCAGGCCATCGATTTCGAGCACGATGCGTTCCTCATCGTAAACGATGGCTCCGGCTATCAATATGAGCCCGATGCGCTGTCGCCCGTGGCGCGCCCCGTGCACTTTTTTTGGCACGGCATCGCCGAGAACGAATGGGTCTGCGGCCCGCATCTGAGCTATCGCAAAGGCGACAAGTTACAAACCTTCGACGTAGACGTGGATGAGGACGGTTTCGATGCCCGCCACTTGCCCGGCGGCGATCTTTTGATCAAGGTTGGCCCACGGGCCTACGATTCCGAGTTCGGCTCGGGACAGTGTGGCGCCTGCCCCCGCACAGAGTTGCGCATTCTCCGCCTCGGCGCCGATGCAAAAGCGCAGGAAATGCTCCGCCTCGGCGGCATCGTCGACAACGGCTCAGGCGCCTCTCAGGATTTCTCCCTGTCCCGAGACTGGTCTCTAGTGGTGCAATATGACGAGGGCGCCATGGACGATCAGGGCAAGTCGGCCCCATGGTCCGCGACCACCTGGTGTCGTGGCGAGGTCGCGTACGCGCAGTGCAACCACGAAGATGACGTCCAGCCACCCAATCCCCCCGTGCTGAAAGAACTACGCACTGCCGACTAAACCCGGCTCTCACCCGGGGATTAATGGGGGGAGCGGCCCGTTAAGGTTAAGCTGTGCACCAAGGAACGCCCTTCGCTATATCGCACGGTCATCATCTTCGGTACCGTAGCCAAACCCGCGCCCAACGGGCGAACATAAGGACTCCAAAGCTCTCGGTCTCACCCAGCGCCCCCCCGCTAAGAGACTGAAAAGAAACGCTCGGAGCCAATCGCCTCAACCCTATGGATGAATCTCGCACCTCCGAACCGGATCTCGTGGAACCATTGCCAACAGCGCAAGTCTCCGTCGAGGCTCAAGCCCCGCCCGAATCTAGCCCGGTCTGTGACAGCTGGCAGCAGACGGTGCAGGCGGTTCTAGCCCTTGTGATGTTCCTGGGAGCACTCGCGATGGTCCACTACTACGGCCCGAGGGCGGCTCAGGGCGTTCCTCCCGACGACCTGCAAAAACAAGTTCACGCGCTCACCGCCCAGATCGAAGAGTTCCGGCAGGAACAGGAGATGCCGGCCCTGGTACTCAGCCGCTACCGCAACTCCATCGGCTACATTTACGGCGTCTATCAGGTCGGTCTGCCCAACCAGCGTCCTGCACTTCGCGCACGAGTTTCCGGCACCGGATTCCTAGTCGGCGATGGTCTGGTGGCCACCAACCGCCACGTGGCGGAACCCTGGTTTGGGGACTCCGAGGCGCAAGCCCTTATCCATCGTGGCGCAACCGCCATGCTCGAAAACCTCGTGATCTTTTTCCCCGGATCTCCCACTCCCGTAAGCCTGTCGCCTGCGTCAGTCTCGAAGACCTCTGATCTCGCCATCCTGCGCGCCCAGAACTCCGATGTCCTCCGCAGCCTGCCCACTCTGCCCCTCGCCAACTCGCCGAGTTCCCCCGGCGAGCACGTCACCGTGATCGGCTACCCCATGGGAATTGCCGGCATGGTAGCCAAGTCTCCCTCCAGCATCTACGACCGCCTCGCCTATCGCCACAACGACATCAGCGCGGCTAGCGAACTTGCCGCACTGTCGCTGATTCGCCCTTCCGCGACCTGGGGACACCTCGGCGATGTAGTCGGCGACAAGCTCATCTACGACGCGCCCACCGCCCACGGCGGCAGCGGCGGCCCGGTGTTCAATGCCAAGGGTGAAGTGATCGGTGTGAACTCCGCCTACATGGACGGCTTCTCCGGCGGCACGCTGGGCGTGTCCGTGGAATCGCTCCGCCCCCTGCTCGAGGAAGCTCAATCGGCACACTAGACGTTGACCCGCTTCGGCGACGACATTGCTCCTCCCCGAAAACCGTGGTCGGCCGGGAGGGCCCGCTTAAGCTTCCCACCCACGGGAACGTCGCTCTCGTCAATTCCGTACCATCGGCATGGGCCTGTTAGTGCTTTTCGCAGTGGCTGCCCTTTGTTTACGTCCTGCCACAGAGCAATCGAACGTCCCGTTGATGGACGATCCTCAAGCGACGGCAAGACTGCGATCTGATAATCAACAACCTGCCGCCAATGCCCCTTCCTGGCCTGTACAGCTCGAGATGCGCGTACCATTCGAGCCCACAGTATTCCCAAACGGACCGCATTCTTATGTCATGTATGAGTTGCATCTGACTAACTTCGGGACAACTGCTCTTTCCCTATCACCCTCGACCTTGGTGGCGGCCAGTTTGCCTAGTACCTGCATCTGCAACCGGGAAGTCTGCGCGTGAAGGCAGGAGACCGGGCGCGGCGCGGCCAGATGCTGGCGCGCATCGGCGCTTCCGGCGATGCACGCGAGCCTGATCTGCATTTCGAAGTCACCACTTCGTCGAAACTGCTGGCTGGCGAACGGGTGCCTTATCTCATCGACCGGTACCGGTCCAAGACCGCGAGTGGCGGGATTTTGGAACTGCACATACGCGAACTCCTTTGAATAATAGTGTCGTCGTGTTCGGGGAAGACCGCGCGAAATAGGGAATATGCTTCTCCATGCTGGTAACGCTTGCCATTCGAGGAAGCATCTCAACCGAGCGGAAACGAGACGGTCGCGCGTCCTCACGCGGATTTTCTCCCTTGTGTGACGTGTCACCACTCACGGACTCGCTCTTCATAAAGTGATTACCACTTTTCCTCGAGCGTGCTTTGTTTCCAGATACCGGATCGCCTCAGGTACCTCATGCAACTTGTAGCGTCTGTCGATGACCGCTGTTAACTTTCCCGTCTGCATGAGCTCGCGCATGATGGTGAGATCGTCTTTGTTCGGCCTTGCCAGAAACATGACCAGCTTCTGGCTCACGAACGGTGACAACACAAGCGCCTTGAGCGGACGCGCCATAAGACCGATCATCCACCGGCTCCCCGGCCCTCCCGCCAACAGAAATATCCCCTTGGGATGTAGAACGCGTCTGCATGCTGACAACGATCGATTCCCAATGAGATGGGAAAAGCACGTCGTAACTTCTCCCACTCTTGGTGAAATCCTCTTGCGTATAATCAAATGACTCGATCTGCACCGATGGATCGGACCATCTCCAGATTCCTCGTACTGCACACGCCGGTTACATGAGCGCCGAACGACTTGGCGATTTGCACCGCGAACGTGCCCACCCCTCCCGCCGCTCCATTCACCAAGGCCTTCTGCCCCGGCTGAACGCGTCCCTTATCGCGCAAACCCTGCAATGCGGTGAATGCCGCCACCGGCGCAGCAGCAGCTTGCTCGAATGTGACGTTATCCGGCTTGATTGCCAATGTCGACTCGGGAGCACAAACATACTCGGCGAAGGCCCCCTGGCAAATCCAGACTTTTGCTCCCGAACCTTGCGGGTATCTGATCGCCACGCCGAAGACCTCATCGCCTGGTTTGAATTGCGAAGCGTTCCTGCCCATCGCCCCGCCCGGCCACATCGACGCCGAGTTGTGTGATCTTTGGTTTGAGCAGCCCGCTTAGGAGACGAAAGGTATAGGGCTTGCCTTTCATCAAGCCGCCGTCCAGTGGATTGAGCGAAGCGGCGCGAACTTCTATCAGGACTTCACTGTCCCCGGGGAACCGGCTTTTCAACGTCCTTCACCTCGATAACTTCCGGCGGGCCGTACCTGGTATAGACGGCGGCTTTCATGCCTATACTCCCATGAGGAAAAGCGCGGCTGCTTTACAGCGATCTTGCAAAGAGTTTACAAGCAGCAAACAAAAAGGTTGCGGTACGGCAAGTACCGTAGACGTGATTACGGTGAACATGCGCACAGTACCCGTAGGTTACGATTTTATGAATTCATTTCTCCCGACTTTCTGCCCAGGTGCGCTACAGCCCCGTCATCCTCATGCCCTGAGGATCTTCCTGCTGGTGTTTGCGCTGGCAACGTCTTTGCCGGGTCACGCCGCCGGTCCTAACGATCGAGTGACCGGCGTAGCCGGCGAAAGCTGGCTCAACCACCTCCACCGGACGTTAGAAGACACCAGCATGGGCAAGACCGGGCGCCTGGGACTACCTACGTCTGTGTCCGCTGCGGAATCCCCCAGCTGGCAACGGGCACTATCCTACGATTTCAGTGGGCAGGGGGTAACCCTCAAAGGTGCGGACCTCTACCGCCTGAACTGCCAGGGATGTCACGGCGAATCCGGCCTCGGCGCTCCCCCCGAAATCAATTCCGTCATCAATCCGGTCCGCTCGGCTTCCGTCGCCCTAATCATGGAGCGAATGAAAAAGGTTGGAATGGACATGAGCCGTGCGGATGCGGAGGAACTTGCCAACCAATCGAAGGCTGCACTGCTGCAACGGCTGCACAATGGCGGTACGGACATGCCCCCCTTTCCTCACTTAACCGAACCAGAGGTCCGAGCGATCCTCGCCTACCTTAACCAACTTGCGGGCGTCCCCGGCGCCGAAAAGCAACAAGTGGCCGTCGAAGAATCGTCTTTCCGCGTCGGCCAGCACATTGTGAAATCTACTTGTCACATTTGCCACAATGCGGCCGGGCCGAACCCCGACCCGGAGCAGATCTCGAAAGGCGCGATCCCACCGCTGAGCACGCTGACGACCCGCACCAGCCTACCCGAATTCGTCCGCAAGGTTAGGAGCGGGGCACCGATTGTGATGGGAACACCGCCACTGCCTTGCCGGGGCAGGATGCCAGTCTTCTACTACCTGAGCGAGAACGAAGCCGCGGACGTGTACTTGTACCTGCAACGCTACCCGCCGTACCAGTACGCGGTTCTTGACCCGGTAAATCCCGCTCCTAAGCCGGACCAGGCAGCAGGCACGGCTATGGCCTTCGCACCCATCACGGAAGCGGCGAAGGCTCTCCAGTCCACCAAAGACGCCGGCATGAGAATTGTTGCTGTGCCGCTGGTCTCGGAACTATTCGTGGCTCTGCTGTTTGCAGGAGGCCTGGGGTTCACATGGCGCGAGTTTAGAAGATTGACGAAGAAAAGCCAGGCCCGCAAAGTCTTCATGATGGGCGCGGGCAACGTCGCCCTCTCTGCGACCGATACCATGTCCCTCGAAAATCCGAGCGCCGACTCTGAGGGCGTGATAGAGTGCGCGAATTCCGACAGCGTCGCCGCCGTAGTGCCGAAGGATGATCACCCGGCGGTGAGTTATTTGCGGTCACACCACGCCGACCATCGCTCCTTCGAGAGTTCATGGCTGGCACGCCGACTTGAAGATGAGGATTCGGTCGCTTAACCCTGTCCCACTTTGGAATGGTGTCGTTGTCGGCGGCTGTTTCTTCCATCGCGATCGCCACTGGCTCGAAATAAACTGAGTTCGTGACCAGCAGGAGCAACCCTCGCGTCGGTCCGGCCACCGGCGCCGGCCTCGTCTTTGCGTTGTTGCTCGGTGAAATCTCGCGCCGCTGGGACATGACACTGTCAACGTGGCTCCGTGATTATCTCTACATTCCGCTGGGTGGAAATCGCCGCGGTCGCTTCCGCACCTATTTCAATCTATTAATGACGATGCTCCTCGCTGGACTGGGGCACGGCGCGAACTGGACCGGCGTGATTTGGGGAGGCCTGCACGGTCTCGCGCTCGCTGGACACAAGCTTTGGATCGAGACGAGCAAGGGTCGCTACAAGATGCAGCGGTTTCTCTCCTGGGCGGCTACCTACGCCCTTCGTATGCTTCGGGTGGATCTGCTTTCGCTCACCCAATTTCACGACCGCAGCCGTGATTCTGCGAAAGTTGGTGCTGCTGGATCGGACCGGCACGGATTATCTATTTCTGCCGCTGCGGCTGGCGATCCCGACTAGTGGTCGGGGCACACGGTCTCGGTCGCTAGTGGGAAGCCTAGCCGCCGCGAGTGAAAGAATCAGATATATCCGCCCGCCGCATTGGGCCATGTCCCTATACCGCAATTGGGGGGTTCGGTTGGCGTTGAAGCCTCATTCCGCAGGTAGTATTACATCCTTCTACCCTTTCCTGGCTTCGTCGGTGGCTTTATCATCACCCTCTGGCTCCTGGTGCTCTATTTGTTCTCATCAGTAAATACAAACTTCTTATCTATTTTCAGTTTTGATGGGGGTGTTGCGTAAGGAAACGGAATAGCCATTTCAAGTAGGCTTTCATCTGAGCGGAGCCGTTCTTTAGGCGGAGCGAAGGATCTCACGGAGAAATGGACCTTCCCTGGAGCGTAGACCCTAGTTACTAAAGTTATTGTCCGTCTGTACTTGGCAATTGTGACCGTCGGCTGCCTGTGATGTGATCAATTTGCGGGGCAAGAATCACATCCAAGATGTGACTCTTTTCCGCCCACGACCTGAGGTCTGTTTCATGAATTGGTACTTTCTTTTTTTCTTCGTGTCAGGATTTTGCGGCATCCTCTACGAGATCGTCTGGCTCCGCTTGTCGATGGCCCAGTTCGGCGTTACCAGCGCCCTGGTTGCGATTGTGCTTTCCATGTTCATGGCTGGATTGGGCTTGGGCTCATGGGGTAGCGGATATTTGGTGCGCCGCTATGGCCAGCAAGCCGGTATGTTCGGCCTGCGGCTCTATGCCCTGGCCGAATTTCTGATCGGCATCTCCGCATTGCTTGTACCCCTCCAATTGCAGTGGGGACGTGCCCTGCTGGAAACGACCGGTCTTCCTTCCTCTGGAGCGTACTACCTGGCGTCCGGCGCCTGGATCGCCCTCACCTTGATTCCCTGGTGTGCCTGCATGGGCGCAACCTTTCCTCTGGCGATGGCGTCGATCAAGAACACCTTCCAGCAGGAGTCGTCCAGTTCCTTCAGCTTTCTCTATCTTGCCAACGTTGTCGGAGCGACCGGCGGCGCCATCATCCCGTTGCTTCTGATTGAACTCTACGGCTTTCGAGGAACCCTCATCGTTGGCGCTGCGTTAAACACCTCGCTGGCCGTCTCCGCGTTCGTGCTTTCAACTCGGGTTCGTGCCGGGCAAAACACTACTTCTTCCCAACAAGTCGCGCCTGAGGTCCCTCGCCCCCCGGTCTCGTCCAGCCGCCGCCCGCTGTTCCTGTTGTTTGCGACCGGCTTGACCAGCATGGGTCTTGAAGTCGTGTGGATCAGGCAATTCACTCCCTACCTCGGCACCATGGTCTATGCGTTCGCCGCCATCCTCGCCCTGTACTTGGTGTCCACACTAATCGGTTCCAAGATTTATCGCCTGTGGGCCAGAAAGCAAGGCGGCGAGCCCGACCTCATCTGGCTCGGCTTGGGCTTTTGCTCGTTTCTGTCTTTAGCGGCCGGCGATCCTCACTTCCGCCTCTTGACCCTCCTCCGTCCCATCATCGGAATCGCGCCATTCTCCATGACTCTGGGCTTCATCACCCCCATGCTGGTCGATCGATGGTCAGAAGGAAATCCGGACCGAGCGGGCACAGCCTACGCCACCAATGTCGTTGGATGCATCCTCGGCCCGCTGCTCGCCGGTTTTCTGATGTTGCCTTTTACCAGCGAACACTGGGTGATCTGTATCTTTGCCTTCCCCTGGCTTCTCTTCGGATTAAGTCCCCAATGGCTGCCGGCGTCCGCCGGTAGACGTCAGCACAGCCTGGCCGCCTATGCCATGGCATTGCTGGCCCTGCAACTGGCGTGGGTGAGCAAAGATTATGAAAGCCAATTCCCCGACCATGCCGTGCTCCGCGACAGCTCCGCGACCATCGTCGCCACCACGGAAGACGGAAGGAAACAACTATTGGTCAACGGAGTCGGCATCACTTCCCTGACTCCCATCACCAAGATGATGGCGCATATGCCGATGGCGTTTCTAAACCGCCCGCCGCAAAATGCCCTGGCCATCTGTTTCGGCATGGGAACAACCTTCCGCTCGCTGCTCTCCTGGGGAGTTCCCACTACGGCCGTCGAGTTGGTGCCGAGCGTTCCTCGCATGTTCTCGTATTACCACCCCGATGGCGCCCAGCTCCTGCAGTCACCATTGGCGCACATCGTTATCGACGATGGACGCCGCTATCTGGAGCGTTCCTCGGAACAGTTCGACGTCATTGCCATCGACCCCCCGCCTCCGATCGAGGCCGCCGGATCGAGCATGCTTTACTCCAAAGAGTTTTATGCCATCCTCAACCAGCGCTTGCGCCCAGATGGAATCCTGCAGCAGTGGCTGCCGGAAGGCGATCCGGTGGTGCACAGCGCCGTGGCTCGCGCCTTGTTTGAGTCGTTCCCCTACGTCCGCGTTTTTCAGTACCATTCCAACTGGGGTTATCAGTTTCTGGCCAGCAAGCAGCCTATTCCCATCCGTATGCCCGCCGAGCTTGTCGCACGAATGCCTGAACCCGCGCTCCGCGACATCATGGAATGGCCGTTTGAACCGACAGCGCAACTGGAATTCACCTTCGTACTGCAAAGAGAAACATCAGTCGCTCAGATGATGGCCGACGATCCGGACGCCCCCGCCATGATCGATGACCGTCCGGTCAATGAGTACGTCTTGCTGCGCAAACTGAAAGGAAGCAGATTCCACACCGATTCTCTCCTCGCCTGGTACGAACACACAAAAGCTCCGTGACGCGTTGTGAGAACTCGATTCAAAGGAGAACGGGACCAAAACCTTCCAAGATCCAGCCGCGCAGCGGTGGCATAGGAAAGCCCGGCAACGGAAGTGCCGTGTGGGAACGAGAAAAGGAACGCGAGTCCCACAGGGACGGCACGGTTCTCGCGTCATGTTCTTAGCTCGACGCATTGCGTGCGAATCCCTTGAGCCATCCCTCCTCGCGCACGTATTCATCCTGATATCGCCGCAGCCGCGCGGCCAGAATCGAAGCCCGGCCGAGGTAACCCATCACTTTGCGCTCGTCCCCGCGATCGATAACCGGCAGGCGCCCTACATCAAACCGCAATAGCTTTGCCGCCGCCTCTGAGACCAGTTCGTCAGGGTACGTCACCACCAGGTGTGTCTTTCCCGCCTCCTGTACGCTCATAGCGCCCGATGGATCCTTGTCCAGCGCCCGCACAATGTCGCCACGTGTGATGATGCCCGCAAGCTTCCCTGCATCATCAAGAATCAGCAGCGCCTCGTGCCTCGCCACCGCCGGATCATGCCGCGCAATCCGCTCCGCCAGCGCTCCGACTTTCGTATCGGCCGCAATTACCGGCGCCTCCCGCTCCATGGTTTCTTCGACCGTTGCCTGCGTGAGCGCGTCCGCTTCGTAATCCTGGTGTACGCGCAGTCCGCGCCGCGCCAGCTTTTCGGTCATGATCGAACTCGTGGGCATGAACAGCATTGCGATTCCGTCCGCGATCACCGCCACCAGCATCAACGGCAGCACCGAGTTGTAATCACGCGTAATTTCGAACGCAAAAATGATAAACGAAAACGTCGCCCGCGACGCCGCCCCGAATACCGCTCCCATCGCCACCAGCGCGAACGCCCCCGGCGACAAATTTGCCGTCGGAAACAAATGATTTCCTACCATGGCAAATAGCCCACCCATGGCCGCGCTCCACATAAACGTCGGAGCCAGCAGGCCGCCCGACGTCCCCGATCCCAGCGAGATCACCAGCGCCGCAAACTTCGCCGCCATCACGATCAGGAGGAGCTTCCACGCGAGCTGTCCATTGAGAATGTCCCCAATCGTGTCGTATCCAACTCCAAAAACCCGCGGCACGAAAAACCCAATCACGCCCAGCCCCAGCGCCCCAATCGCCGGCCACCACAGTTCATCGACTGGCAGCTTTTCGAACAAGTCCCCGACCCAGTAAAGTGCCTTGCTCAGCGCAACCGCTGCCAGACCACACACCAGACCCAGCACCAGATAAAACGGCAAGGCATGCGGAATCCCGAAGTCCACCGCCGAAACCTGAAACATGGGCCCCGGACCCAGTAGTTGCATGTGCACTGCCGTCGCCAGGGTGCTGGCGACAACCAGCGGAATAAACGACCGCGACTTGAATTCAAACAGCAGCAACTCAATCGCGAGAATCACTCCCGCGATCGGTGTGTTGAATGTGGCCGACATGCCCGCCGCCGCGCCGCACGCCAGCAGAACTTTCCTCTCCACCGCCGTCGTGTGCAGAACCTGCCCCACTAGCGATCCAATGGCTCCGCCGGTCTGAATGATTGGCCCCTCTGCGCCAAACGGTCCGCCAGTTCCGATCGCGATCGCCGCCGAAATCGGTTTCAACAGTGCGACTCGGGGCTCGATCCGGCTGCGGTTGGTCAGCACCGCCTCCATCGCTTCAGGAATTCCGTGGCCTTTGATTTTTGAGGTTCCGTACTTCGCCATCACTCCGACAACGAGGCCGCCGGCAACCGGCACGAGAATGACCCACGCGCCCAGATGATGCTGCCCCACGCTCGTGAACCCCGTGGCCCAGCGATGGAAGAAGAACAGATTCGTGAACAACCCAATCAGCTTATAAAGAGCGTACGCGACCACCCCGCCCAGCAGCCCAATGCCAGCCGCAAGAAACGACACCAGCACAATCCGAAACTGCGCCGGTGTAGCAGCATTCGGGCTCAGTTTGCTCGGTGTTGCAAGTTCATTATTCATAGTCGTAGAGACGTTGCTTGCAACGTCTCTGCTGGCGGCACCGCTGATGATTTCGAGACCGCCAGGAAGAATGTTTCTCCACTGATCACGAAATCTTCCGCACTCGCGCCGGCGCATGATCTGAGCGCATCACCTTCCGTAGCGCCGTCACCAGGCTGGGCGCCGCGCTCTGCAACTCTTCGTGATGGTGTAGCGCCAGTTCCGCCAGCACGCGCTCGCCCTTGGGCGTCAGCGCCAGCAACACCTCGCGCCGGTCGTCCCGTGCGCGCTCACGCTTGACGTACCCGCCGGACTCGAGTCGGTTCACCAGTTCCACCGCACTGTGATGCTGGACCTGCATCCGGTTGGCCAGTTCCCTGATGCGTGGTCGCACCCCCTCCGGTATCCCTTTGATGGCCAGCATGAGCTGGTACTGCCCCCGCTCCAGCCCCGCCGCCTGCACCGCGTGCTCGCTGAAATGCAAAAACTTCCGAATCTGGTACCGGAACTCGGCCAGGGCTTGATAGTCCGACAGGGTGAGCCTCTTCATGCCGCGATTGTATCGTGCCGCGATAATCCTCAGATATTATATCGTACGACGATATATAATGGAATCACTGCCTATGGAGGGTATGGGGGGCAGCCGCCCCCGGCTGTCCAGGCGAGCGAAGATCGACACCCTGCGAGGGACCGCGCCGCCCAATTTCGAGGCAGGGAGGCGCTTCTACTGCGGCGTCATAATGAGCGTAGCCGTTTTTCCGGCGGAGCGAAGGATCTCCACAACAAAAGCCACAAGGCGCTATCTCAACTCCCCAGCTAGCCTCTTTCCCGACATCCATTTAGAATCCATAGTCCGCCAAGGAGACCCCCACCGTGATCCCGCGCTACACCCGCCCCGAGATGGCCCGCATCTGGAGCGACGAAAACCGCTTCCGCACCTGGCTGGCTGTCGAAGTCGCCGCTACCGAAACCCTCGCCGAAGCCGGCCTGGTCCCCAAAGACGCCGCCAAGGCCATCCGCGAGCGCGCCGACTTCCGCGTCGAACGCATCCACGAGATCGAAGCCGAGGTCCGCCACGACGTCATCGCCTTCACCTCCGCCGTGGCCGAAATCGTCGGCCCGCACGCCCGCTGGTTCCACTACGGCCTCACCAGCAACGACGTGGTCGACACCGCACAAGCCCTGCTCATCCGCCAGTCGTCGCAGGTGATTGCGCAGGATCTCCAGCGCCTAGCCGATGTCCTGGAGCGCCGCGCCTGGGAGTTCAAGGACACTCCCATGGTCGGCCGCACCCACGGCATCCATGCCGAGCCCATCACCTTCGGCTTCAAACTCGCGAACTGGTATTCGGAAACCCAACGCAACATCGCCCGCTTCATGGCCGCCTCCGAAGACATGCGCGTTGGCAAGTTCTCTGGCGCCGTCGGCGTCTTCGCCCATCTTACGCCCGAACTGGAAGAAAAGATTTGCGCCCGCCTGGGATTGAAGGCCGCACCAGTTTCGTCGCAGGTAATCCAGCGCGACCGCCACGCGCACTATCTCGCGACGCTGGCTGTGATCGCTTCCACGCTCGACAAGATCGCTACCGAAATCCGCCACCTCCAGCGCACCGAAGTGCGTGAAGCCGAAGAGTACTTCAGCGAAAAGCAAAAGGGATCGTCGGCCATGCCACACAAACGCAATCCCGTGACCTTCGAACAAATCAGCGGCCTGGCCCGCGTCGTCCGCAGCAATGCGCAAGCAGGATTCGAGAACGTCGCCCTCTGGCACGAGCGCGACATCTCCCACTCGTCGGTCGAGCGCGTAATCCTGCCGGACTCAACCACGCTCGCTGACTATCTGTTAAGCAAGACCGCCAACCTGATCGAGACCATGTTCGTCTACCCCGGCCGCATGCGCGCCAATCTCGAGAGCACGCGCGGCCTGATCTTTAGCGGACAGTTGCTGCTCGACCTGGTCGAGCACGGCGTCAGCCGCGAGGACGCCTACCGCCTCGTGCAATCCCACGCCATGCGCGCCTGGAAAGAAGACCTCGACTTCCATCAGCTGGTTTTAGCCGACAAGGAAATCACGAGCAAAGTCCCGCGCCAGCAAATCGAATATGCCTTCGATCTCCCGCGCCAACTGAAGAATATAGACAAGATTTTTGCCCGCGTCTTCGGCCGAAAGAAAGACAAAGGGAAGAAGATCACTGCGAAAAGAAAGAAGAGATAAAGAGGGTGCCCCACCCTTCTCGCGCATTTTGCGAGAGGGTGGGGATTTTGACTTTTGACGTCGGGAATTCGAACCGAATCCCTAATCCAGCAGCGGCCGCGCCGCCCCGCCAAGCAGCGAGTTGTTCAGGTTGAAGATGTTGTGATGTCCTTCCGTCCCTCCCCAGGCAAACATCAGTTGGACCATGGGGAACGCGCCCGCACGCAACGTGAATCCCGCCCCATAGCTGTGGCGCAAATGGCTGAATCCCAGATCGCCTCGCGTGAGCGCAACCCTGCCCTGGTCCGCCATGAACTTAAATCCAAACGGTCCCCAGATCGAGTGCTCGAAGCTTTCCTGCAGCAGAAGAAGATTCGGCGCCCGATACCGGTAATCCTGATAACTGGGAAGTGCCATCGCGCTATTGATGTCCTGCCCGCCCAGCGTCTGCTGGAAATAAAAAGGTACAGCGCTGGTCGCCGAGTTGATCGACTCCGAAAGCAGGAGTCTCGCCGTGATGAACCCGTTGAGATTCCGCGAATGTGGAATCTCCGGACACTTGTCGTTCACATGCGCGCACGAATCGGGCCCATGTTGATCGGTGCTCGTTGTGATGGACTTTGCATTGCCGTAAAGATAGAGCGTGTGATTCAGGTCGACTGTCCAGCGTTCAAAAGAATTCGTCGAACTCGAGGGTGCAAAGAACTCCTGGAAACTCCCCACGTAGTTCAGTTTCAGGTAGTCGCCGGTGTCCGGCTTGATGCGAACCCCCTGCCCCAGTTGCACGAATTCTGGCTGGGTGATCAGGCCCGGCGCAGTCGCGTTGGCATACAACGTCTCAATTGACGGAACCGACTGCCCGTGGTCACCGCGGATACTGACGAATCTCCCGTTGATCTCCCCCAGCAGCGCCAGGTTCAGCTTGCGGATCGCTTCCCACTCATACACCGGCTTGATGCCGTTGGCCCCCACGATGGTCTGGGTCATGCCAAACAGCGACTTGTCCGCCAGCAATGTGTCGTTTCCCAGACCGAAGTAGTTCAGCTTGTTCAACGAAGTCGTTTGCGCATAGAGGTTGAAGAGCGCGTACGGATGCGTAAGCGGCGCCGTGTCTTTCGCGTTGTCGCTTGGTTTCGATGATTCTCCCGGCGTCGGAATAACGGCCTCGATCGTCGGCTGTTTCGGGTGTGGCGTATGAACCAGCTTCATGTATCCGCCCGCCCGCCATGCGCCGCTGGTCGCCCCGACCGCGTCAAAGTCCCAGCTGAGTCGCCAATTCCTGGTGTTCTTGGTCCAGACGAAAGCGCCACCCAGGCCAAATCCGTTTTGCGGGGGCAGGCTGCCGGCCGCGATGTGCAGCGGGTGGTCGGTAAACAGCGTGTAGCCGCACATCGGGATGGATTTGAGCGTGAAATTGCAAGCCTCACTCACGCGCTCCCCTTCGCGCCGCAGTTCTGCGTGCAGCGGGCTCTCTTGGGCAAGCGCCGCCACCGATGTTAACCAGAGCACAACGATACACCATCGCATCCCCCTGCCTCCTGCCGCCGAGCGCTACTTTTTATGCTTACTCGGGCTGCCCTTCTTTTTCGACCTGCTCTTTTTCTTAGCCTTCCGCTCGGCCGCGTGGTCAGCGACGGCGGCAATCTCGATGCCCCGCTTGCGTTTTGGCACTCTCCTGACGCGCGCTGCACTCGCGTCGTCGTGCGCGGCGTGAATCGCTTCGGTGACCGACTGGATATAGCGCGCCGCCTCGCTTTCAGTCTGAATGGCGTGGCTGAAGATGCCGCTGTGGTACTGTGGCGGCAGACTCTTCTCCGCTTCCCGCAGATGCTTCACCTGCGCCAGCAGCAGCGACGACACAGGCCGGTTCGGGTCTCTCACACTCTTGGGCCGGGGAACATCGATGACGTCCATCTCGCTACTCCTCTCCGTTCACTTCCTGATCCTGAAGCTCGGGCAGTCGTTGCGCATCACATCCAGCGAAAGCAGATTGTTCGCCAAATTTCCTTGCCCATTATTCGGCTCGATAAAAACATCGGCATTGGCCTCGCGCGACGACACGTCGGGAGACCCCCCGAGGAAGAACTTGGAAATGGTCGCAGGGACTGATGCGTGATCAAACACGCGGTTCACCACCGTTCCCTTCGGGATCCATGGCGAAATCAGAATCGCGGGCACCCGCACGCCCAGCCGGTCGAACTTGAAAGGCTGTCCCGTACCTGGATCCACCTGCGAACAGGGAAACCTGTCTGGCTTGCACGCCGGCGGCACGACATGATCGAAAATTCCCCCGTGCTCGTCATATACCACCAGCAACGCCGTGCTGGCCCACTCGGGGCCGTTTTTGATGTGCGTGTAAACCTCGGCCACCAACTGCTCACCCGCCTGCACATCATGGTCTGGATGCTGATCGCTCGCCACTGCCTCACCCTCGTCGGTGTCGTGGTCGCTGTAGTTTGGTTCGACGAAAGAATAGTCCGGCAGCAATCCCTTGTCGCAATCGCTCAAGAACTGCGAATACATCCCGAACACTTCTGTTTGATGCTGCAGCAGGTTGGCAACCTCCATCGTCGAACTGGACGTGTCGTAGTAGTAGACCTTCGCCGAGTGCTTCGGAGTCGCCGTGACCAGCCGTGTGTAGATGCTCTTGATCGGCTCGATCACGTCAAACGGGTCCATATCAACCCGCCCGAACGACGTCCCGTAATGCGCGAATGCGCGATTGCAAATGGTCGGCCCCGGGATCGAGGCGAACCAGCGATTGAACACGGCAAACTGCAAGGCGAGCGTGGTCAGCACCGGCAGGTCGCTCTGTTTGAAGTAATACATGATTTTCTGCGAGTGATCGACGTCCCCGCGCTGATGGAAGTAGCTGGTCACGAATCCCTGCATGTTGGCGACCCGGCCTGACCCGGTTTGGCCGCCGTAAATCTGCACATCCACGGCAGGAAAGTGGTGGTCCGGATCAGGATTCAGCTGTCCCTGAAACTCAGCCAGAGCCTGTGGCTTCACCGGATTCTTGTTCGTATCGGGATTGGTGAACGGATCGGAGTCGATATACCCGTCGATCGCCGAATTCACCGCCTTCAGCGAACCCAGCATGTGGTCAAACGAACGGTTCTCCATCATCAACACCACGATATGTTTCAGTTGGTCGAGTCCAGGTGGCATGGCGCACTCCTGCAGATGCTAATTAAGTAGTGCTGCTTATCTCAAAAACGTTTCCCTGGGGTAAGTGCGAAGGACGGAACCTGGCCGAAGGCACAGCTCTGAACGAGCCGTTGCCCTCCGCCTCAAATTCGTTCTCTCTGTTACGAATTCAGAATAACCATGTGGGACGGACAATCCTGTCCGCCGTCGTTAAGCTTGGCCCTGCTTTGAAACCGGAATTGTAGCGCAAAAACCTAAGTGCAGACTCCTGATTTTTCGCTACTGGGCAGCAGCGCATCCAGAGAGTCAATAATCCTCACTGCGACTCTTCGCGCCCAGGACCGTCCTCGATCGATGCCTTCAACGCTTTCGTGACTTCCCCGGCAATGTCGTCCTGCACCATCAAAATGTCATCGAACGGCCGATCATAGGTTTCAGACCAGACCACATACCCGTTGTCCGCACGAATCAGCCGAGCCGCGACCCGCAGCCGGGCGCCAGACTTGCGCACGCTCCCATCGAGTACGTAGATAACGCCTAGCTTCTTGGCAATATCAAAGACGGGGATTTGTTTGCCCTTGAAATAGAACGACGACGTCGGCGCTGGCACTCGAAGGCCCGGAATCTTGCTGAACTTGTCAATCAATTCCTCGGTCATGCCGTCGGCGAAGGTCTCCTCGTGCATCCCTTCGGTCAGGTCGAGAAACGGCAGCACTGCGATGGATTTCTGTGGCTGCGCCGCAAGCGCCGCCGATGCTGAGTTACTGTTCGTGATTTTCCCGTAAAGCAGGAAAGCAACCACGAGCGCAAGCCCCAGGCAAAGAACCGCCGCCCATGTCCAAATGAAGCGGGCTCTCAGACGCGGACCGGACCGTAATGCATCGTCCGTCGTAGCATTGGTGGTCGTGACGGTTGGACGCTCCCTGTCCGACCGATCTTCCCAAGGACTAACAGTCGCGACCATCCGATAGCCCAATCGTGGCACCGTCGCGATGTAAGTGGGCTGCTTGGGGTCGTCACCCAGCACGCGCCGGAGCGAGGCCACCGCCTGATAGACGGAGTCCGGAGTGACGATCACCCCAGACCAGACCTGGTTGAGCAAGTCATCGATGCTGACCACTTCGCCCGCGCGCTCGGCCAGGCACAGCAGCAGACGCATCGTCCGCGCCTCAAGCCGGGCGGTCTCTCCATCCCGTGAAATCTGCCCGGACGTCGGATTGATGCACCAGGTGCCGATCCGAAGCATTGTTGGGGTTGGACGTTCCATGCCGCAATCTGTTACTACCCTCGATTTCAGAACTATTCAGAGTTGTTTCAGACCAGCTTCAGGACTTCCCGGGTCTCCGCTGAGTATGGTGCATCTTGCAAAAGATTTAGGCAATGGGTTGCATCAAGATGCCCCACTGCAGGCAATGCAAGCAGACCAGAGGTAAGCAACAGGACATCAGATGACGGAAAATTTCGCACCCGAGCTGACGAAGAAAAAGAACGCTCTGTTGGCAATCGCGGCCGGAGGTCTCATTGGAGGAACTCTAGACCTTACCCAAGCCTGCATCCTGTTTGGATGGGACATTCCCCTCGCGATTGCCGCGGGGTTATTAGGACGTCAGGCCTTCCACGGAGGCGCGGCGACCTATGTTCTAGGCGTCCTCCTGCACTTCGTTATCGCTCTCTCGTTTGCGGCTTTCTACTACGGGGCCAGCCGCAGGCTGCCCTTCCTGAAGGAGTATCCGCTGGTGTGCGGCTTGGCCTATGGCGCGGGAGTTCAAGAGGTAATGAATCTTGTCGTCTTGCCGCTGTCCGCGCTTCACGCCAGAGGCCCCTACAAACTTAACGACCTGATTCTAGGCCTGCTAGTGCACATGGTCGTGATCGGCCTGCCGATCTCCTACAGCGTCCGCCGCTTCGCGAAATAGACGTGCATCGGCGCGGAAATTCCCTAAAAAATAGATGGACGGATGGTCTCGGGTGCCCTACCCTTCTCGCGCATTTTGCAAGAGGGTGGGATTTTGATCTTCATCAAGTTACATCTCAACGAAACGACTGCGCCCACCTCCTCCTCCGTCAGAAACATCGGATCAGTATCGGAGGAGATGCGCGTCGGCCGCGAACCGATTAAACGTTGCTAAAATGAGTCTCGATGCCCGACGCCAAGTCCATTACGGCTGCGTGACCCGGACTCCTTTAGTCGAAGGAATTGGCGCCGCGCAACTGACAGGTGTGAATCAAACTCATGAACAGGTCACCCACCTCCGCCCCGTTCAGCGTCCGATAAAATAATGCATTCTTCCGGTGCAGAACAGCTTTCTTCAATGCCCTTTCGACGATGTTATTGTCGAGAGGCACTCCCGCTTTCCACAGGAACAGAGTCAGCGCCTTCCAGTGCCGCAACAGATACGTGATGGCCTTGCCCAGGCCGGAGTTGGGTTCCGTCTTTCGCTCGGCGAACTGCGCCTCCAGCCACTGATGGAGTTTCTCCATCACCGGCTACTGTGCGCCTGATGAAACTGCAGCCGCTCCTCGGGCGTCAAGCTGCGCTCGCGGGCTTCGGCATCGTAGCCATACACCTGGCCCAGCATCTCCAGTACATAGCGACACAACAGCAGATTCCTCGGTCGCGCAAAATGCGCGACCGGTCGGAATGACAACAAAACTAATGTCTGGCTGCAGCGATGTTTAGCTGCAGCCGCTGGTGCTGCCGCAGCTCATGCATCGGTAGCAGCTGCCGTTTCTGGTCATGATGCTGCCGCAGAAGCTGCAGCTGGGGGCGTCTCCCAGGTCGACGATGCTCGACAGCGCATCGGCGGCGTGGATGGAGCCGGTTCTCAGGTCTCGGTTCTCAGGTCTCAGTTGCGAGGTAGAGGCCTCTGCTTCGCTGGCTACTGACTCCTGACTGCTGACTCCTGCCGGCCGCAGTCTGAGGTTCTCGAACAGCATTTGCTGCTGGCCGGTCAGGAAGCGCATCTGGAGCCAGCGGAAGATGTAGTCCATGATCGACTTGGCGTAGCCGATTTCGGGATTGCCGCTCCAGCCGCTGGGTTCGAAGCGGGTGTGGGCGAACTTTTCGCAGAACAGTTTCAGCGGGACGCCGTGCTGCAGCGCGATCGAGACGGCCAGCGCGAAGCTGTCCATCAGACCGCTGACCGTCGATCCTTCCTTGGCCATGGTGATGAACAGTTCGCCGGGATCGCCGTTGGGATAGAGGCCGACGGTGATGTAGCCCTCGTGGTCTCCGACTTTGAATTTGTGGGTGATCGAGGCGCGCTCTTCCTGCAGTTTGTGGCGGACGGCGCGGGGCGGAGCGTTGAAGTCTTCCTCCTCCGCAAGAGCGGCGGGCAGGAGCGCCCGCCCCACACCGGGTTCGGCGGTCTTTGTGCCTGCTGCGCTCAGCGGCTGCGACTTCTTGCAGCCGTCGCGATAGATGGCCACGGCCTTCAGCCCCAGCTTCCAGGCCTGGAGGTAGGCCTCCATGATGTCTTCCACCGTCGCGTTCTCGGGAAGATTGACGGTCTTCGATATGGCTCCGGAGATGAAGGGCTGCGCGGCGGCCATCATACGGAGATGTCCCATGTAGGCGATGGAGCGCGTGCCCTTGGCCGGCTTGAACGAGCAATCAAACACGGCCAGGTGATCGTCTTTAATGTGCGGCGCGCCTTCGATGGTGCCGGTGGCGTCGATGTAGCTGACGATGGCGTCCGCCTGCTCGTGGGTGTAGCCAAGCTTGAACAGCGCGGTGGGCACGGTGTTGTTGACGATCTTGATCATGCCGCCGCCGACCAGCTTCTTGTACTTGATCAGCGCCAGATCCGGCTCGATTCCGGTAGTGTCACAGTCCATCATGAAGCCGATTGTGCCTGTGGGGGCTAGGACTGTTACCTGCGAATTTCTGTAGCCGTATTTTTCGCCGTGGGCGAGGGCTTCGTCCCAGCATTGTTTGCTGGACTCGTAGATGGCGGGCGGGACATTTGACTTGTTGATGCCGTTCACGCTGGCGCGGTGCATGCGGATTACGTCCAGGAATGGCTCGCGGTTGATGTACCAGCCGGGGCAGGCTCCGCCGGGCATGGTCCGGGCTGGAGAGCTCGCTTCGCTCGCGGGACGGACGAATGCGTCCGTCCCCACACGAGCATCTTGTCCCAACTGAGCGGTGCCAATGCCGACGCCTAGATTAGTTTCGGACAGATTTTTCTTTGTTGCTTCGGTGGCCGGGCTTAGCGGCGGGCATTGCTCGGCAATACGAGACGACTGCAGATATGCTTCGCCGCACATGATCGCGGTGACGCAGGAGGCGTAGTCGCGGCCGGCGTCGGAGTCGTAGGGGAGACCGGCTGCCATCAATAGCGCGCCTAGATTGGCGTAGCCCAGGCCTAGCGGACGATAGTCATGCGAGTTGCGCATGATTTGTTCGGTGGGATATCCGGCGTTGTCGACGATGATTTCCTGCGCGGTAATCAGGATGTCGACTGCGTGGCGATAGGACTCGACGTCAAACGTGCCGTTGGGGGCGAACTTCAGAAGGTTCAGGCTGGCCAGGTTGCAGGCTGAGTCGTCCAGGAACATGTATTCGCTGCACGGGTTGCTGGCGTTGATGCGGGCCGTGTTCTTCGACGTGTGCCAACGGTTCACCGTGGTGTCGTATTGCATGCCGGGATCGCCGCAGTGCCAGGTGGCTTCGGAAATTCTCTTGAGTACGTCTTTGGCTTTGTAGGTCTTGGCTACCGAGCCGTCGGTCACCGCTCGGGTGGAGAAGTCGGTGTCGCGGACCACGGCGTACATGAAGTCGTCGGTGACGCGGACGCTGTTGTTGGCGTTCTGGAAGAAGATGGACGAGTAGGCGTCGGAGTCGGGGTGGGAGCCGTCGTATCCCACGGAGACCAGGGCGTGGGCCTTGGCTTCTTCTTTCATCTTGCACTCGACGAAGTCCATGATGTCGGGGTGGTCAACGTTGAGGATGACCATCTTGGCGGCGCGACGGGTCTTGCCGCCCGACTTGATGACGCCGGCAAAGGCGTCGAATCCTTTCATGAAGCTGAGCGGGCCGCTGGCGGTGCCGCCGCCGGAGAGAGTCTCTGTCGATCCCCGCAACGGGGAGAGATTCGTGCCCGTGCCGCTTCCCCACTTGAAGAGCATGCCTTCGGTTTTGGCCAGGGTGAGGATAGAGTCGAGCGAATCTTTCACCGAGTTGATGAAGCAGGCCGAGCACTGGGGCTTGGAGTATCCGGTAACACCGAATTCTACCTGCTGGGTTTGCGGGTTCCAGTGCCAGTTCTGGCCGTCGGAGTTGGGCTCGATGCGGTCGCATCCCACGTTGAACCAGACGGGAGAGTTGAAGGCGGCGTACTGGCGGACGAGGATGTGGACCAATTCGTCGTGAAAAGTGGCGCCGTCTTCGGGAGTGCGGAAGTAGCCTTGGGCTAGTCCCCAGTCGCGGATGGTTTCGGCGACCCGGCCTACAAGCTGGCGGACTCCGGTTTCGCGCTCGGGAGTGCTGAGCTTGCCGTGCAAATATTTGCTGGCCACAATGTTGGTGGCGGTCATGGACCAGTCTTTGGGGATCTCGACGTCTTTCTGCTCGAAGATCACGTTGCCCTGGGCGTCGGTGATCTGAGCGGTGCGGAATTCCCATTCGACTTCGGAGTAGGGGGAGACACCCGGCTTCGTGAAGAGGCGGCGGAAGGAGAGGCCGGGGGCCTTCTTCTTCGGGACTGCGGGGGTAAGAACAGCGGGGTTCGTGGCGTTTTTGGTTTCGGTTTTGACTTCAGGCATCGGGGTCTCCATTAATTAGATTCTATGCGCGTTGCGCCGATTCGCGCCGCTCGGCTGGCGGGCGAGGAATCGGGTGGTGCGGGATTGAGAAAGAGCTGCTTCTTCGTGCGTTTCAGGCGTCCCTCCGGGACGCTTCCGGCTTTCTTTCGTTCTTCCCCCGCGACTGAAGTGGCGGGCTATTTTCGGTCGTCCCTCCGGGACGTTTCCTGCATTGGTCTGCGACGCCCCCATATCTGGTGGTGGCGCGACCCATCCCTCCCGGTTAGAAGCCGGAGGGGAATGGGGAAGGAGAGTGAATGTTTGTGGCGGCTCCGGAGTCCAGTTGCGGGGCCGTTGCTTGCACGGGCGATTTAGCGCTGGGGTTCGGTGGCTGCTTTGGCTCTGCGGCGCTGCCGACCGTAGCGGACAGGAGTGTCAGCTCCACACCTGCTTCTTCGAAAAGGCTCGCTTGGGTTTCGTTTGCCTGCGGAACGTACTCGGTGGCAGGAGTCAGCTCCAAAGAACTGGCGAAGTCGGAGCCGATGCTGCTCGCCTTTTCCGAGGAATTGGCGATCCATTGATTGAGCGCGTTGCAGATCGAGCGGCGCTGGGACTCCTCTTCGATGACGACGAATCGAACGAAGTAGCGGCCCGAAGTCAGGCGCGTGCGCATGGGATGATGGGCGGCCAGCATGCGGTCGAGGACGAAGGCCATGTCGTCATCTTCGAAGAATCGGGAGACGGCGAGCATGCGGCGGGCGGGGACTGCGGTGCTGGAGGCGGGATCGAGCCGAGCTGCGCTCGGCCGGACCGGGTCTGAGACCCGGTCCCACACGGACTCAGCCGAGCTTTGCTCGGCTGGACAGCCGGCGCCGGCTGTCCCCACATAAGTCTTTAGCATGCCCCCAAGAACTGCCGGGCTGAAATCCATGATCTCTTCGGCTAGGGCGAAGACGCCGGGTTTGCTGGGGACGAGCAGGAGGCTGTGATGCGACTCGCAGCGGAACCAGCGGGACCAGTGCAGGCGGCGATAATCCAGAGGGCGGTCGAAGCCGTGCCGAGCCAACGATTCAGAAACGAGACGAGTCAAACCTTCCATTCTGGGCTCCTGGGTTCTCTCTGCCATGCCGGAGAAAAAGGAATTCCCTTCGTCTGCCGGCGGGCAGGCTCTGCTTACAGTGCTGCGCTTTCGGTTGTTGTCGCACCCCGGGGGAGGGTCGGGGCACGGCCACCGCACTGCTCGGCTTCCGGCTCGGAAAAGCCAGAAGGCTGGTTGCCAAGGATCAAAGTTGCGGGCGCCGGACTTACGGATCGAGAAGCCCGGGCGCCCTCTCTACTGCTACGGACGGGGCCAAGTCACCTCTGGCTTGGCGCCGGTCCACGGCGGTATTGCTGACTGCTCTCTTCTAATCCCGCCCCATTCCCGTGAGGCGGAATTTCAGTGCTTGGGATTGCAAAGTTACTCCCGCCCGTTGTACATGTCAAGAGGGAAACACTATAGGTTGTATCCCTAGCAATGACGGGCTTGATGCGGCCTTGACGCCGGGTTTTCCACACCCAGGAAGGTATCGGGGCGCCCGCCATCGACTTAGGGGTGACGACGGTGGTCATTGTGGCAACGATAGTGGCTGGGGAGGTCATGGATGCGACTCTGGAGGTTAGCCAGAACGAAGTTTGACCGAGGGCAGGACTGGCCACAACCGAAAATCGTCCTGGGCCTGTTGATCGGCTGTGCCAAAGTCGAGATTCCTGTGCACGGCTGTGGGAAGCGGCCTCTAAGTCTGGTCGGTCAGATAGCGGTATTGTTCGCCATGTTCGTCGGCCAGGAGAACCCACAGGGTATAGACGCCCAAGGCGGTTCCGAAAGGGGGGTGGAACAAGGCGAGCCCTCCCAGAATGATGGCCGAGATCCGTGCCCAGGGACGGCGCTGGATCAGCCCCAAGCCGACGCAGACGCCGCCCGCGGCAAGAATTGTCAGGCTGCCTCCCGCCACATAGATAAGGAACTGAACGACATCCGGCCAGGGCTCGTGATTGTGCACCACCCAGCGGACACCGTGCCCGAACACCATAATGGCAACGGCTGGAATGAGAAACAGGCCGCCAATCGACATCCAGAGTGTACCGAGGGTTTGGAGATGGCGCTCCAGTCGTGATTGCGCCGCCGCGCTCACCGGATCGCCAATCCGGCGGACACAGTTGGCACAGACCAGGGAGCCGGGTTGAATTTCAGCGCCGCAGCGATTGCAGAACATGAGACCTCCCTGGTTCCACACTCCAGAATACGAAGGGAATTGCCTAGAGTTCCGTGAAACGGCCAGGCCACAGTGCGCTCCGACGGGGTGGCTCCAGAGGTACATGGCCTTAGTGGCCGTTGAGACAGGGCGGGAATTGCACGAAAATCATTCCCAAGTCCAGTTTCGCGCGGGAGAGAGTGTGTCGTACGGTCGAGTAACAAGCGTCTTCTTATTGCTCGCGGCCAGCGTTTCGCTGGCGATGGCGCGCGATCTGGCAGTGGTCTCGAACAAGGCCAACTCGGTGAGCGCAATCGCGTTCCCGGATTTGGTGAAGGTGTGCAAAGCGCAGACCAACCGCTGGCCCGACGGCAAGCCGGTGACCTTAATCATGCGCGGCCCGGCAACTCCGGAGATGAAGATCATTCTGGAAAAGGTCTACGAGCTTCCCGAGGCGCAGGTGAAGCAACTGATTACGTCGGCCAACCATGGGCGCACCAATCATCCGGCGATTATCGTGGCCGATTCCGATGAGGAACTGGTGAACAAGGTGGCGTCGATTCCGGGTGCAGTAGGCGTGGTGGATGTTTATGCCATCAACAGCAGCGTGGCAGTCGTAAAGCTTGCAGGGAAATTGCCACTGGAGCCGGGATACCTGCTCCACGGGAATTAGGAACGCTGCAGGCAGAGACGTAGCAAGCTAGGTCTCTACGGAATTTCATGGGAACAGAAAAAAAAGCGCAAGCTGCTGCCGCTGCTGCTGAGGGCGATGTCGCTTCGCGTGCAAAAGCGCCCGCGGGCAAGGTCACCTTTACGCGCCGGTTCCCCCGCTTTGCCATTGACCTGCGTCTGCAGGTCAAAATGTTTCAAGAGGGAGAGTTTCGAACCTGCTGGGGACGCTCCACGGAACTCGGCCAGGACGGAATTGGCGCCACCCTCACCGGCAGCCTCGAAAGCGGCGAGATCGTAACCCTGGAAATTCCACTGCCCCTTACGCCCTATCCCATCAAAGTGCGGGCCATCGTGCGCTACCGACAGGGGCTGCGCTACGGATTTGAATTCCTCACGCTGAATGACGCGCAGCGGGATACGGTCCGCCGGGTGTGCGAGTATCTGGCGACCCAGGCGTAGGACTGCTGCAGACGGCGCTCTTTCGCAATCCACCGGACACTAGTGAGTGCTGAAATCCCGAACCCAACGCATGACAAGCGGAGCGCATCCCAACTTATATTCTTAGGACTACACCCAAGCCATGCGTGCTCTTTTACTCGCGCTCGGTCTGGCGGCCACCGCCGCGGCGCAATCCGCGCCCACCATCACGGTGACGGACGAGAATGGAGTTGCGGTGTCGTCCGCGCGGGTGTTCCTGGAATCTGCCCCTCTGCCCCCGTCGCGCTGCGAGACCGACTTCTCCGGACGCTGCCGGTTTCTTCTCCTCCCAGCCGGGCAGTACAAACTGCGCGTCGAAAAAGAGGGGTTTTACGCGCTGCGCCAGACCGGTTTGCAAATCTCCCCGACCTCCACCATTGAGGTCGTCATTTCGCACGAGCAGGAAGTGCGGGAGGTGGTGGACGTGCGCGAGTCACCGCCGGCCATCGATCCGGCGCAGGTTTCAGCGCAGGAGAGCATCAGCGGGCTGGATGTGATCGACATGGTCTATCCCTCCACCCACGACTTCCGCAACGCGCTCAAGTTTATTCCGGGCGTGGTGCAGGACCAGAATGGCCAACCGCACGTGGCCGGAGCACAGACCTACCAGACCGTGACTTTGCTCGATGGCTTCAACGTCACGCAGCCGGCCAACGGACAGCTTCTGGTGCGCGTCAGCACCGACGCCTTCCGTTCGATCCAGGTCGAACCGGCGCGCGAACCGGCCGAGGACGGCAAAGGATCGGGCGGCGTGCTCAGCCTGAACACCGGCATTGGCGACGATCACTTCCGCTTTTTTGGTACGGACTTTGTTCCGTCATTGCAGAACAAGCATGGATGGAGGTTTGACCAATTTCTGCCCAGGTTCACATTTTCCGGGCCGCTGCGCAAGGGGAAGATGTGGTTCTATAACGCGTGGGACGGGGAGTACGACAATCTCGTATACACGGCGCTGCCCCTTGGCTCCGACAACGATCATATTTTGCGGTTGGGCGACCTGTTCAAGGTGCAAACCAATCTCACCAGCCGCAACATCCTGACCACCAGTTTTCTGATGAATTATCTGCACGATCAATTTGCATTTCTATCGCCGCAGAGCCCGCAACTTTCCAATCCCAGAAACGTGGAGACGGTCTATGTGGGAAGCGTCAAGGACCAGCATTACTTTGCGGGAGGGCAGCTGCTCGACGCCGGTTTCGCCTACGATCAATACAACCTGCAGATGACGCCCTACGGGGCGCTCCCGTACTTCGTCAATACCAGCACCACGGGCGGAAGCTATTACCTTAGCGATGAAACCCATGCCCGGCGGTGGCAAGGGCTGGCGAATCTACTCTTGCCCTCGCATCAATGGCTCGGGCGCCATGATTTCAAGGTCGGCGTGGATTTGGACCGTATATCGTATGACGCGCAGTTTGCGCGCCAGGCGATTTCGTTTCTGAGTGGCAGCAATGTGTCGACCTCATTGGATGAATGCCTCACGGCACCCCATACGGGAAACTTCCCCTGCACGCGTTATTCGACCTTCAGCGCGGCGCCGTTACATGGGCAGTACAACACGGAGGTCAGCGCATATGCGGAGGATCGATGGAGCATTACCAACCGTCTGCTGGTCGAACCGGGAGTGCGTCTCGACTGGGACGAAATTGTCCGGCACGCTGAGATCGCGCCACGTCTCGCAGGAACGTACGTGCTCGACCAGGCGGGAAACACGAAGATCTCCGCTGGGATCGGGCTGGTATATGACGCGACGCCGATCTATCTGCTTGCCCGGCCGTATGCGGGAACGAGGCGGGACACGTTCTACTCCGTCACCGACCCAACCTGTCAGGTGAATTGCGTGGTCGCGACCGGTCCCATCCTGACGACGTTCAGCGCCCCCGGCGCGCTTGCGGCGCCGCGGTTTGTGAACTGGAGCGTCGCGCTGGAGAAGAAGCTTCCCGCGGCGATTTACTTCAAGGCTGAGTTTCTGGAGAAGCGCGGCTCTCGCGGATTTGTGTACGACGCGCCGAACTCAGCCAGGGGCGGAAACTTCGTTCTCCAGAATACGCGCGAGGATCACTACACCGCGCTGCAGATCACGGTGCGCCACAGCTTCCGCGAGACCTACTCCGTGATGGGGTCGTACACGCGATCGAGCGCCACCTCGAACCAGGCGCTCGACTTCAATGTCGACAACCCGATCCTGAGCGCGCAGCAGCCGGGCCCTTACTCCTGGGACGCACCCAACCGCTTCCTTTCCTGGGGCTATGTGCCTTTCTTCACGCTGCCGGTTTTGCATCAACTCGAACTTGCGTATTCCATGGAGGCGCGCACGGGATTTCCCTTCAGCTTGTTCACCGACCAGCAGGAACTCATAGGGAAGGCGGGGGCGCAGCGTTTTCCGGAGTACTTCTCGCTCAATTTGCAGCTGGAGAAACGCTTTCATCTGTTCGGGTACTACCTGGCCTTGCGCGGCGGCTTCGATAACATCACGGGGCGGTGCAATCCTTTCGTAGTGAACAGTGTGATCGATCCGGTGAGCCATCCGAATCCCACGTTCAGCGCGTGCCAGGGGCGGGCGTTTACGTCGAGAATCAGGCTGCTGGGGCGCAAGTAGAGTCGCGGCCGACGAGCTGCGCTCGGCCGGACAGCCGGGGGCGGCCGTCCCCACATGGATTTCTCCCTGCCACCAGAACTCCGATCGATGGCCGCGGGATATAATCATTTCCTCGAAGCGCTGCATCGAAACGCCGCTACCCGTCATCTCAACAACCTGGAGGACTATCATGGCTCACGAACTACCCCCTTTGCCGTATGCCTATGACGCACTTGAAACCACGATTGATAAGCAGACCATGACTCTGCATCACGACATGCACCACGGCGCCTACGTGAAAAACTTGAATGCCGCGCTGGAGAAGCATCCCGAGCTTGGCAGCAAATCCGCGGAAGATCTGATCCGCGACCTCAACGCGATCCCGGAGGACATTCGCGCCGCCGTGCGCAACAATGCTGGAGGCCACGTCAACCACACCATGTTCTGGAAGATCATGAAGCCCAAGGGTGGAGGAGAGCCCAACGGGCCCATCGCCGATGTAATCCACAAGACCTTCGGCAACGTCAAGGACTTTCAAACCAAGTTCAACGACGCGGGCGCGAAGCAGTTCGGCTCGGGCTGGGTTTGGCTGGCAGGTAAGGCCAACGGCGAAGTGCAGATCATTTCGACGCCCAATCAGGACAACCCGATTTCGCAGGGACTCTACCCCATCTTCGGGAACGATGTGTGGGAGCACGCCTACTATTTGAAATACAACAACCGCCGTCCGGAATATCTTGCGGCATGGTGGAACGTCGTCAACTGGGAGGAAATTAGCAAGCGCTATGCTGCCTTCAAGGCGGGGAAAGAAGCGCACGAGCCGGCGATGGCGCACGGTTAAGCTGGGAAACTCGCACCCGAGAATGAACTAAGGCCCCGCAAACTTGCGGGGCCTTTCTTTCCTCTCTTGCGGTTGCGGTTTTTGAGCACCGATCTAGTCTAGGCGGCGGTCTCTATGTATTCGTTCGGCTGCTGTTCGAATTCCTTCCGGCACTCGTCGGAGCAGAAGAAGTATTTCTTCCCCGCAAACTGCGCCTGGAACTCAGGGTTCTTCTCATCGACTTCTATCCCGCAAACAGGATCGATTGTCATTTGTGTCTCCGTGGTTGAGATTCGCCTGCTGTGCTTCAACTTGTCAGCAACGACTCTTCCGTTCTCATGGGTATCCAAGTGACTGATCACATTTGCCTTGCTTCCGACGCGTCTTCCCACGATTAGGCTGGGCCGAGTGCGAAGGGAAAATTCTTCCCAGCGCTATGCAGCTTGTACTCGCCGCGGGCCCCTCGCGTGATTGCCGACAGGCTGGTTCCAGCAAGATCGCCAGGCCGAATGGCGGTCTTGCGGGTGATTTGAACCGCGGCCTCTGGTCTTTCGTACCAGTCACTGATGCTTTTGCGCTAAGGGCTTATGCGCGCCGCGCGAAGATTTCGTTATCTTATTCTCGGGTTATTCCTGTATGCCGGTTTTTGCGCCGTCGGCGGTTTTTATCTCGCCGATGGCGCGCTACATCCGGCTCGGCGGCCATTGACCGAGGACGAATTCGCCGCCATGCGCCATTACGCTCGCGCACTGAACGCCGATCTGGAGGAGGTGTCCGTCACCGCCTCCGATGGTGTGGTGCTTCGGGGGTGGAGTCTTCGTCCGCTCAAAGGCAACGGAGAAGCCGTCATTCTGCTTCATGGGCTCGGCGACAACCGCTTCGGCATGACCGGATATGCGCAACTGCTGGTCGCACACGGTTTCACTGTGCTCATGCCTGACGCCCGCGCTCACGGTGTTAGCGGAGGCGCGATTGCAACTTACGGGTTGCTCGAGCGGAACGATGTTCATCAGTGGGTCGATTTCCTGGCGACGAAGGAGCACCCGCGGTGCACTTTTGGTTTCGGAGAATCGATGGGAGCATCCCAGTTGCTGCAGTCACTGGAGCCGCGGATCCCATTTTGCGCGGTCGCTGTGGAATCGCCATTCGCCACTTTTCGCGAGATTGCCTATGACCGAATGGGTCAGCCTTTCCATCTGGGGCCGTGGGTGGGGCGAATCCTGTTGCGGCCGATGGTGAAGTGGCGTTGCTGCGTGCGCGGTGGAAGTACGGGCTCGACATGGAGCGTATCTCGCCGGAAGATTCAGTGGCCGCGAGCACGATACCGGTCCTGTTGATTCATGGCCAGATCGACAGCAACATTCCGTTGCGGCACTCGCGGCTCATTCATGCACGCGCTCGGCAGGCGCAATTGTGGGAGGTTCCCGGGGCGGATCATTGCGGAGCGGCCAGCACGGCGCCGCAAGAGTTCGACGAGAGACTGCTGCGGTGGTTCCAGCCTCGTTCTTCGCTGAGCGTGAAGAACTAAATCAGTAGGTGCCGTCCCTCACGGGACCCACGTTCTACGGCAATCATTACCCGGCACTTCCGTGCCGGGCTTTCACGTTCCGCCGCTACGCGGCTGCGGCAATTGCTGGGCGCCGGAGATTACGGTTTGCGGTAAACCACGCCGGCCTTCATGACGAAATCCACTCTTTCCATCGCGCTCACGTCGGCCAGGGGATCTGCGGGCACGGCGACGATGTCGGCGAGTTTCCCCGGCTCAATCGTTCCGAGGGAGTCCTGCATGCCCAGCAAATCGGCGGCGGTTACGGTCGCCGAGCGGATGGCTTGGGCGGGTGTCATGCCGAACCTCACCATCGACGAAAATTCTTTTGCGGGATCGATCTTCCAATCGAATCCACCCGCGTCGGTGCCAAATGCGATCTTCACGCCCGCCTTCATGGCACGGCGGAAGGTTTCTTCGTGAATCTGAATCATTTTCACCCACACCGGAGCACCCTCCGCGGCCCGGCCCTGGGCCACATATTCGCCAACGAAAATTGTCGGTACGTAGAAAATCCCCCGCGCCGCCATCGTTTTCAGATCTTCGTCCGCGATGTAGTTTCCATGCTCGATCGTGTCGACTCCAGCCTCGACCGAGTTGTGCACTCCGTTGAGCGCCATGGCGTGCGAAGCGACTCTGTGTCGTTCACGATGCGCCTCGTCGACGATGGCCCGCAGCTCGTCGAGCGTGAAGGTCGGGATGTCATCGAGTACGCCGTCTTCGCGCACGCGGTAGGAACGGTCGCTGTAAACCTTGATCCAGTCGGCTCCGTGGCTGATCTGTTCGCGCACAGCCTGGCGCGCGTTGTCGGCGCCGTCGACCAGTTGCACCCCGTGCGGGACGGGCACGTTCGGTGCGTATCCCTGCAGCGGATACGCGCCGGTTACATCGAGTGCGCGGGTCGCAACCTGCATCCGCGGTCCAGGAATGATTCCGTTGTTGATGGCCTTCTTCACGTCAGCGTCGGCGTAGCCTGCGCCTTCGGTCTCGACGTCGCGAATCGATGTGAAGCCATATTCCAGGGCGCGGCGCGCATTCACGGTCGCCAGAATCGTGCGGTACTCGGGCGACTGCTTCAGCAGTTGTTCATCGTAGTCGGCGGCGGTGATGTCGCCTTGCAGAAGAATATGCGTGTGGGTATCGATCAGTCCGGGAACACAGGTGTGGTGCGGGAGGTCAATCAGCTCGGCTGCATCGGGCGCACTCGCCGCCAGAGCCTTGATCTTTCCAGACTCGATGACGATCACCACATTCGTCCGCAGTGAATCCCCGCGCCCGTCGAACACGCTGCCACAGCGCAGCGCGATGACCTTCGTTCCAGTCTCCGCCAGACAAGAGATCGCGGCCAAAAAGATAACGATGCGGGCAACTTTGCGCATTGAATTTCCCTCCTGTAGGACACTCGGTGACTGCGTTTCTGTATTTCCTGTGCAGAGCTTGTGGACAATCCGGTTGCCCACTCTACCAGATTCTCCGAGCCGGACTCGGAAGCGGCGAAAACGATTGCAGCGACGCGGGCAGCAGTGGGCCGCAGACAGCGCGTGAGTGGTTCGGGCACGGCCAAATCGAACGTGAGGCTTTTCCTCAATTGCACCAAAAATACTGAATTGACCTGCGCTCCATTCGCACGTAAAGTCAGGTTCGCTCTCTCATCAACACACCACTGGGTCGGCCCGACTGGCATGAGGGCCGGGGGGAAGTGGTGAAAACAAGTGCAGCGCAAGAACTGCACTCAGGTTAGCGCGAATGAAATCAGAGGAATGGAAGACTTACCGCACACGCTTCTTAGTCAAAGCCAAACAACTCAGTTCCAGCCTCAGCTTCGTCGATCCACTCGGACGTCAGCACTCAGGACGCAAGGGCGATTACCTGGTGGAATCTTCCGATGGGGTCATCAGTATCGTCCCGCGCCAGATTTTTGAGGATATTTACGTGGCCATCGCCCAGGAGAGTGAAGGAAACAGTGTGCCCGCGGGAGCGGAAGCCTGCCCTCGGCGCAAACTGCCCCAGCCGTATCGCGACCGGCGCGACTCCACCCCGCGCTTGGGTTTGATGTGACATCTAGCCGAAGTAGCCGAAGTTTGGGGACTAGGCAGACGACGACCGATCTAGTAGACTACCCCTTCTTCGTAGAATTCATCTTTCAGCTTCGACCAAGGAAAATCCCTAATGACGAATCGTGTGAGCTACGCGCCGCAGGATTTCCAGAAGATGTGCAAACAGGCAGAGAGAGACCATGAAGCAAAGAAATTGGTGGTGCTGATGGAGAGGGTAAAGAAGCAAATCGCCGCGCGGCAAGACGTGGGAGAGCTGGGAGAATCGGCGAGGCGTCCGGTCGCCGCGATCACGACGGATTCCGCCAGGCTGCCCAGCCGCACCGTTCCATTCGAGAGATAAGATCCGCACTTTGAATTTGGCCATCTGATTTGCGCATTCGCGCAAAGAAAAACTTTTCACTTTTCACAGTGGAATTTGCGCTAGAATAGGCGAGTTTTCCCGGTGACTCGGCTCCCCCAGCCACGGAGCGTTCCCCGGTGCCTTCCCCCAGGAGGTAGTAGATGTACCAGCCGTTCCCAGGTTCTTCGACGGGCACTCGTGCGTTTCGCGATGTCGAGTCTCAAATCCGCGATTTAACTCAAGATTTTGCCATGTCCTTTAATACCGGAAACTATGATCAAGGCGCGAGTCTTTTTGCCAACGATGGCGTGCTGATGGTGCCGCACAGTGAGGCCGCGAATGGACAAAAGCAGGTGGAGCGGGCCTTGCGGCAGTTGGCCGACGCCGGATACAGCGATCTGCGCCTGGAGACAACGCGCGTGGACTACTCCGGCGACATGGCGATGGAGCTGGGGCGTTTCTCAGTCGTGGTGCGGCAGGCCGACGGGACGCTGACGGCAGAGCGCGGCAAGTATGTGAAGGTTTGGCGGCGGCTGGGAGCCTGGCTAATCATGGCCGACTGCTGGAGCCGGACCACTCCGGCGATGAGCGACCGCGCAGCCTAGCGGGAACTGACTCTTGCACTTGCGGCAATCGGGGGCCCAGGATCAGGATAAGGTCGGCGGACATGGAACAACGGGAATCTGCACCGCCAGGCAGCGAGCACGGACATGGGGCAGGAGCCAAGTCAGTCGATCCGGCCCAGTATTGTCCAAACTGCTCAGCAAAGCTGCGCCAGAGCCGGTGCAAGTTGAAGTGTCCGCAGTGCGGTTTCTATTTGAGCTGCTCGGATTTTTATTGAACAGATCCACTGTATCCGGCGACGAGAAGACCTCAGGGGCTAAGCCCAGATTCTTTTCGAGTTTCCGACGGCACGGCTGAAGCCGCGCCCTTCCCAAAACCATACCCGTCCTGACAGGTCTCGGCGGTTCCGTCTACAATAGTTGGGCATTTCCAGGAAATCATAACCAGGAGAAGACCATGCAACGCAAGGCCAGCGCGGTTTGGAAGGGTGGGCTGAAAGATGGTAAAGGAACGATTTCGGCGCCGGGTGGAGTGCTCAACAATACGCAATATTCGTTTTCCACGCGGTTTGAGAATGCGCCGGGGACGAACCCCGAGGAACTGATTGCGGCGGCGCACGCGGGATGTTTTTCGATGGCGTTGTCGGCGCAACTGGGTGAAGCGAAGCTGACTCCGGAGAGCATTTCAACCACGGTTACGCTGTCGCTCGACAAGCTGGAGTCGGGATGGACCATCACGACGAGCCACATTGACGTGGTGGGAAAAGTCCCGGGCGCGGATGCGGCGACTTTCCAGAAGTACGCCGAGGCCGCGGAGAAGGGATGCCCGGTTTCGAAGGTGTTGAACGCGAAGATTACGATGAACGCGAAGCTGGAGTGAAGTCACGTCGAGCCTATTGAACAAACGACGCGCTTAGCCTTGTTGCTCTGGTGTGTTTTGCTGCTGCGGTCGCACTTGTGGCAGATCCATCGAGCCTTCAGTTCGATCATCTTTGGATCGTTGTTTCGCCCAACGCCCCGGAGCGCGGCGCTGGAACGTGCGGGCTTCCAGATATCACCCGATGTCAATCGCCACGATGGCCAAGGCACGGCGTCGATTTTCAGTCGAGTTCGAGAATGCCCACCTTGAGCTCATGTGGCCCGATCCGACCGTCGCGGTCGAACCGGGCTTTGAGCGGGCAGCGGAAAAATTTCATCAGCGCATGCTCTGGCGCAGCAGCGGATGGTGCCCGATCGGAGTGGGCTTTCGGGAGACCTCGTCGGCCGCCCCGCATTCCCTTTCCCCACCTGGTCGACACATCCGGAATGGTTGCCGGCTCAGACATCGTGATCCTCACTGCTCGCGACGATACCCACAGCCGATCGTTATTCGTCACGCCTCGAGCCCGCGCAGATCCGGAGAAACAAGCGAAACTTGCAGCGCGCTCTCATCATCCGCTCGGCATCCGCCAGATCACCGCGATTCGGCTTTTTTTTCCCCGAGACTCATCAGCCAATTCCGCCACTCGGCTATCTACAGAAACAGGACCTTTTTGACGCCAAACAAGGGGGGTGGCGGGTCGAACTGACATTCGATGGTGGCAGTTCGAAGAAGTCGAAAGATCTCAGGCCCGACCTCCCTCTGACCCTCCGCTACTAAGAGATTCTTCGCTGGGGTGGGAACCGGCAGTGGGGGTTTCATTCGATATCCCGTTCAACGCCGGTTTGACACACTGCTTCACCGCTGTAGAATAGAAAAGCAGGTCTTCTTGACAGCGATCGCGACGATCGCTGCTCTAGCACAAGTCCACTTGCCATCGTGGCGGAATTGGCAGACGCGCATGGTTCAGGTCCATGTACCGGCAACGGTGTGGGGGTTCGAGTCCCTTCGATGGCACCAATCGATTTGTAGATTCTGCAAATAGACACAACCCTTCGAGAGCGCCCCTTTCTTAAAGGATTTGCTCTATGCCGGCCGACTTTGCTGCCGGTGGGACTATGCGTGCGTCCATTCATAACACTGGCCGTCCTCTTCATTTTGTCCAGGGATACGACCTCACGCCCCTCCCAAAGGCTCAAGTTGGTTCTATGCAGAAGCCTTGAAATGGGGCACAATCTGGATGGCTCGGAGGGTTCGGATTGAAGATTTCGCAGAAAGGGCTGTACGCGCTGCAGGCGATGATGACCCTGGCCCGCCGCCATGATCAGGGCGCAATCAAGATCCGGGACATTGCGGCAGAGAGCGACCTACCCGAAAAATTTCTCGAGTTGATTCTTCTGGAACTGAAGAATGCGCGGATTGTCGACAGCGTACGCGGAGCCCGGGGTGGGTACCGCCTGCGGCGCGAGCCCTCGGAAATCCGGCTCAGCGAAATCATCCGGCTGATTGACGGGCCGCTTGCGCCCATGGGCGACGCCGAACAGCTGCGCGGTTTGATTGCCAAGGATGCCGACCATCGGGCGCTCTATGAGGTGTTCCTGGCAGTGCGCGACGCCGCCGCAAAAATCCTCGAGAACACAACGGTTGCCGACATCGTGGGCACCGGAGCCCGGGCGGGGGGGAAGAAGACGCACGGCAAGGGCGGTGCAGCGAAAAAATAGTGCCCCCGGGACTAACTCGCCCCGGGGCACAGCAGTGGCTCAGGTGAGCGACTGCAAACGACAGGACGACTCAAAGCATACTTTCCAGCCGGACGTAGCTTGCTTCCATCCCGTGTTCCATGCCTGAAGCGAGCATCGCTGCCCGGGTTTGAGCGTCGGGTAAGGTCATGCGCATGGTCATCAATGTGCCGGTGCCGTCTGGATCGAACCGGGTTTCAATGCGGTTGTCTGGAGTCGGATCGGGCAGGTGCATCCGCTCCACGTGTACGATCCGTCGACAAGGATCCAATTCCACGTACTCACCGGTCAGATGGAATCCGCCACCCTTGCCATTCGTCCATTCATAGCGGATCTTGCCACCTGGCCGCGGTTCATTAATGCAGACCGGCATCGTCCAGCCCTCGGGACCGAGTAACCATTTCTGGATAAATTGCGGATCTGTGTGCGCACGATACACGGCCTCGGGCGGCGCGGCGAAGTGCCGGGTCACCACAACGTGTGTATCGCCTTCCGTTTTCAGCGTCATCTTGGTCATAGTGTTCATCGTTTTTTCCCCTTTGTAGTTGGCTCTAACGCGGCCAGAACTTCATCCAGCCGCTCGTAGTTTTTTTCCAAGGCCTTTCGCAACATCGCCAGCCATTGGTCCATGGCTTCAATCCCGGCCTTCGCCAATCTGCGAGGGCGCTTGGTACCGTCGATTCGCTGGACAATGAGACCCGCTTCTTCGAGCACCTTGAGGTGTTGGGAGATCGCCGGTTGCGTCATCTCGAACGGGTTCGCAAGTTCCGTGACCGTCGCTTCTCCCAAGGCGAGTCGTGCCAGGATGGCCCGCCGCGTGGGATCGGCCAGAGCTGCGAAAGAAGCATTCAGGTTGAACGTTCCTGGCATAAGTAATAACTTATATAAGTAACTACTTATTGTCAAGCGCAAAATTACTTTCTCAATGTCAACGGGTTCCTTCAACCAGTAGCGGCGGCAACTCGAGCCACATTGCCGTGGCTTTTCGGGCTTGGGCTTGTCCGGAACAAGACCGCCGAGATCCGTTGCTGGACGCGGCAAGTGCGGGATTTACACAAACCGGAAGCGGCTTCTCCGCCGGACCTCACATCGACTCAAATCAATCGATAAGGGCGAAAAAACCTGTCTGTCGCGGGTTTCACAAAAGTGCGCTCATCGGTTGCACCAAATCTGGTCATCGACTTGTGGACGAGCTGCACTCGATTGAAAAAACAGATAGTTGCAGCACTGAATTTTTCATTGACTGCAAAACTAGAAGGAGTACAACAAGATCGTTCTTTGACAGCTTCTTAAGTTTTTCCGGTTGGTGCGGCGTCCGGGGCTCAAGCGTAGTCACTGTCCTGACCGCGAGGTTGAGACGGAGGGCGAGCAAGGGTCTATAGCAAAGCGCTGGTCGAGGCGAACAGAGAAGAAATGTTGAAGGCAAGATAGAGTTCCGAGGCGTAGGGTAGGTTTATCCAGTTGGCGGTGAGCCCGGAGCCCAAGCGAAGATCGCGCGTTGCGCCCCGCAAGGGAGGCAACGAGAGCAGGTCAAGCAAGGGTCAAACGCGAGCTACTGGCTGAGACGAATGGACCCTGCATAACCTCGGAACTCTTAATTTTTGCTGGTAGCTTTTGGCCCTTGGCTCTTAGCCTTACGGTTTCTCCTCTTTCCGGCTTCCTGAGCAATTACTCTAAAACGTCTGGGGGACCCGGCAAAATCCGAACTCGCTTCTGCAGGCGACGATCGTGCTGCCGCCTACCGTGTTCCTTACACCACCGGCCCATCTGTACCGCCGTCTAAAACCAACGATTCCACGCTTAGTCGACGTGCTCGCCCTCGGCGAAACCTGGTTCCGCCGGCGGCAACACGTCCGTGTCACGGGCGATCCACACATAGAGTGTGGGCAGCAGAAAGATACTCATGACTAAGGCCGCCATCAGACCACCGACTATGACGATGGCAAACGGACGCTGCGAGTCCGAGCCGATCGCGTGCGACATCGCCGCTGGCAGGAGTCCTAAAGTGGCCACCAGCATGGTCATCATGATGGGGCGCAACCGCAACACGGCGCCTTCGACCGCAGCATCTTCGACGGTGAAACGCCGCACACGCAATTGGTTGATGTATTCCAGCATGATGACGCCAGTTTGTACCGACACGCCGAACAGAGCCAGGAATCCCACTCCCGACGAAACGCTGAAGTTCGTGCCCGTAAGAAGCAGCGCCAACAGGCCGCCGATGGGCGCGATAGCAATGTTGGCCATGATCAGCATCGTCCATTTAAACGACTTGAACATGGTGTACAGAATGATGAAGATGATGAGAATCGTGATGGGCAGCACGATCAGCAGGCGCGCATTCGCTCGCTTCTGGCTGGCGTACTCGCCTTCCCATTTAAGGTGATAGCCGGTGGGTAATTTCACCTGATCGGTGACCTTCTGGATGGCCTCTTCGACGGCGCTGCCGAGGTCGCGGCCGCGGACACTGTACTTGATCGCAATGTAGCGCTGGTTGCCTTCGCGGTAGATTTCTGAGCCGCCGTCCGCTACCTGAATATTGCACAGTTGCGCGAGCGACACGCGTTCGCCGGTGGGCGAGAGCAGACGAATCTTTTCGATCGCTTCTTTGGTGTCGCGGAATTGCGGCAGGTAGCGCATCACCAGGTCGTAGCGCGCCTCGCCTTGCAGCACTTGCGTCAGGGCATTGCCGCCGACCGCGGTTTGAATCGCGTCCTGCACGTCGGCGACGTTGATCTGATAGCGGGCGGCGGCATCGCGGTTTACGGTCACGTTAAGATTGGGCTGGCCGAGCACGCGAAACACGCCCAGATCCTCAATGCCCGGAATCTTGCGCATCACCGCGACGATTTCGTCGGCTTTGTCTTCCAGAACCTTCAAGTCATCGCCATACACCTTGGTGGCGAGTTCACCCTTGACGCCGCTGACCGCCTCCTCCATGTTGTCTTCAATGGGCTGTGAAAAACCCCAGAGCACTCCGGGAATTTTGTCCAGTTCGCGCTGCATTGCGGCAATCAGTTCATCTTTGTTTTCGTGGAAAATCGGGCGCCATTCTTCCTTGGGTTTGAGATCGACGAAGTATTCGGTATTAAAAAAGCCGGTGGTATCGGTTCCGTCATCGGGACGCCCCACCTGGCTGGTGCACTGCGGAACTTCGGGAAAAGAGCAGAGCACAATGCGAGCCTGATTGGCCACGCGGATGCCCTCGTCGGGGCCGGTGCTGGGGGCGAGCGTTCCACGAACCCAGAGCGCCCCTTCATCGAGGTGAGGCAGGAATTCCGAGCCTATCGCGCCGCTGAATACAAGATAATTTCCCAACAACACGCCGACCAGGCACACGCCCACGGTGATGGCCCGATGCCGAATCGCCCATCGCACCGCGTAGCGGTAGCGTTCAGTCAGGAAATGCATCACGGGGTTGTGCCACTCCTTGGCGCCTTTGGCGAAGGCGAAACTTGCTAACACCGGCGCAATCAGAATCGAGAACAAGAGCGCGCCCAGCAGGGCGAAGGCCACGGTCCAGGCCATGGGTTGAAACAAACGACCTTCCACGCGCTGCAGAGTAAAGATGGGCAAGTAGGCAGTGATGATGATCGCGATGGCATAGAACACCGGGCGCTGAACTTCGTGGGAGGCCTCGCCGATTCGTTCGGTGGCGGTTTGGGTGCCGTTCGCAAACCCCATGTGGCGGACGATGTTTTCGATCATGACCACGGCGCCATCGACCACCATGCCAAAATCCAGCGCGCCGAGTGACAGAAGATTCGCGGGAACGCTTTTCAAGTCCAGGCAGATTGAGGCGAACAGCAACGAAAACGGAATGGTAGCCGCCACAATGAGTCCGCCCCGCACGTTGCCCAGAAAGATGAACAGGATGATCGAGACCAGGATCATTCCTTCGGTTAGGTTATGAAGTACGGTGTGACTGGTGAAGTGGACGAGATCACTGCGATCGATGAAGGGAACGATCTTCACCCCCTTGGGCAGGATGTGATCGTTCATCTCCTGAATCTTCTCGTGGAGGGCCTTGAGAGCCGGATCTGCCGCCGCGCCTTTCCGCAATAGCACGATGCCCGAAACCACGTCGTCGTTATCGACGATCTTTCCAACTTCCTGGTGAATGACTTCCCGACGCAGCGCGCGCGCGAACTGGCCGAGTCTGATCTTCGGGCCCTGGGAAACCAGGGCAATATCCTTGACCCGGAGGGGCGTGCCATTCTTGGCCAGAATGACGGTCTGTTCGATGTCGTGAACGCGACCGACCAGTCCCACCTCGCGAACATTGATCTGTTGCAGGCCCGCCTGGATGAAGCTCCCGCCGGCATTAGTGTTGTTGTTGATGAGTTGCTGCTCGACCTGGCCCAGACTCAATCCGTAGGCAATAAGCTTGTTGGGATCGACCCGAACCTGGTATTCGCGCGTGGGTCCGCCGAAACTGGCCACATCAACAACGTCGGGCACTGACTTGAGATTCTTTTCGACGACCCAGTCTTCCAGCGACTTCAGCTCCATCGGGTCGTATTGCGGATTGGTGCTGCGCAGGGTGAAGAAGTAAATTTGGCCGACGGGGCTCCAGTCCGTGCCCATCTGAGGAACCACGCCGGGCGGCAGGGTGACCTGGCTCAACCGCTCCAGGACCCGCTCGCGGTTCCAGGCGTTGTCGGTGCCGTCTTCGAAAACCAGCTTCAGGTCGGAGAGTCCGAACAGGGAGAAGGATCGCAGGTGCACCACGCCGGGGATGCCGTTCATCACGGTCTCCAGCGGAATCGTGACCTGCTGCTCGATTTGTTCCGCCGAAATTCCCGGCCATTGCGTGATGATCTCGACGTAGTTGTCGGCGACGTCGGGATAAGCCTCGATCGGCAGATTGTGGAACGAAATGATGCCCCAGACGAAGAGCACGAGCGCCAGCCCCAGCACCAGAAGACGATTACTGAGAGCGAAATCGACAACGCGGCGAATCATCTATTGCTTCACCTTATTGCTCCACCGTGTCCTGCAGATCAAGCGCGTTCGACACCACCTGATCGCCGGGCTTGAGGCCGGAAACAACTTCCTGCTGCTTTCCGGGCAGCATGGGTCCGGTGACCACTTCCACCCGCTTGAAGTGGGCATTACCCAGCGGAGCGTAAACCCACTCCCGGTCGTGCAGATGCAAGATCGCGCTGGCCGGGACGGCCGCGTGCGTTTCCGGCTGCTTGCCGTAGAACGTGGCCGTCACGAACATTCCAATGCGCATCGGTCCCGGATTCTTTACCTCAAGGCGAACCTTGGCGGTGCGGAGGTTGGGATCGAGCACCGGCAGAATGTTGTCGACGCGACCCTTGAACACCTGGCTGGGATACGCGTTGAGACGGATGTCGGCATACTCGCCGACGCGCAAGGCATCGAGATCGTTTTCGTAAACGTCGCAGACGATCCAGACGTAAGAGAGATCGGAGATGGTAAAAGGATTCGGACCTGACAGACCCTGGACTCCGGCTGCGGTCGTCACCTGCTGGTCGGTAATGACGCCCGAGATGGGCGCCACAATATCGACGACGCCGGAGGGATGGTCCTTATCGATGCCGAGAAGGCGCAACTGCTCGGTGGCGGCGTTCAGGTCAGCCTTGGCGTCGCTTTCGGTGTTTTCCGCCTGTTCGAGGGCACTTTTCGCGACGGCGCCTTTGTCATAGAGAAGCTGCGAACGTTCAAGCTGTATTCGGGCCAGGCGTTCGTCATTCTCGGCCTTGAGATAAGTTTGGTAGGCGCCGGCGACGTCGTTGCTGCGAACCTTCAGCAAGAGCTGGCCCTTCTCGACCACATCACCCAGTCGCGCCTTAAGCTCCACGACTCGGCCTGCAGCCAGCGAGATCACAGGCACGGCGCGGGTAATGTCGGGTTGCACTACGCCGGTCACGTTGAGCGCTGGCGCCGCCTTATACTCAACTGCCGTGACCAACGGAAACTGGTCGGCATGGTCTACTTTGAAGTTATTGGCGTCGAGGTCGGGCTCGACGGCTGCCTTGGGCGGCGCCTCGGCGCGCGGGTCTGCCCTACCCCCGCTGCACGCGACGAGCGAAAGCGCCAGCATCAAGCACAATGCTTTCGACAAAATTCGCAACGAAAAATGAGTCCTCATGGAATGACCTCGCGCCCTACCGCCATGTTCATCTGCGCCGCCGCCGTGAGGTAGGCGCCAACCAGATTCACGTAATTCAACTCGACGGCGCGGTATTCACTCTCTGCATTCAGGAAGTCCAGCAAGGCCGCACCTCCGTGCTGGTAAGAAAAGAAAACCGTGTCGCGCACGCGCACCGCCTGCTCCAGGTATTGCCGCTTATACGGTTTCAGCAGGGTGATGTTGCTGTTCACCGTGGCGTAGGCAGAATCCACGTCGCTGTAAACCTGGGTCTCGATCCCCTCGCGCAGCTTCTCGTTGCGCCTGATGTCGATTTTGGTACGAAGCTTTTCTCCCTGGTTCCGGTCGAAGAATCGCAGCGGGATGCTTACGCTCGCCCCAAGCGTGTTCAGGGCGTCAGGGTTATTAAACGAACCGTTGTGCGTGAACCAGACGCCGATGGTGGGATCGGTGGAGCCGTCGGCCTCGGCCAGTTGATATTCGGTTTGGGCCTGCTTCACCGAAAGCACGGCGGCGCGCAGGTCAGGCCGCGCATCCAGCGCGTCCTTGCGATAGTCGTCGAGCGGAAGCAAATCCTCGCTGAAATCGAACGGCCCATCGACGTCGAAGCTGTCCACCGGCCTGCGGTCATCCAGCAACGCCAGCAGGTTGATCTTGGTGGTCCGCAGATTGACCAGCGCAGTTTGTACGTCGGACTCGTATTGCAGCCGCTGCAACTCCAACCGGTCCAGATCCATGCGGGCGATGTCGCCTGCCTGGAAACGATCACGGCTGATTTTCAGGATCTTATCGTAGTAGTCGAGATTGTCCTGCGCCAGGCGCAACACCGCCTTGGCCTGGAGGATACCGATGAAAGCGCTGCGCAGATTGAAGAGCAGATTGCGCTCCGTGTCCGAAGCCTGCGCGACGCCGACGGCGGTGCCTTGCTTGGCGGCTTCGAAGCGGAGCCCGCGCTTGTTCCGGCGCTCGAACAGATAGCTGATGCCGGGTGATATAAAAGTGCCGGCAAACGGCTGCCACACACCCTTGCTCGGAGCAATCTGGGTCCCGTCCGCCGCCAGGGTGAAGTCGGGATTGGGACGGAGGTGGGCTGTGATCTCTTGCGCTTTGAGTTCGTCGATATTCAGCCTGCCCGCCATCAGGGTCGTGTTGTTCAGCTCGAAGCGGTCTTTGACCTCGTTCCAGGTCCAAACTTGCGGTGTCGAGACTTGCTGTGGAGTTGCAGCCGGAGGGGCTGTCTGCTGAGCCGCGGCAACCGTCGCGCCACTCAACACAACCAGCTGAACCCAACACCGCCAGAACGACTTCGACATCCGACTCTCCAAAACCGATTGAACTCCGAAGCAGGAAGACGATGCGCAAACTCCGCACACCGATTGCTTTCGAGTCTTCGGCACCGCTCGTAAGAATTTCCTAAGGATGAGTGACCGGGCCGTCAATTTTCGAATGGGATCGATTTCTCGGCCCAAATTCAACGGCTCTTCTGAATCGAACCGTTCATCGACGGTCCACCGCCGAGACTAGCCAAGGTAAGAAGCGGGAGGAGCGCGGCCTGCAGGCAGGGTGAAAGGCACGGTGGGAAGAGGGTTAAGAGAACCGGGTCCCAGGTCCGCCAACTCAACATTAAGGCAAAGCGGGTAGGATGCTCCCACCTGCGGCGGAAGGGTCTGGGGCTGGGTATGCCAGACGGAAGGCTTATCGTTGCCCGCCGGCCGGATGCCGCGTTTGCTGGCCGGAGATTCCTCGATCTCCGCCCGCATCGCGCAAAGGTCGTCGGTGGCCGAAACCACAGGGAACAAAATGACCAGGACACAGCCCAAAACCAGCAGGCAATGCACCGCGGTGAAATTGCGCCGTACGTGGGCACGCCGGGATAGCCGCCATAGCCAGCACGCGGGCAGGGCCAGCAGCAGCCAAGCCAGATTGAGCAGCAGTTCCATGCAAGAACCAGGAGGCCGCAAACATTCGGCCTCACGAGCCGTTAGTTTTTCAGAAATCCCGAAGTCAAGTCAATGTGACTCGAGTAATGATGCCAGGCCATGCGGAAGCTGAACCTTCTGGACGCGGTCGAAACGTGCTTTCAGTGCGATTTCGAGATGTTCGCGAGCAAGAGTGCCCACGAGCATTCGAAGGGTACGTTGTGGATAGAATGGACTAACGAGTGTCGCCGCGTTGCATCAACGATTGGTGCCGCGAACGACAGCGCTCTACCGAGTTGCCTCAAGCGCAGCAATGAGCTGTTCCGTCAGTTGGGTCAACCTTTCCGGGTCCTGTTCCCGTTGGATTAGCTGCGCCAGCCTACGCCAATCTTTTTGATTCGGCGTGATTTCGTCTTGCGTTTCAAGACTCACGCCGTCATTTTCAATGGCGCAGCGCTGGGGAAGTTCCGTAGCAATCTTTATCACCGTTTCCACCGCGACCTGCTCAAAATAGGTTTCGGACATTGCATTACCTCTCGCACTACTTAAAACAGTAGCAGCCGAAACGGCGTACGGGTCATATCTTTTGGGAAATCTTCGCTCCGCGTTAACGCTCTAAGTCGCTCAATTAAAGAGAGTTAAGTGACCGATTGCATGTCGTCGCGATTCTCATTGCAACCTTCAATTTAACGGCTCTATTTTTTTTCTTGTACGAGTCGCGATGTTAGGTTACGATTGTGTTACGTTACTTTAACGTTAGTTTAACTGCCACAGGGGGCTATGATGAGCAGGCTCACTAAGACGCCGATGAATTTCGTGACCATGCCGCAGCCCGACGTTCCGCAAGGGCGAAATGGTAAGCATAAGGAGATCGTGACCAAGATCCTCTCCGATCTCGCACAACTTCCCGAGGGAGCCGCCCTGAAGATCCCATTGGCCGGCTTGGAGGAGAGCAAGGAAAAAGTTCGGGCCGCGCTGAATCGCGCCGTTCACAAAACCGACCGCAATGTTGTGACCGCCAGCGACGCGGACTTTCTATACGTGTGGAACGACAGCCACTAATGCGGGATTGGCATTTTCGCGCAGCGGCCGTCCAATTTACTGGCCATCCCGCATAAGCCCCAATTCGCCGCTGAGGTGTATCATGCTTGCCCCCAAGTTGCCCAGCCAGCCGGACTATATCGAGGTCAGCCCGAAGACTCTGACCTGTCCTCGGTGCAAAGCAGAACCGGGGGAAGCATGCGTGAAATTGAAAAACATGATTGAACTCATCCACCTGGAGCGAATCGAAGCTGCTGCGGCAATCGATCGGGCCGCGAAGAGGCGCCGCACACAATAGCTCCGCTGTTTCAGGGGACTATTCAGTCTTTCCCGTATGCTTTAGGGCCCCACTGTTATCTGCAACCGCTCTGGAGTATCCATCCGTTCGCGGTAGATCAGATTCTTCGGGGCGACCTCACCGACGGCGTCCACGTGCACCGCGTAGCCTCCCCGGGGAAGGGTTTCGCCGAAGGGAAGTTCTTTCGAGTTGGTCCCCTTCCGTAGCGGAAAGTGCTGATAACCGATCGCTGTGGCCCGACCGTCCGGGGCTACGGCCAGCACGATGAAGGTTAAGTCGATGTCGTCGGGCGTGTTGTTCGATACTTCCACGCTGCCCTCAATGCGGTTGCCAGACACGTGCGCCGGCGACTTCCAGTTGAGGCTGAAGGCGGATCGCACGCGAATCACGAACTGTTTCTCGACCCCTTGCTGCGGCTTTCCACTGTCGCGTACCGATGCCGTGAACTGAAATTCGCCGGTCCGATCCGCGGTTCCATGAAGCAGACCGTCGTCCTCAAGCTTGATGCCCGGCGGCAGCGCGCCCTTCTCCAGTTGCCAATGCAGCGGGGGCGCGCCTCCGACCGCGAGTAGCCGAACCTGATAATTAGCGCGTGGGTAACTATCCGGCAATTCGGAATCGTTCTGGATGATCAGCTGATTTTCCTGCGGCGCTGGGGGGGCAGTCTGGGTTTCCTCCTGTTGCTCGTCGAGGTCTGCCGAAACCGCCTTCGCCGAAGCAAACCCGCAACCTGAGATCGGCCACAAGCAAACCGCCACCCCCAGCAGTGCGGCAAGTCGATATCCCAGCCTGCAAGTCATTCAGGTCCACCCCAGCAAGGTGTCTCGGTCCCAGTTCTACGCAGAACGCAGCCACCGCCCATTCTTGCGCTTCTATCTTCTATCCTTACATATCACGTTCTTTGGTGTGCGCGCCTCCCGATTGCGCCGGGCTGGATGAGCCGAAAGTGAAAACTGGTAAAATCGAAAGGATGGCTGGAACCTCGCAACTAATTCAGATCGAACTCGGCCCCCCGCCGCGCATGCCGAAGCCCACTTGGCTGCGCGCCAAAGCGCCCGTGGGAGACAATTTCCACGATCTGAAAAGGCTCGCCCGCGGACTCGGTCTGCACACCGTGTGCGAATCGGCCCAGTGCCCCAACATCGGCGAGTGCTGGAACCACAAAACCGCGACCTTTATGTTGTTGGGCGATATTTGCACCCGTCGCTGCGGCTTCTGCGCCGTCCCCAAGGGACGCCCGCAGCCCATCGATTGGGACGAGCCGCGCCGTGTGGCGGAAGCGGTCGCCACCTTAGGGTTGAAGCACGCGGTGGTGACGAGCGTGAACCGGGACGATGACAACCTCGGCAGCGCCCGGGTTTTTGCCCAGACCATCCGCGAAATTCGCCGTTTGACGCCGGCTTGCCACGTCGAAGTGCTGATCCCCGACTTTCAAGGTCTGGAAGAATCGCTCCGCATCGTGCTCGACGCCCAGCCCGACGTGCTCAACCACAATACCGAGACCGTACCGCGGCTTTATCGTGCCGTCCGCTCCGGTGCCCGTTACGAGCGTACGCTCACGCTGCTGGAGAACGCGAAGAAATTTTCTCCCGGCATGGTTACCAAGAGCGGCGTGATGGTCGGACTGGGTGAGGCGACCGATGAACTGGTGGAAGTCTTCCGAGACCTCGGCATACGCGGCCTGGACATCCTCACGGTGGGACAGTACTTGCGTCCCTCGAAAGATCACCTGCCCATCGCGCGGTATTACGAACCCGAGGAATTTGTCGACTTGCGGAACCAGGCGCTCCGCTTCGGTTTCCGCCATGTCGAGTCCGGTCCGCTGGTTCGATCCAGTTATCACGCCCACGAGCAAGCCAACGCCACTCGCTCTCCGCGGGCGGTGACTTAGCTTGCGGCGGAAGAAGGGCTTTTCCGCCAAAGTTTTCTCTTCAACAACGACGCTTCGCAGGGTTACTATCCCCATCGAAAAAATCGGCTACCGGAGGTCGCCTCGCCCGTGGTGACCGTTCTTCTGGTCATTCTTGGATTCTTTGCCGGCATGCTGGGCGCCCTGACGGGCATCGGAGGCGGCGTTCTGCTCTCGCCCATCCTCGCCCTCCACTTCGGAGTCCCGATCCGGCAAGCCATCGGCACCAGCCTGGTCGCGGTGATTACCACCTCGGCCGCAAGTTCCTCGGTTCATCTGCAGCGCCACACCACCGACATCCGCCTGGGCATGACGCTGGAACTCGCCACCGCCTTTGGAGCGGCGCTCATGGCCTATCTGGTGGCCTATTTCAATCGCAACGCTCTCGAAGGGTTGTTCGCCGGATTTCTCCTCTACAGTGCCATCACCCTGCTGGTGCGCCGCGGCAAACTGAAGCCCGAGGAAGAATCGCCCCCCGCGCTCAACGGCGACACGGTGATCCCGCCGTATGAACCGAAGCGTTACCCGCTGGGGTTGGCAGCCTCTCTGGTAGCGGGCGCGCTCTCCGGATTGCTCGGTATTGGCGGAGGCCCTATCAAAGTTCCGGTCATGTACATCTTCATGAACGTTCCGCTGATGGTGGCGACCGCAACCTCGAACTTCATGATCGGAGTGACCGCTGCCGCCAGCGCTATCGTCTACTATCGCCGCGGAGACATTCTGGTCGAGTACGCCGCGCCGCTGGCGGTGGGCGTTTTCCTGGGATCGCTTCTCGGGGCCCGCCTTGCCCCGCGGATCCATACCAAATACGTGGTCTATCTGCTGGTCGCAATCATGTTCTATCTGGCCGGTCACCTGGGGCTTCACCTGCTGCGGGGAATGCTATGAGCGAACGCAGGGAACCGGCCTTTGACCGCGCCGTCGCCCTCGTGCTGCGCGTGGGAGCCTTCGGTTGTTTCTTCATCATGCTGGCGGGCCTGCTCATCGGACTTTTTGTTGGTGGACCGATTCCGCTCGCCATTGAGCGCGCCGGAGTTCTGCTGATGCTCGTGACGCCAGTGGTTCGGGTCCTGGTCGCCTGCATCTTGTTTTTCCACGAAAAGGACCGGAAGTACGGATTGATCTCGCTGGGAGTGCTCGTCATCCTGATAGTGGGATCCGTTTTCGGAATCGGCGAACACTAGTCTAAATTAGATCAAAACCCATCTCATAAATCGGAGCGAGCAGGCCCTGTAAGCTCGTTCTCGGCATAGTTTCGGGGCGGCCCGTCACCCTCACGGAAGGCCAGCGAATGAGTTGCTAGCTTTGCGACAGCCCACGCTTGTGATTTAGATCACGGAATCACGTGACGACGATCACCGCAAACCAAGACTCATTCTGCGAGGCTATCCCATATCGAGAGGTGACTGTATGGCGCAATTTGAGCACCAAGTGCTGGAACTCCTCAAGTTTGAATTGAAATTCGTGGAGGATGGAGGCTACGGGCGCTCTCCCCGGACACCTTGGCGTCCTTCCCTTATCTTCGAAGATTCACCCAGTTGTCTGAACCTGGTCGACCCGGCTCGGCCACATCCGTGCAGCGAATGTTGCTTGATGAAGTTCGTTCCCGGGGAACTACGGAATGAGAACTCACCGTGCCGGTTTATTCCCCTCAACAAAAAAGGCGAGACCATTGATTATTTCTATCGCTGCGGCACACATCTGGAAATGGAAGAGGCCCTCGTCAGCTGGCTGCGAAGCCAGATCGCTCGATTCGAAGAGCTGCTTGCGGAATCGACAGAATTGCCGGAGGAACGCGTCGAATTTTCGAAGCTGGCAGAAACCTAGCGAAACAAGGATTCGCTTCGCAGTGACCACGCCCAGGCATGACAGCTTAGGAGTTCAGCATTTTCTCCAGGGCGGGCTTATTGCGAATGATCAGGGTGGATCCCTTCGTTTGCAGCAACTGTTTCTTTTTGAAATCGGAGAACAAGCGGCTGACCGTCTCGCGCGTCGTGCCGATCATTTCCGCGATTTCTTCATGTGTCAGCGTCATCTTCACATGCGCAGGCTCATTCGCGTTACCTTTATCTGGCGACCAGGACAGCAGAAGCTTTGCAAACTTCTCTGAAGGTGAACTCGTCAAACCTAGCGGTAGTTTACTGGGAAATCGATCGTAGGAACGCTAAGTAGCTGGGTCAGCGGTGGTTAGCGCTTGCCGTTCGTCTTACCCACTTTGGCGGGGATAAATTTCTCGAGGCCGACGGCGTCGGCCAGCAGCGATTGGGTGAGATTCAGTTTGCTCTGAATGGTGGCGGTACGGTAAGGTCCCTTGTCGCCTTGGGGAGGATAAAGCAGAACAAATTGCAGGATGTCGGCGAGTTCCTGCTTCAGTTGCTCGATGGTGATCTCGGGACATGCTTTCTGGGCCTGACGGTGAACGTAATTCAGTAGGGAAATCCCCAGCATGCAATAAAAGGCATGCACGCGAATCTTGCTGTCGGTCCAGTGATACATGGGACCCCAGTTGAGCCAGTCCCCGTCCTTGAGTCCGCGGAAAACTTTTTCTACGGATTGCTGACCGCCGTAGCCAGCGACGATGGGCTCAGCCTCCCAGTCCATGCGATTGGTCATCAGGATGGTACGACCCAGTCGTTGTGTCATCAGCCGATGGAAGGCAGCGGTGTCGACATCGAACTGCAAACTCCAGCGCCGTGCATCGAGCGGCGCCAGTTCATAGCGAATCAGCTCCGTTAAGAACTGGGCGGAGAGCCAGCGCCCAATCTTGTTGCGGATCTGCTTTTCTTTTAGCCGACAATCTGGCTTTTTCAAATCTTGCGATAGCCGGCGCAGCGATTGCGTGACCTTAGCCAGACTGGTGGTTAAGCTTTGCATTTGCTCACTCAGAAAGGAGGCGGAGTATTTCAGCACGCACAGGCGCTCACGCCCGTGCACCAGCAGTTTTTGCGCGAAAGCCAATACCCCGGGCTGCTGCGCGCTGAGGGCCTGGAACTTTTCCAGCGGGGTTTCGCGAAACTCCGGCGGAGCTTGGTTCCAGGGCAAGGCCGAGATCCAGCCCAGGCCGGACTGCTCCAACGCCAAGGTGTTGTGCAGCGCCGCCGGTCCCTTATCAAAGACCAAGGTGACGCTGTCGCCGGGGATCTGGTTTTCATCCAGAAAATGCAGCAGTCGTGGCAGTGCTATGGCAAATTCCTCGGTATCGGCCACATTGCCGGGATAGACGTGATGACAGAGGGAAAGGCCAAACATACCATCCAGTACGTAGGCCAAACCGACCTGTCGCAGATTATGTCGCCCCTGTTTGTTGTGCCCGCGTTGCGCCAGCTGATTGCGCTGATTGGTAGAGGCCACGAAGGTGTAGAAGTTGGTGCTGTCATAGGACAATAAACGCGGGCTTACCCTCTGCTTGCTTTTCCACAAAGCCAAGAGCCCAAGTTGCGCCCGGTCCAGTTCATCTTCCGCGGGCTGGACGGTGGCGGTGGTGGTCAGAGGGCTGAGCTGGATCTGGTCAAAACAATCCCAGAAAGCCTGCGAGGTAAAGCGGTGGGGGGGAAATTGCCAGAGCGATTGCAGAATGGTGCCGCGATACCAATCGGCCACCTCGGTCTTGGGGCCGGGATCGCAGATGCGATGAATGGCGGCCAGCAGCAGATAGTGCGCGGTGGAAGGACCGGATCGAGGTGGCGGCCAGATGGATTGCAGGAGCTGGAAAACCCCAGACTCTTGTGCCGCCAACCACAGGGCCCCGGGTAATCCGAGCTGGCGACGGGTGGCCGACAGCGGCAGGGGAGCGGAGCCCTGTTGCACTAAAGCGGCGACCTTGTCGGCGGTGCCCAAATAGATCTGGTGAGTGATGCGGGGCTTGCCTTGGACGCGAGCGCTTTCGACCAGGTAGTAGTAGAGCTGGTTGGCTTTCTTTTTGGCGACGAGCGAGGTCATATAGGGTAATACATAACCTTACAAGCTTCCATTTGTCAAGCGCAAATGCGCGAGATAAACCAGGAATACAAATCAATATAATAGGGTAATACACTGGCGCGTAGAATTTCGGGACGCTAGAAGTTAGAGAGCAAAGGACTTACAGAGGAGGGCCACAGATCGAAGCGATGTTCGCAGTAAACTCCCGCTAGAGTTCGGATTTCCTCATGGGCGGTGTAGTAGTTGCGGCTGAGTTGCTCTGCAACTCGCAATGCTACCTCTCCGTATTCACGTAGGAATTGCAGGAGTGCGTCGCGGGCGATGAAATTGGCCTGGCCCGGCTCCATCATCTCGGCCGTTACTTCGTAAGGCCGATTGGAGATGGTCGCGTTCAGACCCAAAACATCCCCAGCCTCCGAGACCTTAGTGATGATGGTCTTACCGTCGCTCGAAGATGTGAAGAGCTTCGCCTTTCCCGCACAGAGCACGAACACCCCGCGCGGCTGCTGGCCCTCGATAAATAACATCGTCGATTTCGGATACACCGCAGTGGATTTGATTTCATTCAGTTTTTGTAATGCCGGCAAAGGCAAATTACAGAATAAATGCTCCTCCCGAAGAGGACAGATGAGGCAGTTATCGATGATGTTTAAGCCGTAAGGAGCGCGCATTCAGCACCTTCCGAGTGAGCGTATTGTAGCACCCGGTGTGTGACTGGCATCACTAACAACCGTGATCTCGGCCACCGCTTTACAAGGTCCGCGGGCACAGAATGATCAGGAACAATGGCCGTGGCGACCGTGACCTCCCATCGTGAGAATCGGTTGGAGTAAAAGCAACCACGACTCTTGAGAAAACGCAGCCAGGACCCGGAGTCCTGAATGGAAAATGAACCTAGGTACCGCGTTGTAGCCTGGTGGACCTCCGGACAGACCGGTATCGCCAAATCTGATTCGGCCCCTAACGCGATTCATTTCACCGCGCCACCGCAGTTCGGCGGTCTCGAAGGCAGATGGACACCAGAAGAGCTGTTGATGACTGCACTCGCGAGTTGCTTTACCACGACTTTCCACGCAATCGCGGGTCGCTCAAAATTCGAATACACGGACCTTGCAGTGGAAGCGGAGGGAACCGTCACGAAAACCGACACTGGCTACGGCTTCAGCGAGATTGTTATCCGTCCGAGCCTGACGATTCCTAATGAAGAGCAACGGGAGCGAGCGATCAGTCTCCTGCATAAAGCCAAGGCGCTATGCCTGGTCTCGCGTGCACTAGCAACAGCACAGAAATTCGAAGCCCGGATCGAGATCAGCAAACCTTCACCCCAGTCGGATGATCGCGGGCTCCATGTCCACTGATATCCTTGTCCGGGAGAGTCTGGTGAGTCTCACGCAAGGAAGTCAACCTGAGCAAGCGCAGACGGCGGCGAAAAAGTCCGGTAAAGCGGGAGCAAGGTCTGGATTAGACGCCTTATTCGTCCCTGACTGCGTGGCAGTAATCGGCGCGACCGATCGGCCTGGTACTGTGGGGAGAACGGTTCTATCGAACCTGATTGAGAGCAGTTTTCGGTCGAAGGTGTATGCCGTTAATCCCAGCCATTCGGAAGTTCTTGGCCTTAAGGCCTACAAAGGCATCGGCGACATTCCTGAGCAACTGGACCTGGCTGTAGTGGTTACCCCGGCCCTCACGGTTGCGCATGTCATAGGCGAGTGCGTCGATGCAGGGGTAAAAGCGGCCGTCGTGATCTCAGCTGGATTTCGAGAGCGAGGTCCGGAAGGCGCGGCGTTGGAGCAACAGATTCAACAACAATTGCGCCGCGGCACAATGCGACTGATCGGCCCCAACTGCCTCGGCATCATGAATCCCGCGATTGGCCTGAATGCCACGTTCGCCAAAGGCACACCCAAAGCTGGCAACGTTGCGTTCCTCAGCCAGAGCGGTGCACTACTGACCGCAATCCTGGACTGGAGTCAGCGCGGGGAAGTAGGCTTCAGCGCGATCGTCTCGACTGGCTCAATGTTGGATGTGGGCTGGGGCGACTTAATCGACTATTTTGGCGATGATCCGCACACCCACAGCATTCTGGTTTACATGGAGTCGGTTGGTGACGCGCGCTCGTTTCTTTCGGCCGCCCGAGAAGTATCTCTCAGCAAACCCATTATCGTTATTAAGGCTGGCCGCTCCGAAGCCGCCTCTCGCGCCGCGGCATCGCACACGGGCGCCCTCACGGGAAGTGACGCAGTTCTGGATGCGGCCTTTCGACGCTGCGGCGTCTTGCGAGTGCACAACATTGCCGATCTTTTCTACATGGCAGAAACTCTCAGCAAGCAACCGCGACCCAAAGGGCCGCGGCTCACGATTGTAACCAATGCCGGTGGACCCGCCGTTCTCGCAACGGATGCGCTTGTTGCCGATGGCGGTCAGCTGGCGACACTTTCAGAAGAGAGCTTACGGGGTTTGAATCAATTTCTGCCACGGCACTGGAGCCATAACAATCCAATCGACATTCTGGGTGACGCGGATTCCGAGCGTTATGCGAAAGCGATAGAAATCGCGTCAAAAGATCCCAACAGCGACGGTCTGCTGGTGATCCTCGCACCGCAAGGAATGACGGACCCGTCTGAAGTCGCTGAACGTTTGCAACCCCATGCCCGAGCCTCTGGAAAACCCCTGCTCGCAAGTTGGATGGGAGGGGTCAGCGTCGCCCTGGGAGAAAAAGTCCTCCATACCGCAGGCATTCCGACCTTTGCTTATCCCGATACCGCCGCGCGGGCATTCACCTCTATGTGGCGCTACAACTACAACCTGCGTGGCCTCTATGAAACTCCAACGCTAGTGGAATCTGTGGAACCCGAGGGCGGCTCTCGGAGCCGCGCGTCAGATGTCATCGATAAAGCCCGGAACCGCGGGCGGCTGCTGCTCACAGAACTCGAATCGAAGCAAATTCTGTCGTATTACGGAGTTCCTACGGTCGAAACCCGAGCCGCCAACAACGAAGATGAAGCGGTGAGACATGCGTCGGAGATTGGTTATCCGGTCGTGCTGAAGGTTTTGTCCGAGACGATCACGCACAAGACCGAGGTCGGTGGCGTCAAGCTGAATTTGCAAGATGAGCGGTCGTTGCGATCCGCTTTTCGGGCCATGGAGTCTTCTATCACAGAGAAAGCCAGTCCTGACCAGTTCCTGGGCGTGACCGTGCAACCCATGGTGCGGATTGAAGGCTATGAGTTGATTCTCGGGAGCAGCGTGGATCCGCAGTTTGGGCCGGTGATCCTGTTTGGTTCAGGCGGCCAAATCGTCGAGGTCTATCGCGACCATGCGGTGGCTCTTCCGCCACTCAACAGCACCCTTGCCCAGAGATTGATGGAGCAAACCCGCATCTTCAAGGCGCTCACCGGCATCCGCGGGCGTCTGCCGGTGGACTTGCTTGCTCTGGAAGACCTCATGGTCCGTTTCAGCCAGCTGGTAGTGGAGCAGCCTTGGATCGCAGAAATTGACCTTAATCCTCTTCTTGCCTCGTCGGAAGGTCTGTTGGCTCTAGATGCGCGGGTGCTGCTGCACAACCCGAGCTTGCATCCAGACCAACTCCCAAAACCGGCCATCCGTCCCTATCCGTCGCAGTACGTTTCACAATTCACCATGAAGGACGGCACGGAGGTCACGCTCCGGCCGATCCGCCCCGAAGATGAACCCCTGATGTGCACATTCCACGGGACGCTCTCTGACCGTAGTGTCTACATGCGCTACTTCTCTTTGCTGAGCCTGAGCTCACGCGTGGCGCACGAGCGTCTGGTTCGCATTTGTTTCGTGGACTATGACCGCGTGATGGCTTTGGTGGTGGACCACAAAGACAAGGCCACCGGCCAGCATCGGGTCCTGGGGGTCGGCAGACTGATCAAATTACACGCGAAGAACGAGGCCGAAGTGGCCATCGTGGTGTCAGATCAGTGCCAGAACCAAGGCCTGGGAATCGAATTGCTGCGCCGCACGGTCCAGATTGCGCGCGACGAGAAACTAAGCAGCGTCTCCGCCGAAATGTTGCGGGACAATTTTACCGTGCAAAGTATTTTCAAGAAAGTTGGATTTCGTCTGCGACTCCTGGCCGACCCCTCTTCCATATCGGCCGTGCTCGATCTCTGAACCCTGTGACGCCAGTCACAATCCACCGTAATTACGCTCATCGCTTCCTTCGATCAGAAGAACTAGAACTAGAGCGAAAGGAGTGAGCCATGTCCCAAACCTCTTACGCACTACTGACAGAACAGGAGGAAACAACCTCCACGATGAAAGCGCTGGTTTTTTACGGACCGGGTCAGATCGGCCTGGAAACGGTGCCCATCCCGAGGCCACGAGCGGGTGAGGCAGTAATTCGTGTAACCCTCACCACGATTTGCGGTACGGACCTCCACATTCTGAGAGGCGAATATCCCGTCAAACCGGGCTTGATCATTGGCCATGAGCCCGTGGGCATCATCCACGAGCTTGGAGACGGCATAACCGGCTACGAAGTTGGAGACCGTGTCCTGGTCGGCGCAATTACACCATGCGGACAGTGTCACTTCTGTTTGGGTGGAAACTGGTCGCAGTGTGGTGGACCACTCGGCGGCTGGAAGTTCGGCAACACGATCAACGGTGCTCAAGCGGAATACTTACTGGTGCCGCACGCCCAGGCAAACTTGGCGAAAATTCCCCACGAGTTGGCCGATGAACAGGTAGTACTGCTGGCCGATATCGCTTCCACGGGTATTTCGGCGGCCGAAAGTGCCAACCTGCAAATCGGTGACGCGGTGGCGGTCTTTGCTCAAGGCCCAATCGGCCTTTGCGCAACCGCCGGAGCAAAACTAAAGGGCGCGAGCCTGATCATCGCGGTCGAGTCCGACCCTGTTCGCACCGAGATGTCAAAACGCATGGGTGCCGACGTTGTGCTCGACTTTACCAAAGAAGATGTGGTCGCCGGCATCAGGCAGCTCACTCGCGGAAGGGGCGTCGATGTGGCTATCGAGGCGCTGGGTACACAGACCACGTTCGAGAGCGCACTTCGTGTTCTCAGACCCGGTGGAACTCTCTCCAGCCTGGGTGTGTATTCTGGAAAACTGTCATTGCCGTTCGAGCCGTTTGCAGCCGGCCTCGGAGATCATAAGATTGTCACAACGCTGTGCCCGGGCGGCAAAGAGCGGATGCGCAGACTGATGGAACTGGTTCGGCATGGGCGGCTGGATCTGACTCCGCTGCTGACGCACAGCTTCGCTCTCGATCAGATCAACGAGGCCTATCAGGTCTTCGCTGAACGGTGCAACGGTGTGATTAAGGTTGCAATCAGGCCCTAGTTGGAATCCGGGGAACCGCTGACTCGGCAAACGAGTTAACGGTCCCCCATTTCCCCTCCCGCAAGGACAGACTAACCAGAGCAAGTCATTTGCCCGCGAGACGTTCCCTTACATAAAACCACTCCCATGACACGCCGATCCTATCTGGTGATCGGACCGGAAATCACACATCTGGTGCGC
>Ga0307474_10000112_pt1 | contig 59348 bp, 52 predicted proteins | sample atmos_gasesECM1C_2_FD_203312 | JGI IMG/M metagenome (GOLD analysis project Ga0307474, IMG submission 203312) | Hardwood forest soil microbial communities from Morgan-Monroe State Forest, Indiana, United States - atmos_gasesECM1C_05 | ecosystem: Environmental > Terrestrial > Soil > Temperate...
CCTCGAACGCGTATTGTGGAACGATCCGGCGACTGGTGTCATGCGCCACGCCGACGCCGGCTACGAAAGTGCGATTGAGTGCGCACGCGCCAACGGGCTCGATCTGCCTGGTCTGGCGTTGTAGAACGCGGGAGAGCTTATACCGGCATTGGTGCTTATCGGGTTGGTCGTTCCCTCAACACAGCGAGACAGGCCATGGTGAAACCATTCCCATCCAAGACCCACATCGGCAATCACACGCTGCATCCCGAGACGCTGATGCTGAACTATGGCTACGATCCGCAACTGTCGGAAGGGGCGGTCAAACCACCGGTGTTCCTGACTTCGACCTTCGTCTTCAGGACCGCCGAAGATGGCAAGGACTTCTTCGATTTTGTCTCCGGGCGGCGCGAGCCGCCCGAAGGCATGGGTGCTGGTCTCGTCTATTCGCGGTTCAATCATCCCAACAGCGAGATCGTCGAGGACAGGCTCTCGGTTTATGAGAGCGCCGAAAGCTGCGTACTGTTCTCGTCGGGCATGGCGGCGATCTCGACGACGATCCTTGCCTTCGCCCGGCCTGGTGATGTCATTCTGCACTCGCAGCCGCTTTATGGCGGAACGGAAACGCTGCTGGCGAAGACGATGGCGGGTCTCTCGATCGGTGCCGTTGGCTTCGCTGACGGACTTGATGAAGCCGCCGTTCGGCAGGCGGGGGACGAGGCGATGCGTAGGGGGCGGGTGGCGATGATCCTCATTGAAACGCCCGCCAATCCCACAAATGGTCTGGTCGATATCGCGATGATCCGCCGCGTCGCCGACATGATCGGCAAGGCGCAGAGCTACACGCCGATCGTCGCGTGCGACAACACCTTGCTCGGGCCCGTGTTTCAGCGGCCCATCGAACACGGCGCAGATCTTTCGCTGTACTCACTGACAAAATACGTCGGCGGGCACTCCGACTTGATCGCCGGCGCCGCGCTTGGCGCAAAGGTGCTCATGAAGAACGTCAAAGCGCTGCGAAGCGCCATCGGCACCCAGCTGGATCCGCATTCCTGCTGGATGCTCGGCCGGTCGCTGGAAACACTGAGTCTGCGCATGGAAAAGGCTGATGCAAACGCTCAGGTCGTGGCTGACTATTTGCGTGGCCATCCGAAAGTGGCAAAGGTCCACTACCTTGGTCACCACGCGGAGAAATCTCCGGCCGGACGCCTGTTCGCGAAGCAATGTAGGGGCGCGGGTTCTACATTTTCGTTCGACATTGTCGGCGGTCAGGCGGCCGCAGCAAAATTCCTGAACGCGTTGCAGATCTTCAAGCTGGCGGTGAGCCTGGGCGGTACCGAATCACTTGCCAGCCTGCCGGCAAGCATGACCCACTCGGGCGTTCCTGCCGACATCCGTGAAAGAATAGGGGTTCTCGACTCCACGATCCGACTGTCAATCGGAATCGAGCATCCATCCGATCTCGTTGCTGACATCTCCCAAGCTTTGAGCGGGGCATAGTACGCTGCTACGAGCTAGGATGATCGGGAGCCGCTGGCGATGATGAGCGGACGCCTTGTCGGTCCGACCCAGATTGGTAGATTCCAGGAACTGCCTCGTACGTCGGATTGAGGATAGCTGGACTCTCATTTATGGCGTCAGCGTCGGGCCCCATTCTTCATTGAGACGATTATCGTGGGGTTCCGGCTAATCACAAACGAAGACCGTCCGTGTTCTTTTTTGAATGAGGAGCCTCGCTCTGCGGGCTCGTTTTACGAGCAATGTGACTTGCCCGCTCTAACCGGAACCGGTCCGGCGTGCGATAAGCGCTGTCGTCGGCTCAGATCGGAGGGATATCTGAATGTCAATGTTCCTCGACGTCTTTTCGGCGTTGCTCGCGATGGGCGCAGCGGCGGTCTGGATTCTAACTGCCCGTGGCGAACTGCCGCCCGATTGGGATAATCAACGGACCATGTCGCTGAGACACGGATCGACTGAGGATTAGTGCGTGATTCGGACCCGAAGGGTCGCGTAGAGCAGTGAGCCGCGGCCGGTCCCATCGGCCGGCGCGGGTGCCAATCTGACGCTTTTGTCACGACTGTTGTCGAAGACGGGTGGGACGAATATGCTCAGCCGCATCCCTGACCTGGCGTCGAAAGCATCAGATGGTACGGACCAAGAAGATCAACCTCCCTGTCGGACATGCGCGCGATATTGCGGAGAGCTGGGCGAGAGAACGGCCGGACCTCGACCCTGTGGACTATTTGTTGCCGATCTACATGGTGCGTCTCGGCAGAATCGTCGAGCGCGACGGCGACCAGATGTGGAAAGAAGCGTTTGGGATAAGCAGCCCCGAGATGCGGGTCTTGCTCGCCCTCCGTCGCGCGGGAGGCGACTTCTCGCGCAGGCCGACCGATCTTTTCCGCGCACTGCTCGTGACATCCGGTGCGATCACGAAGATCGTCGACCGCCTGTCCGTGGACGGGCTTGTCAAGCGGCGACCGGATCCTTCGGACAAGGGCGGATTTCTTATTCACCTGACCGCCAAGGGCAGGAAGGTCGCTGACGATGCCCTGACCCAATTGGTGGGAACCACTGTGCTGGCGAGCTCACGCATTTCTCTCTCGAAAAAGGAGCGAAAGCTTCTGGTTGATCTTTGCGCGCGTATTCTGCTCGACATAGAAGAATGCATGCTTGCCGAGCAGGAGGATGAGGCTGCGTAGTCTGGCTGCAACTCGAGCGGAATTCGGGGCCGACCGCGGCACTTGGCCGGCTCATCCCGTTGATCGACCCTTCGTTTATTGCCTTCCTTCCTGCTATCGCAGCTGAGGCGCAGGTTCGCGTGCGCCGCGCCACCGATTCGTAACCTTGTGACCGGGCACCAGCGTGCGCCAATCTTCACCATAAGGAACGCTTGCATTGCGGCCGGTAATGACCGTCGGATCCGAATCCACGCCAATCGGTCTGCCGCCGGACGAAACCGTTTGCGAGAGCTGGATCAGCATACGGTAGTAGCGCATGACTGCTGCATCGGCAGGCGCTAGCATCTCTTTTGTTCGATCCTTGATCGGTCCCGCGGACATAACCACGGCGGCATCTTCCTGCGTGAAACTATGGAAGCCCGAAAACTTGCCATGTTTCAGCGCGGAGCGATTTTGGTGGTAATGGTTCCGACGGTTCGGCTGATCGGGGGCTGCCAGGGTATCGTAGGTCATGTTGAACTTCCGAAGCGATTCGTCGTCGAGCCCCACATGCTTCAACATGTTCGAACGAATCGGTTCCTCGTTCATCTTTCTCTCGGGATGCCACCAGACATGGAAGTGAACGCACTGATAGTCATTGATCGGAACGATGCACATCCAAAGATCTTCGTTCGGATTCGCGACCGCGAACGGAGCGAGCACGGCAGTTACTCGGACATGCGTATCGTCTCCCGGCCCATCTCCCCCGCGCAGAGCCGCGTAATGGAAGCCAAAATCGGTATCGTCCACCTCGATACGAGGTCCTGCGTCGAAAGCCATTTCGGCTGCGGCGGCAAAGTTGAGATCTTCGAGTTTGCCGGAAGCGCGCAAGCCGTCCATATGCAAGATGTTCAGGTGTGAGGAGTCGACCAGCGCCTCGAACACCTGCACGTAATTGCAGCTATCTACCGCATAGGCATTGATGCGGTTGCTCTCGGGGACGTCGAACCACGGGTATCGCGGGAAGGGCGGCTGGAGATCCGTCGGACCAAAATACGCCCAGATCAACCCGCCGGCCTCCTTCACGGGATAAGCCTTGGCGCGAAAGCGAGTTTTGAATGTCGGATCGGGAACATTCGGCGTTTCCATGATGGTCCCGTCGACTGCAAACTTCCATCCGTGGAACAGGCACCTGATGCCATTGCCCTCGCAGCGGCCAATGACGAGCGATGCTTGTCTGTGACAGCATCCCTCGTCAAGTATGCCCACTATTCCCTCGCTGTTTCGAAAGGCGACGAATCGATCACCCATAATTTCCAGAGGGAAGGGATCGCAATCCGGCTCCGGCAGATCGGACGATTGCAGCACCGGAATCCAGTATCTGCGCATAGCCTTGCCCATCGGCGTGTCGGCGCCGACACGACAAATCAGCTCGTTGTTCTCCCGGGTCAACATGAGGCTCTCCCTGGGTGCCTTCTGCGTTGTATCCGCACGGTACGCTCTTCGATAGCTTTATAATCTTCCACGTAAGATGAATGCTAAATCCGAAAGAGGGTGCAGTCAACTCCCAATCGGCGGGAAGCATGAGGCGTTTTGCGCTCTCCGTCGCATTTGTGGCGATCGGGAACTCGGCTCGAGAAAGCAGGATCGATCAAATCAATCTGCCGGTTGACAGATCGCGTAAAGGGCTGACGTGACGATCAACCAGCTAGTCATGGCCTTCGGTCTTTCCGCCGAGTGCGCGTGTCGCGCGGGAAGCGCTGGTGAGCAACGCCTTCACTTGCTCACTCGTGGACTCGGTCTTCATGGAGGCCCGGGTGCCCGCCAAACTTATCGTAAACCGAAGGTCGCCATTCCAATCCAGGATCGGCGCTGCAATCGATACATACCCGCTAAGGTCGGAGCGGACGATCGTCGTATAGCCTTTTCGCTTGAGCTCACGAGCAGCATCTTCCTTGAATTTGCCGACGTCGGCTCTGCCGCTGAAGACCGCACCCCACTCCTGTTCGATCAGAGGTGCGGTGAGGTTTGTCGGCAGTCGGGCAGCGTAGATCTTTCCAGCGGCGGACGTCAGCATCGGGATCAGCCCGGTACGAAACTCGAAAGCGCCTCGCTGATCTCCGTCCTGCTTGAACAGGCTGATCGGGCCGTCGTCGGTCCATGTGGTAACGGCAGCGCTTTGCCTCGTTGTGTCGCGCAGATTGGTTACCTCGCGGCGGACGATTTCAAAACCGTCGATCTGCTGTATCGCGCTGACGCCGAGGGAAAGTGCTGCGGGCCCCAGGCGATAGTGGCCGGGCTTCTCGTCGGCGGCGGCAAGCCCGATCCTCACGAGGCTGACCAGATAATTGTTTGCAGCGCTGGTGGTCAGTTCTGCCAACGGCGCGATGTCCCTCAGAGCCATCGCCCGTTGGCTCTTTTGCAGAACATCGAGGATGCGAAAGGCAATCTCTACCGACTGGATGCCTCGGCGGGGCTTCTTGTCCTGCATCTGCTTCTTCCGACCGGTCAAATGATTGAAATTTAGATTGACACAAAGAAGGGCTGGCTACATAATACAACAATAACAAATATGTTCAACTATTTTTAACAAAGCGAAGGAGAGAAAAGATGCCTCTCGGCGCTATCCGAAGCGTCTACACAGTCGCCAAGGACATGGATCTCATGCGGGCCTTTTACGAAGAGGCGCTGGAGCTTCAGCTCGCATTTCGGGACCGTGACAATTGGTGTCAGTTCAAGGCCGGGCAGGTCTCGTTTGCGCTGAGCTCGCCGTCCGAGGCGGCCCAAGGCGCGCGCGGCAGCGTAATCGTATTCGAGGCGATCGATGTGGCTGCGGTCGCGCAGAGGATCGAGCGGCTTGGAGGGCGACACCTTTCGAGTCGCGACATGGGTTCGCACGGCATTGTCGCGACGTTCGCTGACCCCGAGAACAATTTGTTTCAGCTGCATGTCCGGTCCGGCGCACCAGTCTAGCCGAGCCTCAACAGGTCGACTCCAACAGGGATGCTCATCATGAAATTCGGTGTTTTCGATCAGAACGACCGCTCCGGCCTCCCGCTGGCGGAGCAGTACAAAAAGCGGCTTGCGCTCGCCGAGCTTTACGACCGCCTAGGCTTTCACTGCTTCCACATGAGCGAGCACCACGGCACCTCGCTGAGCATGACCCCGTCGCCAAGCCTCTGGATGGCAGCCCTGACACAACGGACCAGACGGCTGAAACTCTGTCCGCTGGTTTATCTGCTGCCGACCTACCATCCCGCGCGTCTGTTCGAGGAAATCTGCATGCTCGACCACTTGAGCGGTGGCCGTTTCGAATTCGGAATCGGTCGCGGAGCATCTCCGCACGAGCTCGATGCGCTGGGCATCCCGTCGGCCAAGGCGGCCAGCATGTATGCCGAGGCGTTCGAAACTATCCGGCGCTGCTTTACGCAGGAGTCCGTAACGACGGCGGGCGAATTCTGGAGCTTGAAGGACTATGTGGTGGAGATGAAGCCGCTCCAACGGCCGCACCCGCCGATGTGGTACGCCGTAGGTTCTCCCGACTCCGTGGTTTGGCCAGCACGCAACGGCTTCAATGTGATCTGTGGCGGTCCGGTCTCCCGCGTGCGTGCGATTTCGGACCGATATCGCGAGGAGGAGGCCACCGCAAACCTACGGAGCGGAACAGAGCCGCTGATTGGCATCAATCGCTACATCGTCGTCGGCGGGACCGACCGCGAGGCGCATGACATCGGCCGGAAGGCTTGGCCAGCCTTCTACGAAAACTTCATCAAGCTCTGGCGCAAGCACGGAACGGAGCCGGTCAATGCGAAGTTGCCGCCGTCCTTCGATCAGCTTGTCGATTCAGGGCATGCGATTGCGGGATCGGCCAAGACCGTCGCGCAAATCCTGACGGACCAGGTCTCACGTGGAGGCCCCAACTACGTGATCGGAAGCTTCATGTTCGGAACGATGGCGCATGCGGAAGCAACAGCGTCGGTCCGTGCCTTTGCAGAAGAGGTCATGCCTGCGGTGCAACCAGCCGAGGCCGTTGCTGCTTGAGGGCCTAAATACTGAACCTACGGGAGGGATGCAGATGCCTGATGTTCGCCTGTTTGATAGCCGCGATCTGCGGCGCGTGCTCGGAACCTTCGTCACGGGGGTGACCGTGGTGACCACGACCGACGACGAGGGCGGATTCCATGGGGTGACCGCGAATTCCTTCAGTTCGGTATCCCTTGATCCTCCGCTAATTCTCTGGAGTCAGGCGGCCAAGACCCACAGTCATCCGGTGTTCTTCAAAGCCGAACGCTTTGCCGTGAATATCCTCGCCGAGGACCAGATTGAGCTGTCAAATCGGTTTGCGAAGTCCTCGCAGGAGAAGTTCGCAGGCCTTGAAGTCGATATCGGATTGGGCGGCATTCCGTTGCTCCGCGGCTGCAACGCCTGGCTTCAATGTCGGGTCGTGTCGCGCCTGCCGAGCGGCGATCACACGATCTACCTCGCTGAAGTGGAGGCGATCGCGCGAGCCGAACGCAAGCCACTTGCCTTTGGGAACGGTCAGTATTTGCGGATCGGCCCTCATGACGCCAGCGGCGTTGGGCCGTCGCTTGCTCCCAAGCACGTTCAACTCACCGCGACGCGGTTGGGCGCGAGCGCCATCGAACGCCTGGTCAGCAAGTTCGACGAGACGATGGCGCTCGCGGTTTGGGGCAATCTCGGTCCGACGATCACTCACTGGGAGCCGGCCTCGGCGCCCGTCAGCGACTCCCTTCCGATCGGATTGACATTGCCGGTGACGTCGACTGCAACCGGTCTGGCCTTCGCGGCACACCTCCCCGCGGCAGCGGTCGCCGAGGCCGTCCGTCCGGATCAAACGGTATCGCCAGGAGAAGAGCGAAACTGGGCGCGGCGGCTTGAGGATGTGCGTCGGAGAGGGTTGGCGAGATGCGGCCTGGAAGCCTTCTACCGCAGCGACATCATGATCAATGCGCTCAGTGCGCCGGTGCTTGATGCGAGCGGCCAGGCGGTGCTGGCTCTGACTGCGATCGGCGAAGCGAGCCGGTTTCGCGCGGATATCGATGGAGATTTCGCATACGCGCTGCGGGAGACAGCGAAGGATCTGTCGTGCCGCCTCGGTTATGGCTCCGGCGCGACACACCAACCAGCCAGGCGCCTTGAGCTTGCGGCAGGAGAATGAGAGATGCCTGAACTCTCGTCGCTCGACACGAGGCTTCTCTCGCAGGACTTGCCCGGGCTTTCCCAAGTCATGGTCGAGTCGCCGGTCTTTGCCGGTGGCCGGGGACTGATGGAGTATCGCGCAGCCGGAGACATCGACGATCCGGCAATATTGATGCTTCATGGGCTTGGGTCCAGTTCGGCGGGGTACCGCGCTCAGCTTGCCGGCCTGTCCCAAGATTTTCGCGTCCTTGCCTGGAACGCACCGGGCTTCGGTGAAAGTTCGCAGATCGGCCGGGACGACGCAGGCATCGACGATTACGCTGATGCCCTGGAAGCGTTCCTGCGCGCTCTTGGTGTGAAGCGGCTTGCCGTCCTGGTCGGAAGCTCGTGGGGCAGCGTCATTGCCGGAGCCTTCGCCAAGCGCTATCCCGAGCTGGCAGGCAGTCTCGTTCTCTCGGCCCCCAATGTCGCCAGAGGCCACCTCGTCGGCGAGAGCCGGGATGCTGAATTAAACACATGGCTTCGCTCCGCAGATATCAGCCTGCCGGTCTCTCGCGCAGCGATTGCGGACAGGCTTCTCGCGCCAGGCACATCATCCCAGGTCAGGGATCATGTCGAACGCTTGCGTGACGCCATGACGACCGAGGGTTGGCGTCAGGCCATCAAGTCGATGTTCACTATCTATACGCCTGATGTCATCCAGGATGTCAGGTGCGCGGTCGCTGTGTTCGTGGGCACGCTGGATAGGGTTGCGCCGTGTGAGGATCACGCGCGGCTCCTCCTTGCCGCGGCACCCCGGGCGAAGCTTCATCTGTTCGAGGGTTGCGGCCATCTTCCCAAGCTCGAGGCACCAGCGAAGTTCAACTCCGTCGTTCGTAACGTCGTTGCTGAAGCGTTGAGCGAGGTGGCGGCCACGAAAGAAGCATAGATGTTGGCGGCTATCAGCGGGCTATGTTTCCTGACCGTGTATTGGCAGCTGCGCCCGGGCGGCATGGTGCCGTCGCTGACGCCCGAGAGTACCCGATGATACGAGAGATCTCGTATCGCATGTCACCTTCACAAAGTCGGAACACAAAGGAGGAAAGTCGAAATGCGAGTTATCAGATTTGAACAGACGGACAATGTCGGTCACATTGTCCTGGCCAATCCGCCCAAAAATCTCATTGCGTCGAATTTCTCGAATTCCCTGAAGCAAGCCGTCCACGAAGCAGGCGAAAGCGATATCCGGGCGTTGCTGGTCAGGGCGGAGGGCCCCAATTTCAGCCAGGGAGGCGACGTCCTCGACTTCCTGGAGAAAAACACGAACCAGTTCCGCACTTTCATCGGCGACTGCAATCAGGCGTTCCGCGCCATAGAGGCTCTGCAAATTCCGACGGTTGCCGCTGTTCGTGGCGCTGCGTTTGGTGGCGCCTTCGAACTTGCATTGGCCTGCGACTTTATCGTTGCTGCTGAAGACGCGGTCTTTCGATGCATCGAGGCTTCGGTCGGATCGGCGCCCGTTGCCGGCGCGGTGCAAAGATTGGCGGAACGGATCGGCCGCTCACGCGCGGCGCACTACGCGATGCTTTGCGAGCCGATGTCGGGCACTGTTGCCGGACAGTTGGGTATTGCCAGCTTTGTGGTGCCAGCGCACGAGGTCGAAACGACCGCACTGAAATTCGCGCAGGATTTGTCGACGGGACCGACGCGCTCATACGCGGCGATAAGAACCCTGCTGAAGACCTGGTCGGGCGGCGGCGTTCCTTCTGCTGATGCAGTGATCCTGGACGTCACCATGGCGCTGCACGGCTCTGAAGATGCGAGACGTGGCCGCACGGCCAGAGCCGAGGCAATCAAACAGGGCATCGAACCTCCGAAGATCGTCTTCACCGGCCGATGATGGAACGGCTTGCGGAAAATCGTATCTTTACCCTCGCGGGAAGGCGGGCCCGCCAGGACATGTCGCGCATGATTTTTGCGGCATCGAAAAGTCGCAGGGTCGGAAGAGAAGCAGCGGAAGATGGTGCGCGATTTTAACGATCTCCAGTTCTTTGCGGCCGTCGTCCTCAATCGCGGCTTCTCGGCGGCCGCTCGCGTGCTTGGCGTACCAAAATCGCGCGTCAGTCGTCGCGTCGCTTTGCTTGAGGATCGGCTCGGAGTGAGGCTGCTCGATCGAACCACGCGGGGACTCGGCTTGACCCAGGTCGGACAACAAGTCTTCGAGCATGCGCGGGCAGCGGTCATCGAGGCTGAAGCTGCCGAGGAGGCCGCGCTTCGGATGCAGGCCGAGCCTCGCGGGCTTGTTCGACTGAGTTGTCCTCTCGGACTTCAGGATGTGATTGCCGGTCCCTTGCCGGGTTTCCTCGCCGCCCACCCGCAACTGCGCGTTCAATGCATCGCAACCAATCGTCGGGTCGACCTGGTCCACGAAGGGGTCGATGTTGCGATCCGTGTTCGCGAACGCCTTGACACCGACGCTGATCTGCAAGTGAAGCGGATCGGGGTCAGCAGACGCATCCTGGTCGCGAGTCCAAACCTCCTGGCGAAGGGGGGCGCTCCGGTGTCGCCGGCGGACCTTGCCAACTTCCCCATCCTGCACCAGGAAGAACAGAGTGGCGGCACCTGGCGTCTGACGTCTGAAGACGGCGATATCGGAAGCGTAGTGGTCGAGCCTCGTCTTGCGACCGGTAGTTTTGACGTTCTGATAGCGGCTGCATGCCAGGGCGCGGGAATTGCGCTGCTGCCGGCCAGGTCCTGCCAGGAGGCGCTTTTTTCAGGTGCGCTCGTGCGCGTATTGCCTCAATGGAGCGGCACCGACGGCATCTTGCATCTCGTCTTTGCGTCGCGACGAGGCATGCTACCGGGTGTCCGGGCTGTGATCGATTTCGCCGCCGCAGCCTTGAAATCGTCCGTCGTCCCATAGGGCGTGCGGTCAGGCGTCGTTCACCAGACGGAACGACCCGTCCTTATTCTGCCGACTAATCGCTCGGTCGTTTCAGCGCCATAACTATCCCCGAACCGGATCGTGCGTCCGGTTGGCGCATGGCGATAGGTGACGGATGTCATACCAAATTACAGTGAACGGCGAGCCTCATCTGGTCGACGCTGCGCCCGATACGCCGCTCCTTTACGTGTTGCGGAACGATCTCGGATTGAACGGCCCCAAGTTCGGCTGCGGCCTGGGACAATGTGGAGCCTGCGCCGCTATCGTAGGCGGAATCCTCGTAAGGACCTGCTCGATTGCTCTGCGGGACGTCGGGGAAGGCGAGGTCGTCACGCTCGAGGGATTGGGTACGGCTCAGAAGCCGCACCCGATCCAGAAGTCGTTCATAGAAGAACAGGCCGCTCAGTGTGGTTACTGCTCGAACGGCATGATCATGGCTGCAAAGGCTCTGCTGGATCGAAGTCGGAACCCCAGCGAAGAAGAAATCAAGAACGCTCTCGCGGACCAGCTTTGCCGCTGTGGTGTCCATAATCGTGTTGTGCGCGCCGTTCGCCGGGCTGCAGCGGAGCTTGCGCTATGACGGATCTCAGGCTTACGCGCAGACGTTTCACGCAGTCGCTTGGCATCGTGATCGCGACATTCGCGTTGCCATCCGCCTCGGTGTTGGGCCAGGCGCCGGGAAATCTTCCTTTCAGTCTGCGCAACAACCGCAGGCTGGAGGGTTGGATTAGACTGGAGCCGGACGAAACGGTGACTGTATTCACCGGGAAGGCCGAGCTCGGTCAAGGAATCCTCACGGCGTTGGCGCAGATCGCGGCGGAGGAGCTCGACGTCGGGCTCGACAAGATCCGCATGGTCTCTGCCGATACGTCACGTGGCCCCGATGAGCAGTACACCTTCGGTAGTCAGTCGGTCGAGCAAGGCGGCAGTGCTATTCGAGCGGCAAGCGCGCAGGCGCGCAGCATTCTTCTTGCAGCGGCGGCACGGCGGTTCGGCGCTCGCGCGGAAGATCTGCACATCACGGCCGGCATCATCACTTCTCCGGACGGCAAGCGCGCGACCTTCTGGGAAGTCGCAAACGCGGATCCCGACCTGTTGAGCGGAGACGTCACAGTCGCAGCAGCGCCGAAGAAGCCGAGCGAATACTCCATCGTCGGGAAATCGATCAACCGGCTGGACCTGCCGGGAAAGCTGACCGGAACGCCGTCCTACGTACAGGACATGAGGCTGCCGGGGATGGTCTTTGCGCGAGTCGTCCGTCCGCCGCGCTACGGGGCGAAACTGGTCTCGCTCGACGAAGCCGCGGTTCGATCGCTTCCTGGCGTGGTGGCGGTCGTGCGCGACGGCAATTTTCTTGCAGTGGCTGCAACGCGCGAAGAACAGGCGATCGCCGCCCGCGACGCTCTGGCGTCGGCAGCGCGCTGGAGCGACGACGCGGTGCCGCTTCCCGATATTGCCGATTTGCGCGCAGAGTTGAAGAAGCTTCGCGCGGAGACCATCGTCGTGGGCACCGCCGGTCAGTCCGAGCCGGTGCCGGACCAGGTCAAGCAAGTCAGTGCCGAGTATAGCCGCTCGTATCTGTCTCACGCATCAATCGGCCCGTCTTGCGCGGTCGCATGGCTGAAGGACGGTCGCATGACGGTATGGTCCCACACGCAAGGCGCGTTTCCCTTAAGGGGAGACCTGGCCAAGGTGTTGGGAATGCCGAACAGTCAGGTCGATGTCATTCACAGCCCCGGAGCGGGATGCTACGGCCATAATGGTGCGGACGACGTGGCCCTGGACGCGACGCTGGTGGCCCGTGCCGTCGCGGGCGCGCCCGTCAAGCTTCAGTGGATGCGGGATGACGAGTTTGCCTGGGCGCCCTTCGGCCCAGGGATGGCGATGAGGGTCGAGGCGGCGCTCGCATCTGACGGGAAAATTGTGGATTGGTCGTACGATGTCTGGAGCAACAGTCATGCGATGCGGCCGGGTCAAGCCGGCGGCGTGAACCTTCTCGCTGCCTGGACCTTGAGCACACCCTTCACCAAATCTCCGCCGCCGCATATTCCCCAGCCGTTCGGCGACGGCGACCGCAATGCGGTACCGTTCTACGAACTGCCAAGGAAGGAAATCCGAAACCATCTCCTGCTCGATGCGCCGGTACGAAACGGATCTTTCCGAACGCTGGGAGCTCACGGAAACATCTTCGCGATCGAATGTTTTATGGATGAACTTGCCGACGTCGCCGGCAGCGACCCGTTGGCGTTCCGCCTTGCTCATCTGAGGGATCCCCGAGCCCGGGCCGTGCTTCAGGCCGCTGCGGACAAAGCGGGCTGGGCTCCAGGAGAGAAGGGGGACGGCAAACGTGGACGCGGCCTCGCCTTTTGCCGATACAAAAGCATCGGGATGTATGCGGCCGTCGTGGTCGACGTGGAAGTCGACCGCACGACAGGCGTCATCAAGGTCCCCCGCGTTGTGATGGCAGCCGATGTCGGACTCATCGTCAATCCGGACGGGGCCAAGAATCAGCTCGAGGGAGGTATCATCCAGGCCGTCGGCCTCACTCTGAAGGAGCAGGTCTCTTTCGACAGAAGGGAGATCACGAGCCGGGACTGGTCAGGCTATCCCATACTTACGTTTCCCGAGGTCCCCAGCGTCGAGGTAGTCTTGATGGATCGGAACGAACCGTCGCTCGGTGCCGGCGAGGGTTCTCTTCCTCCAACGTCAGCGGCCCTCGCGAATGCTTTCGCTCATGCGACCGGCCGACGTCTCCGGGAACTTCCCATGACGCCTGAACGCGTGAAGGCATCGCTTGCCTAGCGATCCCTGCGGTCGGATGAAGTCGTTCGACCCGGCCGACTGTCGAAGGCTCGTGAGCCTCTCACGCGCCGCACGAGGTCTCCCATCGACGAGACCCTCCCAGCGCCAATTGTCCTACAAGTGGGACACGCCGTCCTGCAGGCGGCTCGGAAAGTTTTCAAATTATACTTTACGATCGTAAAAAATAGTGACACAGTTTGTTTAGTAGCGCTGGCAGTGTTTGGGTTTGCCCTGCTTCTCGGCTTAGCTAAGCGCGTATTTGCTGGAGGCTTGGTCAAGCGGAGGGAGCGCCAGGATCTCGTGATGCACCACGTCGCGATGGAGCTCTGCAACGGTGCCGCCGCCCAACGCGGCTTTGTGAACACGGTGGATGCCCTCAAGAACATTGAACCGCAATGCTCATCTTCCAAGGAAAATGAGCCAGGCGTTACAGGATTGGTAAGCACCGGCAGTTGTCGAGGATTTGGTAAGTCAATGGGAGGTATTCGTGCAGCGCGAAAGCTACGTGCATGGTAACAGTGGCCGGCCCCTGATCGGAAAGACCATTGGTGCTCTTCTGGACGAAGTGAGCGCAACTGATGGGTCTCGCGAAGCGCTGGTCGTTGCGCACCAGAAGATTCGCTGGACCTATGCGGAGCTCAAAACTCGCTCTGACGCATTCGCGTCGGGGCTTCTGGCTCTCGGCCTCGAGCCCGGGGATCGGGTCGGGATTTGGTCGCCGAATTGCGCGGAATGGACGATCGCGCAGTTTGCGACGGCGAAAGCCGGACTGATTCTGGTCAACATCAATCCTGCCTATCGCATGAGCGAGTTGGAACACGTCTTGCGAGCGGTAGGATGCCGCGCGCTGATAACCGCTGCCCGCTTCAAGACAAGCGACTACCTCGCGATGATCCGCGAGCTTGTCCCGGAGCTTGGAAGCGCGAACGGTGAGCTGCATAGTTCGCGCCTGCCGCAACTTCGGCACGTCATCTCGATTGCGGGGAAGCATGACGGCTGCTTGTCGTTTGACTGGGTTCTGGAGAGAGGCAAGCAAGCCGGCAACAAGCGACTGGAATCCGTGTCGGCTACGGTCCAGATGGACGACGCCGTCAATATCCAGTTCACCAGCGGCACCACCGGATTGCCGAAGGGCGCGACGCTGTCGCATCACAATCTGATCAACAATGCTTTCTTCGTAGGCGAAGCAACCGGGATCGAGCCCGGCTCCCGCGTCTGCATCCCGGTGCCGCTATACCATTGCTTTGGCATGGTGATGGGGAATCTCGGTTGCATCACCCATGCGGCAACGATGGTCTACCCATCAGAGTCCTTCGATCCGTTGAAGACCCTGGAGGCCGTCGAGGCAGAGCGTTGTGACGTGCTCTACGGGGTACCCACGATGTTCATCGCCCAACTGAACCATCCCGAATTCTCGCGCTTCGATCTGAGCTCGCTTCGGCGAGGGATCATGGCAGGGGCGCCGTGCCCGATTGAAGTCATGAAGGAAGTGGCTTCGACAATGAACATGCGCGAGATAACCATCGCCTACGGAATGACCGAAACCAGTCCCGTGAGCTTCCAGAGCGGTCGAGACGATCCGCTCGAACTACGCGTCTCCACGGTCGGTAGGATCCAGCCGCACCTCGAGGTCAAGATTGTCGACCGCCAGGGTCGAGTCGTGCCACGAGGGGAGGCCGGCGAGCTGTGCACGAGGGGATATTCCGTCATGCTCGGCTACTGGAACGACGAAGCGCGGACCAAGGAGGCCGTCGATTCCGGCGGCTGGATGCATACAGGTGACCTGGCGACCATCGACGACGACGGATATTGCCGCATCGTCGGCAGGATCAAGGATATGGTCATCCGCGGCGGCGAGAACATCTATCCTCGTGAAGTCGAAGAGTATCTGTATCAGCACCCCGATATTCAGGACGTGCAGGTTTTCGGCGTACCCGACGCAAGGTATGGCGAAGAACTTTGTGCCTGGATCATTTCGAAAGCCGGTGCCAACCTCGATGAGGAGAGTGTCCGCAAGTTTTGTCAGGATCGTATCTCGCACTACAAGATCCCCCGTTACATCCGGTTCGTAGAGAGCTTCCCGTCCACCGTGACCGGGAAGGTCCAGAAGTTTGCAATGCGTGAGGCGATGATCGAGGAATTCGCACACGCGATGACCTGAAATGCAGATTCAGCTCTGCCGCGACGGGACTTGATGAGACATCACATGCAATGTCGGACCTTGCAAAAGATACGGTTGCTCAAGCCGAGGTCCGGCGGTCTATCGCCTTGGGAGATGGCACGCGTCAACTGACGGACGTGCCTATTCGTCTCTAATCTCGCTGGGTGCCATGTTGGTCCAGCGGTGGAATGCACGACGAAAATTGGCTGCGTCGCTGAACCCCAGCGCGAGAGCAATGTCCTCGTTCGCGAACTTCGTCGTGCGGAGATATTTCAATGCGATCATTGTTCGAAGTTCGTCCAACAAGCCGCGGAACGAAAGGCCCTGCTGACGAAGCTGGCGTCGCAACGAGCGTTCGTTGACGCCAAGAAGCTCCGCGACGGTGGCGAAGGTCGGAGGATTGGCGATATCACGGAGCAGGAGTGCGCGAATCTTGCCGGCGATGCCGATTCGCAATTTCAGATCGTCGAGGAGATCGTCGCACAGGGCGACTATCGTGGGATAGGTCGTTCTGTTGCCAAGGTCTGCCGATTGGTTCAACCAGGATGATCGAAAAACGACCTGGCTGGCTGGACGCGCGGACAGCACGCGGCATCGGACATCATCTGCAGGAAGATTGAAGTCTTCGGCCTCCGGGTAGGACAAGCAGATTTCATGCGGGACGAAAGCGGAGCCCATGACGTCGCGCATCAGCGATACATGAATACCGATTTGCATCTCGGTGATGAAGCGGTAGAGCGGCGGATCCATTGCGGTATGCGCGGTTGGCTCGATGCTCCAGCTTGCAAGTCCATTTTCCTCGTTGAATTCGATTGTTGCTAACGGCGCAGCGAGCGAATGATACCGCTGGGCAAAGTCCATGGCCTTGCGAAAGTCCGGACAGCAAAGAATTGCAAAGCCGTACATGCCGTAAGTCGAGACGTGGATCGAGGCGCCGACGCGATATGGCAGGTGTCGATCTTTCGAGAGCCGAATAGCGTTTCTGCAAGCAGTAATTAGCTGACTGATTGAAATCCGCGTTTTTGGCGAATGCACTTCCTCTGGCGGGAGGTTGACGTCCCTCAGTATCTCGCCGGCGGCGTTACCCTGGCGGGCAAGCATGTCGAACAACGCGGCGAGCTTGGTCGATTCGTAGACACGCTCTCCCAGGCCAACGAGCACGTCCTTCGCGCTGTCAGGGCCGGATTGTCGGAGATTGGCGGACTTGCGGGGCTGCTTGGATTCTTGCAATTGAGTTGCCTTCATTCGGCGCCGAAGCATCGAAAACGCGCCTGCCAGGTTTCGAAGTTCTGTTGCGCTGATGGTGGAGGATAGCAGGTTTTCGGATCATCAGTAGCTGTGGTTGAGGACCCATGAGGTCCCCAAGCTCCAGTGTCCAGTCCCCCGTTTGCCGAAGCAGCAATTTCGTTCAAGACGGCGGTAACGAGCGGCGGCAATCTGTCCGGCCAAGACCTGGTGATGTCCGTTTTGGACCTTCACAAAAATCGAGGGCCACGCAAGGCTCCGAGTTGGCTTCGTGAGATGGGACTGTCGCAAGGCGGTCGGCTCAGCTAGGGTGATCCGCTCGTTGAAAATTGCGGACGCCGTCGAGGGAAGAGATGTGCGAGGGAGCGCCGCCATGGTTGGAAGGCTGATTCAGGTCGCCAGGTCCGCCTATCAGTATCCCCTGATCCTGAAGCAGTTGTTACACACGCCGCTCACTCAAGCGCAAGATCAGGAGATCGTCTATCGCGATCGAACGCGCTTGGCTTATCGGCAGCTCGGAGAACGCATCGGACGGCTCGCATCCGCGATGCAAAAGTTGGGCGTGAAGCCCGGAGATACGGTCGGGGTTCTCGATTGGGACAGCAACAGGTTTCTCGAGGCATTCTTTGCAATCCCGATGATGGGAGCGGTGCTGCAGACGGTCAACGTCCGGCTCTCGCCCGAACAGATCGCCTATACGATCAATCATGCGGAAGCCTCGACGCTCCTTGTCAATGATGAGTTTGTAGGGCTTCTGGAGGGACTGAAGCCGCAACTGCCGAAGGTCAGAACACTTGTCGTACTTTCCGATCGGCCATCGCCGGAGACCGGAAGCCTGTCGTTCGCCGGCGAATACGAGAGTATGCTGGCTGCGGCCTCGCCGGAGTACGACTTTCCCGACCTGGACGAAAATACTCAAGCGACGACCTTCTACACGACCGGCACCACCGGCTTACCGAAAGGGGTCTACTACAGCCATCGGCAGCTCGTGCTGCATGCGTTGTGCGAACTTGCGTTCTTCGGTCTGGCGAGCCGGCAGGGGCGGTTCTCGCGCGACGACGTCTATATGCCGATCACGCCGATGTTCCATGTCCACGCCTGGGGTTTTCCTTGGGCCGCGACGCTCGCCGGCGTCAAGCAGGTCTATCCGGGACGTTACGAACCGGCGATGCTCGTCAAGCTGATCAAGCAGGAGCGCGTGACGTTCACCCACGGCGTTCCCACCATTCTCCAGATGCTACTGAATGCCGCTGCGTCCTCGAACACTGACCTTTCGGGCTTGAAGATGGTGGTGGGCGGGTCTGCCTTGCCGAAAGCCCTGGCCAAGCAGGCGCTCGCCGCTGGAATCGATATTTTCGCGGGTTACGGCATGTCTGAGACCGGCCCGATCGCGGCGGTGGCCCACGTCATGTCGCGGGACCTCGGTGGCGATACGGACCAGGAGCTCGAGTTTCGGACCAGGGCGGGGATGGCGGCGCCCTTGGTTGATTTGCGTATAGTCGACCCGGACATGAACGATGTCCCGCATGACGGCAAGTCGGCCGGAGAGATCGTCCTGCGGTCGCCCTGGCTCACGCAAGGCTACTTCAACAATCCCGGTGGTTCGGAAGAGCTTTGGGCCGGAGGCTACCTGCATACCAGCGACATCGCGGTGGTGAGCGCCGACGGTTACGTTCACATAACGGACCGTCTCAAAGACGTGATCAAGACCGGCGGTGAGTGGGTCTCTTCCCTTCAGATCGAGGACTTGATTACCCAATGCCCAGGTGTCGCGGAAGCGGCGGTCATCGGCGTTAAGGACGATCGCTGGGGCGAACGGCCTTTGGCGGTGGTGGTCAAGCGGCCGGCGGTTGGGCAGGAGGTCACCGATCAAATTGTGAAGAGCCATCTTAGGACGTTCGCTGACGCAGGCGTCATTTCAAAATACGGGATCCCCGAGAAGATTATATTCGTCGACAGCATTCCGAAAACGAGCGTCGGCAAGATCAACAAGAAGGTGCTGCGCGAGCAGTACGACGGCATGTAGCAATTTTCTCATCGTCGCGAATTCATTGAGGAGGAGAGCATGGGCGACCTCACCCTTGCGGGTCTGGGCGAAAAAATCGGGCAGGAGCTCGGCGTCTCCGATTGGGTTGCGATAGAGCAGGCACGGATCGACGCGTTCGCATCGTGCACCGGCGATTATCAATGGATCCACGTCGATGTGGAGCGGGCGAAACGTGAAAGCCCGTTCGGTGGACCCGTCGCGCATGGCTATCTGACGCTTTCGATGGTAGCCCCGCTCGCCATGCAGATCGGTGTCATCCCCAAGGACGCCGCGGCGGGACTCAATTACGGCATCGACAAGGTTCGCTTTCTGACGCCTGTGCCTGCGGGGACACGCGTGAGGCTGCGTGTCGTCCTTGCAGGGATCGAAGCGCGGGACGGTGGACAGGTGGTCATGAAAACGCAGAATACGCTGGAAGTGGAGGGAGCGCAGAAGCCCGCGCTTGTTGCTGAAACACTGGCGCTGCTCATTCCTGCCAAGGGAGCGAGGTAGCCATGGGTACGGAAGATCGCGCCAAGGCTTCGCCCATGGAGGGGATCACCGATGAAGCGTCCAGAAACACCCTGGCGCTTAATCCCCTTGTCGCCATTCGAGGCGAGGATCTGGTTGACAGTGCGGGCATCCTGTTCAGGGCGCTCGTCAACGAGCCAAAGGTCGCCACCGAGCAGTGGTTTTCCTTCCTGAGCGAACTTGGCTCCATTGTTGCCGGCAAGTCGGAGCGCGCGCCGAAGCCGGGCGACAGGCGGTTCGCAGATCCCGCCTGGAAGGAGAGTTCCTTCCACAGCGGACTGCTCCGAGCCTATCTTGCCTGGGGCGAGGCGGTCGGTAGCTTCGTGGACAAGACTAGCCTCAGCGACATCGACAAGGCTCGGGCGCATCTGGTCACGGAAGTCCTGATTGATGCGATCGCTCCGACAAACATCATGCTGACCAATCCGGCCGCTGTGCGCAAATTCGTCGATACCGGCGGTCAAAGCCTCTGGCATGGACTGAAGAACTACCTTGACGATCTCGCCCGGAACCAGGGCATGCCGTCGATGGTTGATCAGACAGCCTTCAAGGTCGGCGAGACGCTCGCGATCACGCCGGGTGCGGTGATCTTCCGCAACGAGCTGCTGGAGCTGATTCAGTACGCGCCGACAACGTCGAAGGTCTGGAGCCGGCCGCTGGTCATTACGCCGCCTCAAATCAATAAGTACTACGCGCTGGATCTCTCGCCAGACAAGAGCATGGTGCGCTTCCTGCTCGAGAGCGGAATCCAGGTGTTCTGCGTCAGCTGGCGCAATCCCACGGTAGCGCATCGTCACTGGGGGCTCGACAGCTACGTCGCAGCGCTCGACGAAGCTGTCGACGTCGCGCGCGAGGTGACGGGCAGCGACGATATCTCGATGATGGGCTCCTGTTCCGGCGGCATCACCGCAACGGCCTATTTCGCAACGCTTGCCGGTGCGGCGGAAAGCAAGATCAGGAATATGGTGCTGGCCGTTTGTCTGCTCGACCCCAATACGGCGGACGAGAGTTCTTTCGGTTGTCTGGTTACGCCGGAGACCATGCTTGCAGCCAAGGAAGCATCACGCATCCGCGGCATCGTGGACGGCCACGAGCTGGCGCGGATGTTCGCCTGGATGCGGCCGAACGACCTGATCTGGAACTACTGGGTCAACAATTATCTGCTCGGAAATCAGCCGCCGGCCTTCGACATCCTGTTCTGGAACGCCGATACGACCCGGCTTCCGGCCCGTTTGCACGGAGATTATCTCGATCTCTATTTTACCAACCCGTTCGTCAACGCCGGAAAGCTCACGTTGAACGGCAAAAGCGTCGACATGAGCAGGATCAAGGCCGACAGCTACGTCGTCGCCGGCGTAACCGATCACATCACGCCCTGGAAGGGCGTGCACAAGACCGCGCAGATCATGGGCGAAAACACGACCTTCGTACTTTCCAACAGCGGTCACCTTCAGAGCCTTCTCAATCCGCCGACCAATCCGAAGGCCTCCTTTATGATCGGGACCGTCCACGCGAAAGGACCGGATGCATTCCTGGCCGCGGCCGAGAAGCGAAAGGGAAGCTGGTGGCTCGATTGGCGCGATTGGCTGCACGCGCGATCGGGCGAAGAGGTGGGGGCACCAGCATCGCTCGGCAGCAGCCGCCACCCTGTCATTGCGCCGGCGCCGGGGACTTACGTCTTTGAGTGAGAACATCATCATTGGACAGCGGCCCGACGATGCGAGACAGGGTGGAATCGAAATCCGGCAAGTCTTGATCGGCAGGCAGTCGCTCAGGGTTGCGATCAAGCATGGAGGCACCAGCCCCCGGCCGTTGCTGCTGTTCAACGGCATTGGTGCAAACTGGGAGTTGGCGCGGCCACTCCTTGACTCCTTGAGCAACACGACCGCGGTCATCTTCGATGCGCCCGGCGTGGGTGGCTCTCCAGCGCCTCTTTGGCCTTATCGCCCGTCGACGCTGGCGCGGCTGGCCGCAGCTCTGATCACCGAGCTCGGATACGAGGAGATCGATGTTGCGGGAGTGTCCTGGGGAGGCGGCATCGCGCAGCAATTCGCCTACCAGTACCCGAAACTGTGTCGGAGGCTGGTGCTCGCCGCGACGGCCCCCGGCGCGATCATGGTGCCGGCAAGTCCTTCGGTGCTGTGGAAGATGGCGACGCCGCGCCGCTACATAGATAAGGACTACATGCAGAAGGTCGCGCCGCAGATCTATGGCGGCGCGTTCCGCAACGAGCCATCCTCGATCGGCCCGCACACGGCGGCGATGCATGGTGCACGAAACATCGGCTACTTCTACCAGTTGCTCGCCATGGCGGGATGGTCGAGCCTGCCGTGGCTCTGGACGCTCCGGCAGCCGACGCTCGTATTGATGGGTAGCGACGATCCACTAGTTCCGCCGATTAATGGTCACATCCTGGCGCGCCTGATCCCGAATGCGCAGCTGCGCATGATCGACGACGGGCATCTCTTCATGATCACGCGGCCAAAGGAAACTGCTGATCTGATCGAGGCGTTCCTGTCCGACGAGAGCAAGCGCGTTGAGCCGAGAACGTGTCTGCTTTCGCAACTGGCCGCCAGGACGAGGCGGCTGCTTCCGAACCCGGAAGGCGGACACCAATAGACGAAGGGAAAGCGGAGGGTACGATGACGGATGCGACTTCATATCTCGATGTGTTTAGAAAGTTCGGCAATGACCTCGGATTGCCGAAGCCGGATATCGAGAAATTGCTCGATGCCCAGAAGAAGAATCTGGATGCCCTGAGCCAAAGCGCCAAGGTTGCGGTGCAGGGCGTCCAATCGGTGGCGCAAAAGCAGCGGGAGGTCCTCGAAGCGGGGTTGCGCGAGGCTGCAACGCTCGCCCGCGAGCACAAGTCGCTCGACAAGGTTCCTGAGAATGTCGTTCTGCAGGCCGAGTTTGCAAGGAAGGTACTCGAGATCGCGATCAGGGGAGCTGCAGATAGCGCCGCCACCACGCGGCAGTCGACTGCCGAGGCGGTGAAGATCGTTCAGGATCGTGTGAAGGCGAGCCTGGAGGAGATTCGCGCCAGCATCGGTCGGGATCAATCGACCTGACGTCCGTCTGAAGAACAGTGAAGCAATTGGGTGAAGCCCATGGGCAATCCGCAAGCGACGCGTTCGAGGAATTCGGAATACATACCACCTCCGATCAACGGCGATTTTTACAGGATTACCACTGTTCTGAGCGAAACCGAGCGCGCGCTTCTCCGACGGGTGCGCGATTTCATGGAAGGCACGATCGCGCCCGTTATCGAGGAGTGCTGGGCCCGAGATGAGTTCCCCTTCGCCATTATTCCCAAGATAGCAGAGATCGGCATCGGAGGGGTTGGGTATCAAGGATACGGCGCAGTAGGCGGCAGCTGGCTCCTTAACGGCCTTGTTGCGATGGAGCTCGCGCGTGTCGATGCGTCGATCGCGACGTTCTGGGGCGTGCACACCGGCTTGTCGGCTGGCTCGATCTATCTATGCGGGGACGAGGAGCAGAAATGCCGCTGGCTGCCAGCCATGATGCGTTTCGAGAAGATCGGCTCGTTTGGTCTGACTGAACCGCTGGTCGGCTCTGCGACTTCGGGGGGCATGATGACGACATGTCGGCGCGAAGGGGACAGCTGGGTTCTCAACGGTCAGAAGAAGTGGATAGGCAACGCCACTTTCGCCGACATTAACGTGATCTGGGCACGCGACGAGAACTCGAACCAGGTCAAGGGTTTCGTCGTCGGCAAGGACAACCCCGGTTTCTCGGTCGAGAAGATTAAGACTAAGATGGCACTGCGGGTCGTGCAGAATGGGCTGATCACGCTGAAAGACTGCCGTGTCCCCGAAGCTGATCGCCTGCAGAACGCCAACACGTTCAAGGATACGGCGAAGGTGCTGAGGATGACGCGCACGGGAGTGGCCTGGTTCGCCGTGGGCTGTCAGATGGGCGCCTACGAGCATGCGCTGCGTTACGCGACCGAAAGGAAACAGTTCGGTCGGCCGATCGGAGGATTCCAGCTCGTCCAGGACTTGCTCGTCAGGATGTTGGGTAACGTGACATCCACGCAGTCCATGATGCTGCGACTGGCGCAGTTGCAGGACGAGGATGTGATGCAGGACGAGCATGCGTCCCTTGCGAAGGCGTTCTGCACGGTCAAATGCCGCGAGACGGTCGGCTATGCTCGCGAACTGCTCGGCGGCAATGGCATCCTGCTGGAGAATCATATTGGACGGTTCGTGGCCGATGCGGAAGCGATCTATTCCTATGAAGGAACCCGGGAGATGAACACCCTGATCGTCGGCAAGTCCATTACCGGGCTGAGCGCTTTTGTCTGAGAGATACGAAGCATACCGACTGGCGTGACTAACCTGATGCTCACACTTTGCATGGGAGGGCAATATGAACGGCGCTGAGAGTCTCTTGCGGACACTGGTCGGATCGGGCGTCGAGATTTGCTTCGGCAATCCAGGCACGTCGGAAATGCATTTCGTTGCCGCGCTCGACAGAGTTGAAGGCATGCGGGCCGTGCTCGGTCTTTTCGAGGGCGCGGTAACCGGGATGGCTGACGGCTACGGCCGTATGGCGGAGAAGCCCGCCGCCACCCTGCTGCATCTGGGCCCGGGACTGGCCAATGGGCTCGCCAATCTTCACAATGCGCGCCGAGCCGCGACCCCGATCGTCAATATCGTCGGTGACCACGCGACCTATCATGCGCAATACGATGCCCCGCTTGCGTCGGACGTTCACGGGTTCGCTCGGCCGGTCTCCGCATGGGTGCATTCGTCGGCAAGCGCCCGCACGGTAGCCGCGGACGGGGCGCGAGCCGTCCAGGCGGCGCTGCAATACCCGGGTCAAATCGCGACATTGATCCTGCCCGCCGACACGGCGTGGCTGGAGGCCGATCGCCCGGCGCCGGCCCTGCCGAAACCGACGCCAGCGATCGCATCGGCAGAGGCGATTGACCAGGCCGCTGCTGCACTTAGGTCGGGCAGGAAAACCATGATCCTGATCCGCGGTGCGGCGCTGAAACAGCGTGGGCTCGCTGCCGCCGGCCGCATAGCTGCGGGATCAGGCGCACGTATCGCCTGCGACACCTTCGCCCCTCGCTGCCAGCGCGGTGCAGGGCGCGTGGAGGTGGAGCGCATTCCGTATTTTGCCGAACAGATCGTGGAATTCATGAAGGGGACCGAGCAGCTGATCTTGGTCGGGGCAAGTCCTCCCGTAAGCTTCTTCGCCTATCCGAACAAGGCGTCCTGGTGTACGCCTGAAGACTGCAGGATTTTATACCTTGCTCACCCGAACGAAGATGGTGCGATCGCCCTGGAAGATCTCGCCGAGGCCTTGAAGACGCCTGAAGTGCCGCTGCATGTCGGTGATCTCAGGAAGCCCGACATTCCGGTCGGACCGCTCAATCCGCTGACCGCTGGTCAGGTCATCGCCCATTTCCTTCCGAACGGTGCCATCATCTCGGATGAGGGCGCGACGGCGGGGGGCGGGGTTCATCGATACGCGGCTAATATCGAGCCGCACGATCACCTTGCGCTGACGGGCGGCGCGATTGGGCAGGGCATTCCGGTCGCCACGGGCGCCGCCGTTGCCTGTCCGGACAGGAAAGTCGTCTGTCTCCATGGAGACGGCGGAGCGATGTATACGCTTCAAGCGTTGTGGACGCAGGTACGGGAATCACTCGACGTTACCACCGTGATCTTCGCCAACCGTTCCTATGCCATCCTCAACATCGAACTTGCGCGCGTCGGAGCCGGCGATCCCGGACCGAAGGCTTTTTCGATGCTCGATCTGCGCAATCCTGAGCTCGATTGGGTCAAGCTCGCGTCCGGCATGGGCGTCGAAGCCAGTCGCGCTGCCTCGGTTGAAGAGTTCGCGCGCCAGTTCGGAAGCGCAATGAAAAATCGCGGCCCACGCCTCATCGAGGTCGTCCTATAGCCGAGCCAAGTGACTTTGCCGGTCGAGTAGCCTCGATCTCATGGTGGATGGCTCGGTTGATCAATTCGCCGTCTTCGGAGCGAGATCGTCAGGGTCTCGCGTCCCGCCTGCTTCCTGCAGCTTCGCCAAGGTCGCCTCGGAAGGGGCGCTGGCGACGGCTGCCTCTAACATGTCGAGAATGTTCTCGGTCGTGAAAGGCTGACCCCACAGGCGACTGCTCTTCGTACTCCGGGATTCCAGCGCAGCTTCGTGCGCAGACAGAACTGCATTGGCATAGATCGTAAGAATCGAAAGGCGCTGTTCGACGATTGCCGCGGGCAGGGGCAGCATCCGCTTCAGGTGATTGAAGCACTCGACATAGCCGGAGTTCCAGCGGTTATTCAACGCATCGCGGAGCACCTTGGGATCGGATGCCTGGAGGTGCGATGTGAAGCGGATATAGCCACGCCATCGCTCGTCCTCGCCGAGCTCGATCACCGGCATGATGAGAATCAGCATCACCTCGCGAATGTTCGCCGGGCCGCCGCGTTTCTCCATGTCAGCCAGCATTTCTCGCCGTCGCGCATCGAGCACCTTGGCGCCATCGACTACCATCTGCCGGATCAGCTCTTCCTTGGTCCGGAAGTGATAGTGTAGCGCGGCGTTGTTCCGCTGCCCTGCGGCATCGACAATCTGCTGAACCGTCACTGCGTCGACGCCATGGCGGGCGAACAGCATCTGCGCCGCCGCCTTGATCTGGTTCCTGGTCTCTTCCGAGGCGGCGCGCGGCGCCGTTCGCGTCCTGCTTGACATCCGAATCTCCTTACGCTAATTTAAGCGAAATCACTTAAATTGTCCAGAGGCGGAGACGAACTATGCGAGTGCTCGTAGCAGGTGGTGGCATTGGTGGACTGACGGCGGCAATTGCGTTGCGTCATCAAGGGATCGAGGTGCTTGTGCTCGAACAGGCAGAAGGGCTGAACGAGATCGGCGCCGGCATCCAGATTGCCAGCAACGCCGCGATCGTGCTGCGCGAGCTCGGGCTGGAATCGACGATGCAGGCCGTCGGCGTCAAACCCCAATCCTACGACTATCGAGATCTGCGCACCGGGCGCTTGCTTTATCAGGCTCCGCTTGGAGACGAAGCGGCACGCCGGTACGGCGCACCGATGTACAACGTCCATCGTGCCGATCTCATTCAGTTGCTGTTCGATGCAGTACCGGCCGAATCGATACGGCTGGGCGCCCGCTGCGTGGCGATCTCGCAGACGGATGATGCGGTTGAAGTCAGACTGCAAACCGGCGAGACGCTGAGGGCCGACGTCCTGGTCGGCTGCGACGGCATTCATTCCGTCGTGCGCCAGTATCTGCGGGGACAGGAAGAGAAGCATTTTGCCAATATCCTGATGTGGCGCTCATTGATTCCGGCGGAACGGCTCGAAGGCCTCGATCTTCCAGAATGCGGCAACTACTGGTTCGGACCTGGTCGCACACTGATCACCTACTGGGTGCGACCAAAAAATTTGTACAGCATCCTGGCTTCGGTGCCGGCTGATGAGGTGAAGCGCGAATCCTGGACCGAGAGCGGTGACATCGCGGAAATGCTTCGCTCTTTCGAGGATGCCGAGCCGCGGGCGCGGGCCATGCTCGAGCAGGCGAAGACGGCCTTCATCACCGGCATGTACTACCGAGATCCGATCGACAGTTGGAGTGCAGGCCGCGTCACGCTGCTTGGCGATGCAGCACACCCGATGGTGCCGTTCCTGGCGGCGGGTGCCGGACAGAGCATCGAGGATGCCTGGACGCTGGCGCGCGTCTTGGCTCGACGACAAGACGATATTCCGGGCGCGCTCCTTGAGTACGAGCGACGGCGTCTGCCGCGCACGACGCGCATCCAGGCAGGTGCCCGTGCCGTCGTCAAGCTCATGCATGAGACCGACGCAGGCCGCCTGCGCAATCGCAATGCACGCTGGAAAGGCATGGCGCGTATCGATCCGCTGGCGGAGACGAGCTGGGGCCTCGCGTGGGACTACAATGTCGTAGAGGCAGTCGAAGGGGCGCCAGGGGAGGTCGTCAATGTCAACGGCCTGCGTGAAGGCAAGCGGCTGCAGCGTCCGGAGAGCCAGCGCGCTTTCGATCTCTGGAAATACGCATTTCGCCCCGAGGACGTGGCGCGCGGCCACGATGGATTGCGCGAAGCCTATGATCGCGTCCTGACCACGAACTTTCCGTTGCCCGCCGGCTTCGAGGCGATCCAGGATGAACTCGGCGATGTCAGGACGTTCCGCGTTTCAGCAAAGGGAGCTTGTCCGGACAATGTGGTGTTGCACTTCCATGGCGGCGGCTATTTGCTCGGCTCAGCCAAGGCCTCGCTGGAATATGCGAGCCGGCTGGCAACGGCAGTCGACGGGGTTTGCTACAGCGTCGACTATCGGCTCGCGCCTGAGCACCCCTATCCGGCCGCGATCGACGACGCCGTCGCCGCCTATCGCGCATTGCTTGGACGAGGGATCCCCGCGAACTCCATTTTGCTATCCGGTGAATCCGCAGGTGGCGGCCTTGCAGTTGCCTTGGCGCTCGCGCTCCGCATGGCCGGTGACCCCTTGCCCGCCGGTATCCTTGCGGTCGCGCCGTTCGCCGATCTGACCCTTTCGGGCGAGAGCGTCCGCGCGTTCAACGGAGATGACCCGGCCGCGAACCGCGACCTCCTGACCTTCATGGGCGCATCTTATTTCCAGGGTCACGAGCCGACCGATCCGCTGGTGTCTCCATTGTTCGGTGATCTAGCCGGCTTGCCATCGCTCTTCGTGACCGCAACACAAGGTGAGGTGCTGCTCAGCGACGTCACGCGGTTAGCCGAGCGCGCCGAGAAGGCTGGTGTCGATGTGACATTGCGACTCGTCGAAGATTCCGTTCACGTCTACACGCTCTTTCCTTTCCTCCCCGAAGCGGAGAGCACGATGGTCGAGGTAGCTGCCTGGGCCCGGCAAAACCTGCGCCGTGGCGCGACGCAATCCCAAGCCGCGGAATGAGGCAATGGCGAACGATCTTGTCCCTCCGCCCAGCGGCACCCGCTGGCAACCTTTTCGAGGTCTGCGTGGCGGAACACCAGGCGGGAGAAACGCGGATGGTGAGCTACGGAGGGAAGCATTCGTCCTCCTTTTATACCCGCAGGCTTGGGTTACCTGCTGTTTGCTCTAGCCTGTAACGCGTTCGCCGCGTCCATAGACAAGCAGCATCAGGATGATGACGAGACCATAGATCACCTGCCGGCCGGCCTCAGGCATGTCCATGATCGAAAGGACGCTGTTGAGGAGCACGATCAAGATAACGCCGACCAGAGTGCCGAGATAGCGACCACGGCCACCCAGAATGTTTGTGCCTCCGATCACGACCGCTGCGATCGAAGGCAGCAGATAGGCATCGCCCATCCCCTGATAGGCCTTGGTGGAATAACCGGCGAGCAGCACGCCGGCGAGGGCGGCCGTAAGCCCGCAAAGAGCAAAGCAGATCACGGTGACGCGGCGCGTGTTGACGCCGGCGAGATACGCCGCCGACTCCTTGTTGCCGATGGCGTAGATGTAGCGGCCGAGCGGCGTCCGCTGCAGGATGGCGGCCACCAGCACTGACACGACAGCCCAGACGAACAATGCGTTGGGGATGCCGAGCGTGCGCTCGGAGGCAAGCGTGCGCATCAGATCAGTAGCGGCGGTCTGGGGCGCGTAGCCGCCGGTATGCGCGACCATCAGGCCACGCATCACCGCATTGACGCCGAGAGTGAAGATCATCGAGGGCACGCGCAGGTAGGCCACCCCGATGCCGTTGACGACGCCGACCAAGAGGCCGACGCCGAGCCCGACGGGAATCGCGAGCGGCCCGCCGATCGATGTCGCCATCATGGCGGCGGCCGCCAGTGTCCAGGGCACCGACAGGTCGATCTGGGCGATCAGGATGACGATCATCATCCCGGCCGCCACGATGCCGAGAAAGGCTCCGATCTGCAGTTGCTGCAGCAGGTAAGTCGGCGACAGCAGCGGTGCGCTGCCGAAACGCGCGAAAGTGTAGATCGTGCCCGCCACCAGGATGACGAGGATGAACAGGGCCGCAATGAGGATCGGGCGGTCGTCCCGCGAGAGGCCGAGGGTCACCGTCGTCATCGGAAGAGCTCCAGCGTATTTCTGACGCGTAGCACGCGCAGCGCCCCGATGCTTACTGCGGCCAGCAGAATCAACCCCTCGAACAGCGGCTGCAGCAAGGGGGCAATGTCGAAGATGCGGAAGAAAAAGGAAATGACGCGCAAAATCATGGCGCCGAAGATCGAGCCGATCGCGCTGCCCGTGCCGCCGAGCAGCGAAGTGCCGCCGATGACGACGGAGGCGATTGAGTTGAGCGTGTAGGCGCCGGCCTGCGGAATATCGGCATTGCCTGACGAGGTCTGGATGGCGAGAAACAGGCCGCCGCAGCCGGCGAAGAAGCCGGCCAGCGTGAACGCCGCTATCTTGGCGCGCTCGATCGGAAGCCCCGACATGTAGGCGGCTCCTTCGGCCGAGCCGACAGCATAGACGGCGCGGCCCAAGACGGAGCGCCGGAACGGCACCCAGACGAGGAGGGCGATCAAAGCGAGCAGCACAAACGGGACCGGGATCCAGGCGAAAGGCGCAAACCAGGCTGCGGCGCCATCGTCGAGGATGTGCACCGTCGAGGCGAAATCGCCGAGCGAATTGGTCAACGCCCAGTTGAGATCCTCGTCGATCTTGCCGCCCGGCGTCGGGCGCAGGAACAGCGCTATGCCGATATAGACCGCACCTGTTGCAAGCGTCGCGATGATCGGCTGGATGCGCCCATAAACGACGACGCAACCATTGATGAAGCCGGCGAGCGCGCCGATCGCAAGGCAGACGGCGATGCCGAGCAGAATGCCGGTTATACCACCTGGAAAGGTGCCTAGGCCGAGATCCAGGCCGAAAATCTCAACATGAAGCGGCGTGCCGCCGGCCGTGCCGGTCAAGAGATAGCTCGCGAAGCAAGCCACCATGGTCATCACGGCGCCGACCGAAAGATCAAGCCCGGACGCGAGCACGGGCACAGTCTGCGCCATGGCCAACATGGCGAGCGCGAAGATCTCATCGCCGTTCTGCACCAACACGGCCGAGGAGAATCCTCTCGGGTGCGCAAGATTGTAGAGAAGGTAGAAGATGCAGAACAGCAGTATCGCGGTGACGAGGCCAATGTTCTGGCGCGCCCTAATGGCGATATCTTCAAGCATGGGCGGTTCCGGCAGCGGCACTGGCTGACGTTGCGGCGTGGACGTTGAGGGAGCTGGCGATGATGTTGGTTTCGGTGAGATCGTCGCCTTCGAGCTCGCGCACAATGCGCCCGTCATACATGATCGCCACGCGGTCGCAGCAGCCGATCAGCTCGTCATAGTCGGTCGAGTAGAACAGGATGGCCGCGCCCTGGTCGGCGAGCTCGCGCATCAGCCGGTAGAGCTCCTGCTTGGTGCCGACGTCGATGCCGCGGGTCGGATCGTTGAGCAGGATGATATCCGGCTCGGTCATCAGCCATTTGGCGAGCACCACCTTCTGCTGGTTGCCGCCCGACAGGGTCGACACTGCATCGGTTGGCGTACCGATCTTGATCTGCAGCCGCGCAATGCTGCGCTTGACTGCGGCGTCCTCCTTGGCGCGGTCGACGAAAGGTCCCGTCGAGATGGCATTGAGCGATGCGATCGCCAGATTGTCGGCGATCGACATGGGTAGCATCAACCCCTCGGTCTTGCGATCCTCGGGCACGAGCGCGATGCCGACCGACTTCGCGGCGGCCGGAGAGCCGGGGCGCACCTCGCGGCCTTCGACCATGATGCGCCCGGTGATGCCGCGCAGCACGCCGAACAGGGCAAGCAGCAGGGACTTCTGGCCCTGTCCATCGAGGCCGCCGAGGCCGACAATCTCGCTGGCGCCGACGGAAAGCGAAATGCGATCGAGATGTTTCTCCCACGACAGGTTCTCGAGCGCCAGCACCGGCTTCGCTGGCTTGCGTGGCGGCTTTGCCGGATACTGGGCGGCGATGTCGCGCCCGATCATCAGCTGAACGATGTCCGCGGTCGAGCGTGCGCCCTTGTCGAAGGTCTCGATATGGCGCCCGTTGCGGAACACCGAGGCGCGGTCGGCGAGCGCCTCGACCTCGTGCATGCGGTGTGAGATGTAGAGGATGGCGACGCCGTTGGATTTGAGTCTCGCGAGCATCGCATAGACCTTCTCCACGTCGGCGCTAGTGAGAGCCGACGTGGCCTCGTCGAGGATCAGGAGCTGTGGCCTCTTGCCAAGCGCCTTGGCAATCTCGACCACCTGGCGGCGCGACAGGGGCAGATCGCCCACACGCGTCAGCGGATTGACGTCCTCGCAACCGATCTCGGCCAGGAGTTCTTCGGCACGACGACGTTGCGCCCCGGCGTCAATGAGGCCGAAGCGCCGCGGCGGCGACGCGATCGAGATATTGTCCGCGACCGAGAGGTCGGGCATCAGCGATAGTTCCTGGAAGATACATACGACGCCAGCGGCATTGGCAGCGGACGGCGTGGCGAAGCTGACATTGTTGCCGGCGAGATACATGGTGCCGGCGTCGGGCTGCACCACGCCGGCGATGATCTTGATGAGCGTCGACTTGCCGGCACCGTTCTCGCCCAGCACGGCATGGATCTTGCCGCGCTGGCAGGCGAAGTCGACGCCCTCAAGCGCACGCACACCAGCATAGCGCTTGGAGATGCCGGACAATGTGAGGAAGGCGGATTGCGTCGGGACAGCATCCTGCATGGCGCGGGCTCAGGCAGCGGCGGCCTGGCGTAAGCCAGGCCGTGACTGAAACGTGGTCGCAGCGGTCACTGGGTATTCTTCTCGCTCTGCGCCATGATTTCCGGGGCCGTGAAGTTCACGCCGCACGGGAGGAACTGGTTCGGAGCGAAGAAGTTGGCGTTGAGATCCGGCCAGTAATTGGTCCCGGGCTTGAGATCCTTGTAGGTCGCGACCGGGATCGGGATCGAGATGAGCTGCGGCATGACATTCCCCTGCAACGCCGAAATTGCCGCCTTGGTGGCGATGGCGACAAGTGCCGGCGATTGCCCGTAGGACATGCCCTTGAGGCCCTCTTTGTAGTGATCGGCGATCTGCTTGCGGTATTCGTTCTCGCCTTCACCCGACATCGGTACGAAGGGGTGCTTGGCAGCCATCATCGCCTGCACGGTGCCGTCGGATCCACCTTGCGTGAACACACCGTCAAAATGGCCGTGAACTGCAAGTGCATCGGCAGTTACTTTTTGGGAGGTGCCGGTGTCCCAATTGCCCACCACCTCGGTGATGTTGAATTTGTTGCCGGCGCCCTCCATGACCTCGCGGAAGCCTAGATGACGATCGCGGTCAACCGAATTGCCCGGCAGGCCGCGCACCTCGAGGATATCGCCGGTCTTCTTGCCCGTTTCATCGATGAGCCATTTCGCTGACATGCGGCCCATTTCCTTCTGGTCCTCGTTGACCATCATGACCTTGTCTGTATCGAGGATGTTGTCGAAGGGAACCACCACCACGTTATTCTTGTCAGCGAGGCGGATGATGCGGTCGAAGCCGTCGGGCGCCACCGCGATCGTGACGATGGCGTCGAAGCCTTGATTGATGAAATCCTCCATGGCTCCGAGTTGCGCCGCAACATCGGTGCCGGTCGAGACGACCTTGAACTCTTTGATGTTCTCCTTGATGCCCGGCTGTTCGGCGAAAGCCTTGGCGGTCTTCACCATTTGGATGCGCCAGGTGTTGCCCACGAAGCCGTTCACAAGTGCGATCTTGTAGGGGCCGGGCTTCTTGTCCCATTTGAAGAATTTGGTCTGATCAGACCATGGCTTGAAGCAGGCCGGATCAGCGCCCGGCCCAGAGACGATCTTGGGGCCTGCCCAAGCATTTACCGACGATACCAGGAGGCTGGCGCAAGCGAGCCCCGCAAGACGAAGCGTCCACGTCATGTTTTCTTCTCCCTGAGCGTTCTGTTGTCCGAACCTAAGCAGCTCCGCTGCCAATGCCGGGAATTGGGCTTCCCGTGCACTTACGGACTAGAATGGCACGCAACCTGCGACGCGCACAAGCCGCATGCCGATCACTGATGATCGCTGTCCCACGTCTCGGTCATTCCGAACGAGGGCGGGCACAGCCGATTGATGCGACCAGCACACCCTCGGCGCCCTGCCGCCGATTTGCTTTCTCTGGTCGTCGGCCTTCTCTTTCGGTATTGCCGTGCACTGCTGGCTTTTGTTTAATGAACAGGCCGCGCAGCCTGCAAACGAGGCGCGGGTAAGAAACGCATTGTGCAACCGGGAGGCACGATGAACGATCCGATCCTCGAGATGCGCGGGGTCTCAAAATCCTTCTTCGGCATCAAGGCGCTGCGTGGCGTCGACCTCACCGTCTATGCGGGCGAAATCCATGCCCTTATGGGCGAGAACGGCGCCGGTAAATCCACGCTGATGAAGATCCTGTCGGGAGCCTACAAGCCCGATCCCGGCGGCGAGATCCGGATCGAGGGAAAGCCGGTGCGGATCGACGGGCCCCTGGGCGGTCGTGCAGCCGGCATCTCGATCATCTACCAGGAACTGTCGCTTGCCCCCAATCTGAGCGTTGCGGAGAATATTTATCTCGGCCGCGAGGTCTCCCGCTCCGGATTGCTGGCGCGCGGTTCCATGCGTGAAGGCGTCGGCCCCATACTTGAGCGGTTGGGAGCAGATTTCCTGCCATCAACGCTGGTGGCGCACCTGTCAATGGGCCAGCGCCAGCTCGTCGAGATCGCCCGCGCGTTGCATGCGAGGTCAAAAATCCTGATCATGGACGAGCCGACCACCGCGCTGTCGGCGGGCGAGAGCGAGCGGCTGTTCGCGCTGATCCGCCAGCTCCGCGCCGAGGGGCTCGCTATCATCTACATCTCGCATCGCATGGACGAGGTATACGCGCTCGGCGACCGTGTCACGGTGCTGCGCGACGGCCGGCTGGTGGGCTCGCTCGACAAGCCTGAGATTCGCGCCGACACCATCGTCCGCATGATGGTCGGGCGCGATGTCTCGTCCTTTTACAAAAAAGACCATGATCCCGAGGCGGGGCGGGGGCATCCCGTGCTTTCGGCCGTTGACATGGCCGATGGGCAGCGCGTCAAGGGCTGCTCGGTCACCGTGCATGCGGGTGAGGTGGTAGGCCTCGCGGGTCTGATCGGCGCGGGCCGCACCGAATTTGCGCATCTTATAATCGGTGCATCGCCCAAGACCTCCGGCCATCTCGAGATCGAAAGCCGCCCTGTCGATATCCGCACGCCCGGCGAGGCGCTCGACGCCGGAATTGCCTATCTGACCGAGGACCGGAAGGCGCTCGGCCTGTTCCTGGACATGTCGTGTCTGGACAACATCAACCTCGCCGTGCTGAGCCGGGATGCCAAGTTGGGCTACATCCTTGATCGTGACAAGGCCCGCGACCGTGCCAACAAGGCGTTCGCCGCGCTCGGCATCCGCGCCGCCAATGTCGGCGTGACGGCCGGCGGACTCTCAGGCGGCAATCAGCAGAAGGTGCTGCTGTCGCGCCTGCTTGCGATCACGCCAAAAGTCCTGATCCTCGACGAGCCGACCCGCGGCGTCGATGTCGGAGCCAAGTCCGAGATCTATACGATCATCGACAATCTTGCCAAATCCGGCACCGCGATCCTTGTCATCTCATCCGACCTGCCGGAGATTATCGGCATCTGCGACCGCGTCATTGTCATGCGTGCTGGACACATTGCCGGCGAGATCGAGCGAACCGCGACATCGCCGTTGAACCAGGAAGATATCATGGCCCTCGCCACCGGGATGGAGCACCTCGATGCATGAAAGTTCTCCGCAGGCAAAGGCAGTTTCCGCCACGGCTTCCGGTGCCGCTGCGGCCGCGCAGGAGACGAGACGTCAGCGCGTCAGGCTTTTGATCCGCGCGGCCGGCATGCTGCCAGTGCTGCTGCTGTTGTGCGTCGGCTTTCATTTTCTGTCGGATGGCCGTTTCTTCACCGGCCAGAATCTCGGCATCGTTCTGCAGCAGGCTGCGGTCAACACCGTGCTTGCTGCTGGCATGACCTTCGTCATCCTCACCGGCGGCATCGACCTGTCGGTCGGCTCCATCCTGGCAGCGTCGGCGATGGCTGGACTGACTATCTCCAAGCTCCCCGATCTTGGGGCGCTCTGGTTGCCGGTCTCGGTCGTCACGGGCCTCGGTTTCGGCGTCATCAATGGTGCGCTGATCGCGCTGTTGCGCCTGCCGCCCTTCATCGTCACGCTAGGTTCGCTGACCGCAGTGCGTGGCCTTGCTCGTCTGCTCGGCGCCGACACGACCGTCTTCAATCCCACCATTCCTTACGCCTTCATCGGCAACGGCTCCCTGACGCTCATTCCCGGTATCGTGTCGATCCCGTGGCTGTCGGTGATCGCATTGCTCGTCATCCTCGTCTCGTGGCTGGTGCTGCGTCGGACCGTGCTCGGTGTGCACATCTATGCAGTCGGCGGTAACGAGAGTGCCGCACGGCTGGCCGGCATCAAGGTGTGGGCCGTGCTGATCTTCGTCTATGGCGTGTCGGGACTCATGGCCGGCCTCGGCGGCGCCATGCAGGCGGCGCGGCTCTATGCTGCCAATGGGCTGCAACTCGGCCAGTCCTATGAGCTCGATGCGATCACCGCCGTGATCCTGGGCGGCACCTCCTTCGTCGGCGGTATCGGCTCGATCTGGGGCACGCTGGTCGGGGCGCTGATCATTGCGGTGTTGTCGAACGGCCTCATTCTCGTCGGTGTCTCCGACATCTGGCAATATGTGATCAAGGGTTTGGTGATCATCGGTGCCGTGGCGCTCGACCGCTACCGGCTACAAGGCTCGGCGCGCACATGAAAGATTGTGAGCGAGCTCGATGTCGCCATCAGGTTCGGTTACGGCAAAACTGGTCTGCCGTGCCGGGTGAAGACAGACCAGGGAGGATGTTAATGTTGAAGACGATCTCGTTTGCCGCCGCCGCAATGGCGCTGGCCCTAAGCCCCGCTCCGTCGTTCGCGAAGGAGCTCAAATCGATTGGCATCTCGCTCGGCTCGATGGGCAATCCGTTCTTCGTGGCGCTCTCGAAGGGGGCCGAGTTCGAGGCCAAGAAGAGCAATCCCAATGTGAAGGTCACCGCCGTCGGCTTTGAATACGATCTCGGCAAGCAGGTGACCCAGATCGACAACTTCATCGCCGCCGGCGTCGACCTGATCCTCCTGAATCCCGGCGATCCCAAGGCCATCGGACCCGCGATCAAGAAGGCGCAGGCGGCAGGCATCGTCGTCGTGGCCGTGGACACGGCAGCTGAAGGCGCCGACGCCACCGTGACCACGAACAATGTGCAGGCCGGCGAGATTTCCTGCCAGTACATCGTCGACAAGCTCGGCGGCAAAGGCGATGTCATCATCGAGAATGGCCCGCAGGTCTCTGCCGTGATTGACCGCGTGGCCGGTTGCAAGAGCGTCTTTTCCAAGAATCCCGGCATCAAGGTTCTCTCGAGCGACCAGGACGGCAAGGGATCACGTGAGGGCGGCCTGACGGTGGCGCAGGGCTATCTGACCCGCTTTCCGAAGATCGACGCGATCTTCGCCATCAACGACCCGCAGGCGATCGGTACTGATCTTGCGGCGCGCCAGCAGCAGCGTTCCGGCATTGTCATCACCGCGGTCGATGGCGCCCCCGACATCGAGGCCGCGCTCAAGGATCCCGCAGCGCCACAGGTTCAGGCCTCCGCCTCGCAAGATCCGTTCTTCATGGCGCGCCGCGCGGTGCAGCTCGGCGTCGGCATTCTCAACGGGCAGAAGCCCGCGTCGCCGGTCGAACTCCTGCCGTCGAAGCTCGTCACCCGCGACAACGTCGCCGAGTATAAAGGGTGGACCTCGGACCGTTCACAGTAACGACACCAGCGATGTCTCTACGGAGCGCCGCCTCGCCCGGGCGGCACTCCACGCCCTGCCGGATCGACGTTACGGCCTCGCCCATCGACACGACGCTGTTCGACCGTTGGCGTCGCCGCGCCGCACAACCGGGCCTTGAAAGCGGAGGTTCGCCCCTCAAAATGAGTTGCGAACCTCAGATAACCTCTGCTAGCCTTCATCCCATGAAGGAGCCGGAGAGACCTGCCGCGCTGACGCTGAAGGATATCGCCCGCGAGGCCGGTGTCAGCCTCGCCACCGTGGACCGCGTGCTGCACAATCGTCCCGGCGTACGGCCGGACACGGTTCGTCGCGTCAAGGAGACGATCGAGCGCAACGCCTTCCAGCCCCATGTTGCCGCGGCGGAGCTCGCCCGCGGCCGAGCCCGGCGCTTTGCCTTCGTGATGCCGTCCGGGCCGAACCTTTTCATGCAGCAAATCCAATCCTATCTCGATGAGATGTCGGGCTGGCTCTCAGCCCGCCGCCTCGCGGTCGATATGGTCGCAACCGACGTGTTCGACGGCTCGGTTCTCGCCTCCACACTCGAAGGATTCGCCAGTGACTACGACGGCGTCGCTGTGGTGGCATTGGATCATCCGAGCGTCCGCGCGGCCATCAACGATCTCGTCGATGCCGGCGTGAATGTCGTGACGCTGGTCTCTGACGTGCCTTCGTCGCGGCGCCACCATTATGTCGGCATCGACAATATCGCGGCCGGCCGCACCGCCGGCGCCCTGGTCGGTAGGCTCGTTGGTCCCCGCAAAGGAAAGGTCGCGATCGTCGCCGGCTCGCAAGGCCTGCGCGACCATGCCGAACGCATTTTCGGCTTCAACCAGGTGATGGCGTCGGAATTTTCCGGGCTCGACGCGCTGCCCGTCCTCGAGAGTCGCGACGAAGATGAGCGCTCGGAGCAACTCATGACGAGGCTGCTCGGCAAGCATTCAGACATCGTCGGCCTCTACAATGTCGGCGCTGGAACCGCCGGCGTCGCCAAGGCGCTGATCGAGCACAGCTGCGAGAGGCAGGTGGTGTTCGTCGGCCACGACGTTACCGTCTTGACGCGCAAGCTGTTGTTGCAAGGCATCATGGCTGCGGCGATCTCGCAAAACCCGGGGCATGAGGCGCGTGCCGCCGTGCGAGTGCTGCTGGCGCTTGCCCGGGGCGAGCCCATCTTGCACGAACAGGAGAAGATCCGGATCGACATCGTGATGCGGGACAATCTGCCGTAGGCGACTGACGGCAGCCTGGGTTCGTAAGCGGCCCATTTGCGGGAAGGGCGACGCAAGTTCGCTCACCGCGAAGCAAGCTGGAAGGGAGGATGGCGTGTATCTCGGAATGGACATCGGCACGTCCGGTGTAAAAGCGGTGCTTGTGAACGAGGGTGGTGCGATTGTCGCGACCGCCTCACGCGAGCTTGCGTTGTCACATTCCGCGCCACTGTGGTCGGAGCAGGATCCGGACGCGTGGTTTGAGGCCGCAATCGGCACGGTCGACGATCTTGCTTCCGCCTATCCGCGCGATGTCGCGCAAGTCCGCGGCATCGGTCTCTCCGGTCAGATGCATGGCGCCACGTTGCTCGGCGACGATGGCCGTCCACTGCGGCCGGCCATTCTCTGGAACGACGGCCGTTCCCACGCCGAGTGCGCCAAGCTCGAGCAGCGGTGTCCCTCGCTCCATGCCATCGCCGGAAACATCGCGATGCCCGGCTTCACCGCGCCCAAACTTCTATGGGTGGCGCAGCACGAGCCGGAGATTTTCGAGCGCGTCGCAAAAGTGCTGCTGCCAAAGGCCTATGTCCGCTATCGGCTGACCGGCGAGATGGTCGAGGATATGTCGGATGCTGCCGGAACGCTGTGGCTCGACGTCGGTCAGCGCCGCTGGTCCACGTTGCTCCTGCATGCCACGGGGCTCGATCTCCATCACATGCCTCGGCTTGTCGAGGGCAGCGAGATCAGCGCACATCTTGCGACCGAATTCGCCCGGCGCTGGGGCATGGCGAAAGATATCGTGGTTGCCGGCGGCGCGGGGGATTGTGCAGCGAGCGCAATCGGGCTCGGCGCGATCGCTCCTGGCGACGCATTCCTGTCGCTCGGGACGTCGGGCGTCGTCTTCCGTGTCACAGATCGGTTTGCACCGGCACCGGCGTCGGCCGTGCACGCATTTTGCCACGCGCTTCCCGGTCTCTGGCACCAGATGGGCGTGATGTTATCTGCCGCCGCTTCGCTGGCCTGGGTCTCCAGCGTGATGGCGACGCCGACCGCCGCGCTATTGGCGCCGCTCGGCGAGACTGTCGACGGGCCGAGCCCTGTCAAGTTCCTGCCTTATCTAGACGGCGAGCGCACGCCGCATAATGACGCCGCGGCCACGGGAGCCTTCGTCGGGCTGCGTGGCGCAACCGGGCGCGACCAGATCGTGCAGGCCGTGCTCGAGGGAGTCGCCTTTGCCGCGCGCGACAATCTTGCTGCTCTTGGCAATGCCAGCTCGGCGATCACGGAGGTCGATCTCGTCGGCGGCGGCTCCCGCTCGGCTCTCTGGGCTCAGATCTGTGCCGATGTGCTCGGCATTCCCGTCCACCGCGTCGAGGAAGGCGAGGTGGGTGCTGCGCTCGGCGCTGCGCGCCTCGGCCGGCTCGCGGCCACAGGTGAGGCGGCAGCGGAAGTGTGCACCCGCCCGCAGCGCCTTGCGACCTTCGCGCAGCGTGCCTCCGCCACGGCCGCATACGACGAAGCCTATCACCAATGGCGAAAGCTCTATCCCGCGCTGAAGGAGAATTTTAAGTGAACGCGTCAGCCAAATTCTTTGCTGCGACCGAGCCGGTCGCCTATGGCGGCAAGGACGCAAAGGCACCGCTCGCATTCCGCTGGTACGATAAGGACCGCATCGTCCACGGCCGGCGGCTCGAGGATCACTTGCGCTTTGCCGTCTGCTATTGGCACTCGCTCTGTTGGCCCGGCAGCGACCCCTTCGGGGGCGAGACGTTCATGCGGCCCTGGCACCATGGCAGCGATTCGATGGCGCTGGCGCGTGCCAAGGCCGATATCGCCTTCGAGCTGTTTCGCCTGCTCGATGTGCCGTTCTTCACCTTCCACGATGTCGATGCTGCGCCAGAAGGTGCCTCGCTCGCCGAGTCCGTCAAAAATCTAAATGCCATCGCCGACCTGTTCGAACAGAAGATGGCGGCGAGCAAGGTGCGGCTGCTCTGGGGCACCGCCAACCTGTTCACCCATCGCCGCTACATGGCGGGCGCTGCGACAAATCCGGATCCCGAAATCTTCACCTATGCCGCGGGTCAGGTTCGTGCCGCGCTCGAGGTGACGCATCGACTGGGTGGCCAGAACTATGTGCTCTGGGGCGGGCGCGAGGGTTACGAGACCCTGCTCAACACGGACATCAAGCGCGAGCTCGACCAGCTCGGCCGCTTCGTTTCGCTGGTCGTCGAGCACAAGCACAAGATCGGCTTCAAGGGCCCGATCCTGATCGAGCCCAAGCCCAGAGAGCCGAGCAAGCATCAATATGACTTCGATGTCGCTACCTGCTACGGCTTCCTGCAGCGCTACGATCTGTTGAACGACGTTAAGCTCAACGTCGAGCAGAACCACGCCATCCTCGCCGGGCATTCGTTCCAGCACGAGGTCGCACTCGCCCAGGCACTTGGCGTCTTCGGCTCGCTCGACATCAACCGCGGCGACGATCTGCTCGGCTGGGACACCGACCAGTTCGCCATGAACGTGCCCGAACTGGTGCTCGTATTCCACGAGATATTGCGTCACGGCGGGTTCACGGCCGGCGGGTTGAATTTCGACGCGAAGATCAGGCGCCAGTCGATCGATCCCGACGATCTGATCCACGCCCATGCTGGTTCGATGGACGCCTGCGCCCGTGCCTTCCTTGCCGCCGCCGACATGCTCGATGCCGGCGCGCTCACAACGCCGCTTGCCGAGCGGTACAACGGATGGGGGAGCGCCGAGGGACGCGCAATGCTCGCGGGCCAGAGGTCGCTCGCCGATCTGGCCGATCGTGCGCTCGCTCCCGGGTTCGATCCGCAACCGCGTTCGGGACGTCAGGAATATCTGGAATCCCTGGTCAACCAGTACGTCTGAGCGAGGCGAACCATGGTAACCTCTCACGCAAGCGGGCAACCGGTCCTGGAGTTGACAGGCGTCGGCAAGGAATTCGGTGCGATCCGTGCGCTCCATGGCGTCGACATGCAGGTCTTCCCCGGCGAGGTGGTCGGGCTGATGGGTGACAATGGCGCCGGCAAGTCGACGCTCGTGAAAATCATCGCCGGCAATTTCCGGCAGAGCCATGGTGAGATCCGCTTCGACGGCAACGCGGTCCAATTTGCTCGTCCGATCGATGCCCGCGCGGTCGGAATCGAGGTCGTCTACCAGGACCTCGCGCTTGCCGACAATCTCACGGCGGCAGCCAACGTCTTCCTCGGCCGCGAGCTCAAACGCAAGTTTGGTCCGTTCGCCTTTCTCGATCACAACGCGATGGCGGCGCGCGCGCTGGAATTGTTCGGAGAGCTGCGCTCGGAGACCCGTCCACACGACCTCGTCAAGCAGATGTCGGGCGGCCAGCGCCAGGCGGTCGCAATCGCGCGGACGCGGCTCTCCAATGCCAAGCTCGTGATGATGGACGAGCCGACGGCAGCGATCTCGGTCCGCCAGGTCGAGCAGGTCCTGGGCTTGATCCATCGCCTGAAGGAGCAGGGCGTCGCGGTGATGCTGATCTCCCACCGCATGCCCGACGTCTTCGCGGTTTGCGACCGCGTCATCGTCATGCGTCGCGGCGAGAAGCGCGCCGACAAGGCGATCAGCGACACGAGCCCCGAGGAAGTCACCTCCCTCATCACTGGAGCGAAGGAGGCCGCGTGATGGCCACATCCATGGAATCCCCCATCACCTTCACGAACGTCGGCAAGGCCCGGTGGTGGCAGAGCGGCATCTTTGCCTCGCAGACCGGCTACGTCTTGCTCGCGCTTGTAGCGCTGTTCTTGGTGATGAACTTCGCCAGCCCCTATTTCCTCACCGAGGGGAACATGCAGAATGTGGCGAAGAATTTTTCCTTCATCGCCATCGCCACGCTCGGTGTGACATTCGTCATTATCACCGGCGGTATCGACCTCTCGGTCGGCTCGATGATGTGCTTTTCCGCGATGATCACGTCGATGGTCATGACGGGTCTCTCGACGCCGGGCATGCCCGGCGCATCGTGGTTCGTACATTTGGCCGCCGACGGCAAGACCGTGGTCGCGAATGTGCCGGGATTGATACTGCTCATCTCGGTCCTTGCGGGCCTCGGCGTTGCGCTCATCGTCGGCCTCGTCAACGGCTTCTGTATCGCCGTTCTCGGGCTGTCGCCATTCGTCACAACGCTCGGCATGCTCTCGATCGTGCGGGGCCTCTGCTACGTCGTCTCCAACGGCCGCGGCAGTTTTCCCGGTGGGCCGGATGCCGATTCTTTCTACGCGCTGACCTCGGGCAATGTGTTCGGGATGCCCGCGCCATTCATCTATCTCGTGATCCTCGCCGTTGCGATGGCGGTCGTGCTGCACCATACCAGTTTCGGCCGTCACGTCTTTGCGCTCGGCGGCAACGAGAAGGCGGCCCAGCTGACTGGAATTTCGGTCGTGCGGGTGAAGATGGAGGTCTATGTGATCGGCGCGCTTGCGGCCGGTCTCCAGGGCATCATCATCTCCGGTTGGTTGGGTTCGGCGCCCGCCAACATGGCGACGTCTTACGAGCTCAACGTGATTGCTGCCGCTGTCATCGGCGGCGCCAATCTGGCCGGCGGGGTCGGCGGTCCGCTCGGGGCAATCGTCGGCTGCGTGCTGCTGGAGGTGATCCGCAACGGCCTCGTGCTCGCGCAGGTGAACTCCTACTGGCAGCAGACCTTGGTGGGCGTGATCATCATCCTGGCAGTGCTGGTCGATCGAATCCGCTCGCGCATGGCTTAAAGAGTTCCTCCTGGAGGACAACGAATGTGTTGTCTATCCGCCTCCTGGAGCCGCAGATTTCAAAAGGATAGGCACAAAAAATGTGGAGGGAAGCAATGAGGAAACTTCTTCTGGCCGGCATGGCCATCGCGATGATGGCGACGCCCGCGCTCGCCCAGACCTACAAATTCGTGATCGTGCCCAAGGCGATGAACAATCCGTTCTTCGACTTCGCGCGCGACGGCTGTGAGAAGCGCGCCAAGGAGCTCGGCAACATCGAATGCATCTATAAAGGCCCTGTCGAGCACGAGCCGGCCACGCAGGCGCAGATCATCCAGGATTTCGTTACGCAGAAGGTGGATGGCCTTGCGATCTCGGTCGCCGACGTTGCGGCGATGACCAAGTCGATTGATGCGGCAACCGCGGCCGGGATTCCCGTCATCACGTTCGATGCGGATGCACCGGGCTCGAAGCGGATCGCTTATATCGGAACCAACAACAAGGAATTCGGCCTTGCGCTCGGTAAGCAGCTGCTGCAGCTCCGGCCCAATGGCGGCAAATACGCCATGGTCTCCGGCGGTCCGGGTGCCAAGAATCTCGCCGAGCGTGTCGACGGCGTCCGCGAAGCGCTCAAAGGCTCGAAGTGGACCGAAGTCTCGGGATCGCCGACCTTCTGCAATGACGATCCGGCGCTTGCCATCCAGCAGATGACCGATCTGCAGACCGCAACCCCGGACCTCGCTGCAATCATCCCGGTCGGCGGCTGGCCCATGTTTGCACCGGAAGGCTTCAAGGCGTTCGCCAGCAAAAACAAGAAGGACATCGACTCGGGCAAGTTCACGCTCGTCGTGGCCGACACCCTCAAGATGCAGCTCGAACTGCTTCGCGACGGCTATGCCAACGCCCTGGTCGGCCAGCGTCCGTTCGAGATGGGCGAGAAGGCGATGGATACCCTCGTTGCGATCAAGAAGGGCGAGAAGGTGCCGGAGATCGTCTACACCGGTCTTGACCTGGTCACGAAGGATAACGTTGCGAAGATGTTGAAGTAGGAGCGTCCGTAAACCCCCGGCGTTCCCCGCACGGCCGTTCCGCTGCGGGGAGGCCCGGTGGTGGAATCTCCCCCACTCACGCCAGACTGTGTGGAGGTTCCCACCACGTTGCCGCGGCTGCCGGCAGCTGGTGGCCGCTCGAATTCCGCGGTACCCTTGCATAAAGCAACGGCCGCTTGCTGAACCAAAATCGATGACAGGTGCGCGCCGGTTCCCGGGACAGATAATGCAGCAATCGGATCGTTCAACTCTTGCATCCCGTCTGGTCGGGCAATACGCGCTTGTGACCGGAGCCTCTCAAGGCATTGGGCGAGCGGTAGCCATTCGGCTGGCTCAGGAAGGCGCAAACGTCGCTATCAACTTCGTAGGTCGGTCTGCGGGTGCTGAAGAAACTCTCGCAAGCGTGCAAGCTGCGTCGGCCGAGAGGGGGCACGGCCATAGGGACCATTTCGCGGTTCAGGCCGATATCGGTATCGAGGCCGAAATAGCGCAGATGTTTGAGACGGTCTTGTCGCGCTGGCCGCGGCTTGATTGCCTTGTCAACAATGCCGGCTTCCAGAGGGAGTCGCCGAGCGAGGCGCTCGATATCGAAACCTATCGTCGAATCCTCGACGTAAATCTGACGGGCGCCGTGCTCTGTGCGCAGAAGGCGCTTGCGCACTTCGTCGCGCGCGGAGGAGGTGGCAATATCATCAACTGCTCGAGCGTCCACCAAATCATCCCCAAGCCGGGCTATCTCGCCTATTCAATCAGCAAGGGGGCCATGGCCAGCTTGACGCGCACTCTGGCGCTCGAGTTTGGCAGCCGGGGCATTCGGGTCAACGCTGTTGGGCCGGGCGCGATCGACACGCCCATCAACGCTGCATGGACCAGCGATCAAGCCAAGCGCGCAGTTGTGGAAGGGCACATCCCGCTCGGGCGTGTCGGAACGCCCGAGGAGATCGCCGGCGTGTTCGCGTTTCTCGCGTCGGATGAAGCCAGCTATATCACCGGGCAGACCATCTATGTCTGCGGAGGCCTCACGCTTTTCGGTGAATTCCGCGAGAATTGGGCGAGCTAGCCAGCCAAAGGGCCGCATACGATGCCGGTCTCGTTCGGAAGTTATTTGTCAGATGAGCGGAAGCCGACTTCTCTCGATCACTGACCCCGTAGCAATTCGCGATCGTGCCTGGCGCGGACGGCTATGAAATCCATCACGGCTCGCACCGAGGGCAGCTCGATCAGGTCGGGGTGCGCGAGCAGCCACATGTCGGAGAGACCGGCCAGCTTACGAGGCGCGATGCGCACCAGGTCAGGATGGGCATCGCCGACCAGGCACGACAGCACGCAAATGCCGAGTCCAGCGCGAATGGCCGAAAGCATGTCGGCCTGAGAAGAGCAGCGCATGACGACTGTGCCGGAGCGTGTCACGTGATCGCTCCAGCGTCCGAGTTCGGCATTGGCACGATCGTCGGCGAACGCAATGACGTGGTGGCTCGCCCAGTCGCTGCGATGCTCCGGTAATCCGTTCTTTGCGGCGTAGCTGCGCGCAGCATAAAAGCCGACGCCAAGCCGTCCGATTTTGCGTCCGACCAGATTTTCGTCGCCTGGCTGTGTGATGCGGATGACGAGGTCTGCCTCCCGTCGGCGCACGCTGGCCGGGAATGGATGCGTGATGAAGTCGATCTCGATCTGCGGGTGGCGCTGCAGGAACTCGCCCATATGCGGCATCAGCCAGTGGGCGGCGAGCGTCGGTCCGATCGACAGCTTGACCGAGCCACGGGCGGCGATCCCACGCGCGGCCGCTGCGCCTTCTGCGCTCAGCGCCGCAGCCGCCATGGCATCTGCATGCCGCTTGAAACTTGCTCCTTGCGCAGTTAGGGCCAGGCCTTCATTGGTGCGAGCAAAGAGGCGCGTGCCGAGCCCGGCTTCCAGTGCCGCGATTTGACGCGCCACCGTCGGGTGGCTGCTACGCAGCTGCCGGGCGGCCGCGACGTAGCTGCCGGTCTCGGCGACGGCGATGAATGTCCTGCAGAAGTCCCAGTTCATCGTGGCGTCCGCCTGTTCAATTATGACGTTTCAGCCGTTCAATATTGAACAGACGGCATTCGGACGTCCAGTCTTATAGTGCGGCGGAGATGAGGCACTGAGCGTATCGCAGGAGGAACGCGATGAGACTTTGGCGGTTGGTGTTGATCCTTCTCATGGCGCTGACAACTCGGCCAACCACGACGCTGGCCGCCGACGGCGGCCCGTGGAGCTCTTTTGAAAAGAACACGCTTAATCCTGGCGAACTATCGCAAGCGACGCCTGCGGACGTCGGTTTGCCTTTCGAGCGTGTCTCAATCCCAAGCAACGGCCGCCAACTCGACGGCTTCCTCGTGCGAGCGGAAGCATCCTGCCAGCCGGCCCTGGCCTTGCTCATCTTTCACGGCCGTGGCGAGACCGTTGCTGACTGGATCAATGTGCAGAAGTTTCTCCGCGGCAAATGCATCTCCTCGCTAGTGTTCGACTATTCCGGGCACGGCAGAAGCAGTTCTCCAGGAACGATCGACAACATCAACGAGGATAGCGTCGCGGCGCTTGACGCGTTCTTGAACATTTTTCCCGCTTCCGCCCGCCGCTGCCTGCTCAGCCACTCGCTCGGCGGCGGTCCAATGCTTTACGCAGCGACGAACGGCAAGGCCACGGCGGACTGCGTCATCGTTGCGAGCCCGTTCTCGTCTTTGCGTGACATCGCTATTCGTGGCGGTGCGCCCGAGCAGGTCATTCTCAAACTGCCTGATGTCTGGAACAACGTTGAAGCGGCGCGTCGCTTGGAGATTCCCTTGTTTTGGGTTCACAGCCGAACTGACAAGACGATTCCCATCGATCTCGGACAAAAGGTCTACGACGCGAAGACGGGAGCGAAAGCCGCCGACGTGATCGATGGATTTGATCATAACGCAATCTACAAGGAGATGCCCGACGCAATCTGGTCACCAATCATCGAGTTTGCGAAGGGAAGGTGAGGCGAGAGCTCGCCTCTACCCATGTTCATACCCTTCTCGAATGGCTGAGCTCCCACTAGCGTCGCTGCAAGCAGATTTCTCTCCGGTTGAAAACGTGGTTAGGGGGATTTTCGATCAAGTCCAATCGTATCTCATGCTTGATGCGATAAGAAATTATTATGACAATTACATGCGAAAAAACATTTGGAGGCAATGGCTTACAAAATATTTTGGGCTTACAAATATTTTGCGATCAGCCTCAGTTGCTTCAGCGGTGCCCGGCCGGCTGAGCCCGTGGCCTTCAGCGGCCGCTCGATGCAGTCGCTGATGTGGTCGTGGATCAGCGCCTTTTTGGCATTCTCGATCGCGCTCTCGACGGCCTGCAGTTGTTGCGCGATCTGCAAGCAGGGACGACCCCGCTCGATCATGTTGATAATGGCTTGCAAATGGCCATCGGCGCGCTTCAAACGGCGGACGATGGCGGGGTGTTGAGTGTGGGGCATTCGCTCTCCTATCCTCCCGGTAGGATAACAGGGATCCCCGTGTCAGGATAGTGATTATCCTCCAGGGGGGATAATGCAAAATCGGCCTTGACAGGGTTTCGCGACGGGCGTAGGGCACGACGTGTCGGCCGGAAAATGTTCCATCCGGCGGCATTGAACCCCGAAGTCAACCCGAACGAAGGCCCCATGGGCAGTAGCATCTCTGGCAGTGCCAACCCGGCGAATGCGGGGCTCGCAATGCCACTGAATTCCGATTTGAAAACCGGTCGCGTGGGCATGAGCCGCGTGAGGGTTGGTGGTCACCTGAACTGACCGCCGCTGCTCACCGTCCTGCCGCTCGACGCGGAAGTGGAGGTGAGCGATGTTCAGAGAACACGCAAGAGTCTTGCCGTTTCGGTCGCAGCGCACGGCGCCGCGGCGAACGGCTGCATTCGACAACAGCCATTCCAATGACAACCGGCTGGGTTTTCGCCGCCCGGCCGACCAGCGCCGGCGTCCAAAGCCAGCCCTGGTCTGTCATTGGATCGAGGTCGGCGGCCGGCTGGAGTGCCGCTGGGAGGCGGCCACTGACGGGGCGGTATCGCAATCCGAGAGGCCGCGCTTAACCGGCCGCGCGTTCGAGCCGCCTTTGCGGCCGTGCGTCTACGGCGCGCAGATCGCGCGAACAGCCTGAGGACAGGAGCCACGATGGACGAAGGACCTAGATGCCCCGCTGCCGTCCGGATGGACAAGGCAACGGGAACCTCCCGCGGGTATCGAGATCGCGTTGCAAATGGTCGCGTTCTGATGCGGCCGAGACGGTAGGAGCTCCTGTTCTCCTGCTCGTCTCGGTGCCGGCCTCGCGGGATCGCAGACGGATAGGGAGAACAACAATGATTACCAATCGAGGCATTCTTGGCGGCGCGCCGTACCATGGCCGCGGGACGAGCGGCCTGACGCGCACAGCTTTCGACCCCGTCATCCGAAGCGTCATCGGCATCGTCCGCGAGAGCGCCGGACTTGTATCCGGCATCGCGGGGCTAGGCGTGGCGCTGTTTGCGGACACCGGCGGCGCCGCGCCGCCACGGCCCAGCGCCGTGCCACGGGCCGCCAACATCATTGCTTTCCCCGGCGGCCGACGCTCTTGCCGGCAGCAATGAACAGTCGCGGGTGCATGACATGAACCAGCAGATCACAAGTACTGACGCCCGCGCGCTGTCTGCCCGCACGGCCGTGCTGGATCGCGCCCATCTCGGCGATATCCACGGGGCATTCGGGAGCATCGCGGAGGACGATCACACACCCCGCACGACCCTTTGGGCGCGGTTCAAAACCCTGGCCGCGATCCTGGGACCGGGATTGATCGTGATGGTCGGCGATAACGACGCCGGAGCGTTCGGCACCTATACCCAGGCCGGCCAGAACTACGGCACGACGCTGCTTTGGACGTTGCTGTTGCTCATCCCGGTGCTTTACGTCAACCAGGAAATGGTGGTGCGGCTCGGTGCGGTCACCGGCGTGGGACACGCGCGCCTGATCTTCGAGCGGTTCGGAAAATTCTGGGGTGCTTTCAGCGTCATCGACCTGTTCCTGCTCAATGCGCTCACTCTGGTCACGGAGTTCATCGGTGTCAGCCTTGCGCTGCGTTATCTCGGGCTGTCCCAGTTCTGGGGCGTGCTCGCCTCGGCCCTTATCGTCATGATCGCGGTGAGCACCGGCAACTTCCGACGCTTCGAGCGGTTTGCGATTTTTCTCGTGTTCGGCAGCCTGCTGCTGGTGCCAGTCATTCTCATGGTGCACCCGCCAGTTGCGGAGATGGCGAAGGATTTCTTCATCCCGAAGATGCCCGAGGGCGGTAACCTCAGCGAGGTGATGCTGTTGATCATTGCGATCGTCGGCACCACGGTCGCACCCTGGCAACTGTTCTTTCAGCAAAGCTATCTCGTCGACAAGCGCATCACGCCCCGCTTCATCCACTACGAGCGATCGGACCTCGTCATCGGCATCGCACTCGTCATTCTTGGCGCGGCCGCATTGATGGGTTGCTGCGCGGCGGTGTTCGCCGGCCAGCCCGAATTCGGCGGCTATACCGACGCCTTCGGGACCGCCGTGGGACTGGAGAAATATGCCGGAAAATTACCGGCAACGCTGTTTGCGCTTGCGCTGCTTGACGCCAGCATCATAGGCGCAGCCGCGGTGTCGCTTGCCACCGCCTATGCCATCGGCGACGTGTTCGCGCTCAAGCATTCGCTGCATCGCAGGCTCCACGACGCCAAGGGATTTTATGCCATCTATTTCGGCCTGATTGTCGTTTCGGCAGCGCTTGTACTATCGCCGGGCACTCCGCTGGGGCTCTTGACCAACGCAGTGCAAACGCTCGCGGGCGTGCTGCTGCCGAGCGCCACCGTATTCCTGCTGCTGCTGTCGAACGACAGGGAGGTGCTGGGCCCCTGGGTGAACTCCCGACGGCTCAACCTGTTCACAGGCGCGGTCGTCGCGGGTCTCGTGATGCTGTCAGTGATCCTGACCGCGTCGGTACTGTTTCCGGAAATGGACGCGCGATGGATTGTCGGCATTTTGGCCGGCGGGAGCGTCCTTGCTGCGGTCGTCACCATCGGTGTAAGGATGTTCGAAGCTCGGGGTGCTGTGGTCGTACCATCGATCGATCCCGAACCCGCTTCGCTTTCTCCCGAGAGATGGCGCATGCCGCCGCTCGCGTATCTGCCACCGGCACGTCTCGGCACGCTCAGCCGGATCTGGATGATCGTGTTGCGCGGGTATCTCCTCATCGCCGGTGGCCTCGTTCTTGCCCGCATCTTCCAGCTGGCAACTGCGGGCGCGTGACATGGCGACGATCAGTCCGCCGCGCCGCGTCGGCGCGATCATGACGCTAAAGCTTGCGAGCCTGGTATTGCGCGGCAGCGCCGCGCTTTACCGGCGTCGGGCCATCCCTCGCTCCCTCCTTCAAGCAGCGCTATCGGCGACCAAGATCCTCGAGCAGGTGGGCGCGCGGCTTGTCCTTGGACGCCGACGCATGACGCTTCCGCAATTATCGAACAAGGAAGCATCCCATGATCGCGTCGATTGACCAGACTGCCTTCAACCTCGCTGTCGCCACATTGCTCGGCGCAGGCATCGGCTTCGAGCGTCAGTGGCGCCAGCGCATGGCGGGGCTGCGCACCAATACGCTCGTCGCTATTGGCGCAGCCAGCTTTGTCATCTTTGCAAGCCTCATTCCGGGCGATTCGAGCCCAACGCGCGTCGCCGCACAGGTCGTCTCCGGTATCGGCTTTCTTGGCGCCGGCATCATCTTTCGCGAGGGATTGCAAGTCAGCGGCCTCAATACGGCAGCCACGCTATGGTGCTCGGCCGCAATCGGGCTATTGGCAGGTTCCGGTCATCCTGCGCATGCGACACTCGCTGCCGGTTTTGTCATCCTGGTCAATCTGTTGCTTCGACCACTGGTGAGATTGATCAACCGCGCCCCGATTGCGCAGACCGAGAGTGATTTTTATTACAAGGTACGGGTCGTCTGCCGTAGCCCTGAAGAGGCGCATGTGCGGGCCCTGCTGCTGCAGGGAGCTGCAAGCGGGCAGCTCAGCTTGCGCCAACTGGACAGTACCGATATCGAGCGGACGGGCCACGTCGAAGTCAATGCCCACTTGAAAGCGCATTCACACAGCGATGCGGTCCTCGAACAGGTCGTCGGTCGCCTTAGCTTGGAACCGATGGTTTCGGCGGCAAGCTGGAGCGTTGGACCGATCTTAGAATGAGAAAACAAAGCCTCCTGGCTGAAGTCAATGGCGGCGTTCAGGGGATCGCACGGCTAGACATCTGCGAGGAAAAACATTTGCCGGCTGAGCGTCGGAAATCGGTCCGGCTCATTCTGTGCGGAGACGTCATGCGCGGCCCTGGCATCGACCAGGCGCTGGCGGTACCAGCCAGTTCGGCAAGAGAGCCCCGGAAACGGCGTGCGGATTGCCCGGGCTAAAGGTCCTTTTCCGCAAGCTCGCGAAACGCGTCCGGAACGGAACGGGAAAGACCCAGCGCAACAGACCCGTAACCGATCGCTTCCCGTCCGAAGCGATCGCGGATCAGGTCCATTGCGCGGTCGGCCGACCAGCGTGCCATCCCGCGCTTGGTGCCGGGCCGGCGCTTTTCATCATCGAGCCCGAGCGGGAGCTCGAGCTGAAGGTCCCAACAGGTCTCGAGATGCGACACGGCGATGGCCAGCAGCGAGACGGTCTTCTCGGCCGGGTGGTCCGCGAGCGCCCTGCGGACAAGCTCCTCGGCGATCTCGGCCAGGATCGTGGTTGCTGAGATCGGCGCATCGAGCGTGACCGAGCGGGTGACAGATTGGAGGTCGGCGAAACGAACGCGGACCGTCACGGTCCGTCCGTGTCGCGAGCTCGACCGCAACCGGGAGGCGATCCGGTCGGCAAGATGAAGCAGCGCGGGTCGAAACACGTACTCTTCTGCAGGCTTCTTGCCGAGCGCCGACTGGGCTCCAGCCGAGTGGGCCCGGCGATTTGTCTTGATCTCCCGCGGATCGCGATTCCACGCCAATGCCGTCAGCTTGTCGGTGGCCGCGCGACCGAGCAGCTGCTCGAGCGACCATCCGGGCACCTTTGCCAGCTGCCCGATGGTATGGACATCGATCTTGGCCAGCCGCGCCTTGGTGACCGGGCCGACGCCCCACATCAACTCGACGGGCAGGTCGTGGAGAAAAGCGAGCTCGGTGTCAGGATCGACCACCACGAGTCCGTCCGGCTTGGCCACTTGCGAGGCGATCTTGGCCAAGTGCTTGGTGCGCGCGACGCCGATCGAGATCGGCAAGCCGAGCTCTTTCCGAACGCGGCGCCGGATCGTTCCGGCGATCTCGGCTGGCGGGCCGAACAGATGCGTGCAGCCCGCAACGTCGGCGAAGGCCTCGTCGATCGAAATCCGCTCGACGAGCGGCGTGAAATCATTGAGCACACGGATCGCAGCGTCACCCAGCCGCTGATACTCTTTGAAATGTCCGTCGACGAAGATCAGGTGCGGACAAAGCTCACGCGCCCGCCGTCCCGGCATGCCGCTGCTGATGCCGAACGCCTTGGCCTCGTATGACGCGGCGAGGACCACGCCGCCGCCAACCGCGATCGGTTTGCCACGCAGGGTTGGGTCGAGCAACTGCTCGACAGATGCGTAGAAGGCATCAAAGTCCGCATGGAGAATGGTGGCTGTCGCGTCCATCCTGATCGGTTCATCGCAACATTCACTTTCTTATGTGAACAAAAAGAGAACATCGAGTCAATGGGTGATCGGGCGGCAAGGCTCTTGGCACTCCCCCAATGATCGAGTGATAAAATCGGTCTCCACACCACTTGAGGCAAAAATCGCTGCCCATGCGGCTGTGTGGCGTTGGCCGGGAACCAGCCAAACGCCGATAGAAACTAAGCCCGAGCTATCAGTATCTCAGGAGGACTGTCATGAAGTTCCGTCCGCTTCACGACCGTGTCGTTGTCAAGCGCATCGATGCGGAGGAGAAGACCGCAGGTGGCATCATCATTCCCGACACCGCCAAGGAGAAGCCGAGCCAGGGCGAAGTACTGGCTGTCGGTCCGGGCGGCCGCGACGAGAACGGCAAGCTGATCCCCATCGACCTAAAGGTCGGTGACATTGTGCTGTTCGGCAAATGGTCTGGCACTGAAGTGAAGATAGATGGCGAAGATCTCCTGATCATGAAGGAGAGCGACGTCCTGGGCGTTATCGAAGACGGCGCCGCCGGCAAAAAGAAAGCCGCTTAACGCAAGCCTTAACGGTCATCACCCTTCGAGGCTCGCCGCAGAGCGCGGCCCGTGCCTCGGACGATCACGGGAGATACTCAAATGTCTGCGAAGGAAGTCAAGTTCTCGGTCGATGCCCGCGACCGCATGTTGCGCGGCGTCGATATTCTCGCCAATGCGGTAAAAGTCACGCTCGGGCCGAAGGGCCGCAACGTCGTGCTCGACAAGTCGTTCGGCGCTCCGCGCATCACCAAGGATGGCGTGACGGTGGCCAAGGAAATCGAACTGAGCGACAAGTTTGAGAACATGGGCGCCCAGATGGTGCGTGAAGTCGCATCCAAGACGTCGGACGCTGCCGGCGATGGAACAACGACGGCAACGGTGCTGGCAGCGGCTATCGTCAAGGAGGGCACCAAGGCGGTCGCCGCCGGCATGAACCCGATGGACTTGAAGCGCGGCATCGATCTCGCGGTCGAGGCCATCGTGGAAGACCTTAAGAAGAACTCCAAGAAGGTCACCTCGAACGAAGAGATCGCCCAGGTTGGCACCATCTCGGCCAATGGCGACAAGGAAATCGGCGACTTCCTCGCCAAGGCCATGCAGAAGGTCGGTAACGAGGGCGTCATAACAGCCGAGGAGGCCAAGAGCCTGGAGACCGAGCTCGACGTGGTCGAGGGTATGCAGTTCGACCGGGGTTATATCTCACCCTATTTCATCACCAATGCCGAGAAGATGCGGGCCGAATTGGAGGAGCCCTATGTCCTGATCTACGAAAAGAAGTTGTCGGGCTTGCAGGAACTGCTGCCGCTACTCGAGGCGGTGGTGCAGACCGGAAAGCCGCTGTTGATCGTAGCGGAGGACGTCGAGGGCGAGGCGCTGGCGACACTGGTGGTAAACAGGCTGCGCGGCGGTCTCAAGGTCGCGGCGGTAAAGGCCCCGGGGTTCGGCGACCGCCGCAAGGCCATGTTGCAAGACATCGCGATCCTGACCGGCGGCAACATGATCTCGGAGGACCTGGGCATCAAGCTCGACAAGGTCACCGTGAACATGCTCGGGCGCGCCAAGAGGGTCGTGATCGAGAAGGAGAATACTACGATCATTCACGGGGCCGGCAAGAAGGCCGACATCGACGCTCGCATCAGCCAGATCAAGACGGAGATCGAAGAGACCACCTCCGACTATGATCGCGAGAAGCTGCAGGAGCGACTGGCCAAGCTTGCCGGCGGCGTCGCGGTGATTCGTGTCGGTGGAGCGACCGAGGTCGAGGTGAAGGAGCGCAAGGATCGCGTCGATGACGCGATGCATGCGACGCGCGCCGCGGTGGAGGAGGGCATCTTGCCAGGCGGCGGTGTTGCCCTGCTGCGCTCGGTCGAAGCGCTCAAGCGGGTGCGCACTGGGAACGAAGACCAGAAGCACGGCGTCGAGATCGTGCGCAAGGCCATCCAGACCCCGGCTCGCCAGATCGCGATCAACGCGGGCGAAGATGGCTCGGTCGTCGTGGGCAAGATCCTCGATAAGGAACAGTACAATTTCGGTTATGACGCGCAGACCGGCGAATACGGCAACCTGATGAGCAAGGGCATTATCGACCCGACGAAGGTCGTCCGTACCGCGCTGCTCGATGCTGCGTCTATTGCCGGACTCCTGATTACCACTGAGGCCATGGTCGCCGAGATACCGAAGAAGGAGCCTGGAACTCCGGCAATGCCGGGCGGCGGGATGGGTGGTATGGACTACTAGACCGTCGACCCATGGCGCAAAGACGGGGCTTGGGGAGTCTGCCAAGCCCCGTTTGCTTCTGCCGGCAAACGCCGTCCGCAGTGTGCTGTGTGGAAGAGGGCGACCAAAGAATATCGGCGAGATATACCGGATCGTCAGATGAGGCCAAATTGCAGCCGCACGCTCATCTGCATGCTGGCGCTCGCGAACTTGGGATCGATCCATTCGGAGGTTGCCGATCCTTCAGCCAGGCGCGCCGCTGGCTCGGCCGACTGCATGTCGGCTGGCTCGGCCGGCTGCATATCGGGCGTCAGCAAGCCCATCTGTACAGCTTCTTTCTTGGTGACCTTGTGCCCCATGGCTGTGTCGAACGCCTGGCACGGCGCAAAGAGTGCAGCGACAGATGCGGCCGAGGGTGGCGGGCAATAGTAATCGGTGCCCCTGACGGAATAGATCGCCAGCCCAGCGGCACCGGCGGCAACGGTAGCTATCGTGATCGCAGCTAGATCTCCGGTCCTCATGGCGATGGCCCTCGGTGTCCCAAGTCAATATAACGGCCTTAAGGATCGCAAGTTCCGCCAGAGCCAGGCAGCCTCGCGCCTGCCGGGATTTCGTTCGAGAAACACGAATGATTTGAGAGCATTGCCCGTTGGCTATTGTCCCTTCGGGCTAACGACCGAGCGACAATCGGCTGGTGCGGATTCAACCGTAAAGGTCACTGCTGATGCCGTATTCCTCGTAGATCCGTAAGGGATCGATGTCGGGATTGAGCCGGCACTTGGCCTGCGCCAGATGCAAGCTGACGGTGGCAGCCTCGCGACCGCTGGCGAGCAGCTTCTTGATGTCGTCCATATGGGCCCGCGGCTGGTGCTTTTCCGGTAGCTGCTCCAGCGCCACGAAGGCGGTCGCGAGAGCCTCGGTGATGACCCATTCGTCGTGGCCGGTAATTCCTTTTCTCGGCATCGGCGCACCCGAAGATGTTGTGATAGTGACATTGTAAACCGATCTTGCGCCCGCGGCTATTGTGTGGCGGGCCTGCTCGACTTTCAGTCGGGCGAACTTCACCACCATGGCTTGTGTCTCCTTGCTCCGCAACCGGTTTACCGAACGGCGGCAGCGAGCAGCAGCGTAGCGAGCAGCAACGTGTATCAGTCGGCTTCCGCCTTGATCGCACGGCTGGCCGAGCCGGTCCGGAAGTCACGTCGCAAAAAATAAAGATAATTCATATACCGTGCGCGACGATGCGATCGGAAACGGGTTGAAGGCCATCGAGTGCCCGCGTAAATGGGCGGGCCGGCCGTTCTGGGTTGGGGACAGTCTACGGGCGGGTCGTGCATCCCTTGCCTTGCTGTTACAACATTGACGTAAGTCCGATCGGGATTCGCTCATCTGCTCTTTCAGTGGCGTGGCTCGAGGGCGGAAGTTCGCGCGAGCAGACGACACACTTCACCATACGAGCATCGCATGAGAATCCTGAGCTTCGTCTACCGGTTCCTCACCAATTTCGCGTTCCTGGCGGCGGTCTATTTCAGCCTGAACTACATCGAGAAGTACAACAACCGCGCCGTGCTCGCGATGCTGATCCTGGCCTATTCCGGCATGCGCGCGATCTCGGCAGTGCGGTTGTTCTTCTTCTACCAGAAGATCGAGCGGATGGAGGTCGAGGCGCGCCGCCTGGTGTCGCTGATCGACGAAGGTGGGGCGGTGTCGCCGCTGAAGAAGCAGACCATCGCCGACGTGAGCGTGCTCCGCCGCGACAGCGAGCTGAAAGCTTATATGGATCTGTTCTTCCTCGCGCTGGTGGTGCTGCTCTGCGTCGCCAAGATCGTGACGGATTGAGGGGCTTGTCATTGCGAGCGTAAGCGAAGCAATCCAGGGCCACGCGTGCGGCTCTGGATTGCCGCGTCGCTGTCTGCGCGCCGCCTCACTCCGGCAGCCCCGCCTTCCGCAACCCATCCGCGAAGGTCGCGAGGTCCTCAGTCCGGCGGATCGGGAGCCAGTCCGCGAGATTGGAGACGCGGAGCGTGGGGTCGAGCTCGCGTAGATGCTCCATCGCGCGCTGCGCCTCGTCCGGCCGGCCCGCGAGCGCATGGCTCGCCGCGATGACACTGACGACCATTAGGAAGCTCGGCAACTCCCGGAAGGCTTTCTCCGCCCACGACGACGCGGCGTCGAAGCGCCCCGCGAACAGATGCGCCGCCGCCAGTCCGGCCTGCATGCGGTAGAGCTCGGGGTCGAGTGGGCTGAGCCTCATGGCGTGCGCGAAGTGCTCGATGGCGGCGTCCGGCTCGCCGTTCCAGGTCCGCAGGAATCCGGCGACGAACCAGGCCGACGCGAGATTGGGATTGAGCACGAGCGCCCGGTCGACCAGGGCGATGCCGCCGGGGACGTCACCGGTGAAGTGAGCGAGCGCATGCCCGCCGCGGGTGAGCGCGACCGCATCGTCCCGGCCCAGGTCGACGGCCCGGCGCGCCAGGCGGGCGCCCTCGGCGGTCTCGCCCGGGCGATCGGTCATCCAGCCGTTGACCTTGCGCCAGAAATAGCACCACGCCGCCATCGCATAGGCCGACGCGAAATTCGGGTCGCGCATGAGCGCGTGGTTGAACTGGGCGAGCGCCGCGTCGATCGACTCCCTGGATCCCAGACGGAGGTGCGCCATGCCGCGCAGATAGTAGTCGTAGGCGTCGAGGCTTTCGGTCGGCTTGCGCTTCGCGCGCTCGATCTCGGCCAGCTCGAGCTGCGGCGCGATCGCGCCAACGACGGCCTCAGTGACCTGATCCTGCAACTCGAAAATATCGTCGAGCGCGCTCTCGAAGCGCTCGGCCCACAGATGCGCCCCGGTGGTCGCATCGATCAGCTGCCCGGTGATGCGCACCTTGTGCGCCGCCTTGCGCACGCTGCCTTCCAGCACATAGCGCACGCCGAGCTCGCGGCCGACCTGTTTCACGTCGACCGCGCGGCCCTTGTAGGTGAAGCTCGAATTGCGTGCGATCACAAATAGCCAGCGAATGCGCGACAAGGCCGTGATGATGTCCTCCACCACGCCGTCGGTGAAGTACTCCTGCTCGATGTCGCCGCTCAGGTTCAGGAACGGGAGCGCGGCAATTGAGGGCCTGTCGGGGAGTGCCGGCGCCTCTGCGATGGTCTTGCCCGGTGCGTCGGGCTCGGTGCTGCCCGCGGCGGAGCGACTGGCGATCTCGCTGACGTCGCCGACGAACCGGAATCCCTTGCGGGCAATCGTTCGAAGCAGGCGCTGGTTCTGCCCGCTGTCGCCGACAGCCTTGCGCACCGCGTTGATGTGACTGGCCAGGGTCGATTCAGAGACGATCCGCCCGGCCCACACGGCATCCAGGAGCTCGTCCTTGCTGACGACGTGCTCGCGATTCCGCACCAGATGGAGCAGCAGGTCGAAGACCTGCGGCCCGACGGCGATCGGCTCGGCGCTGCGCGTGAGCTCCCGCCGGTCCGAGTCGATCACGTAATCCTCGAACGCGTACTGCACGTAGCCCTCTCATCACCGCCCATCGTCGCAACGGCGATCATTGCCGAAGCCCGCGGGTTGTCGCGCTGGTAAAGCAAGCGGAAACTGGCCGGAACAGCGGGGCGCTTTCTTGGCTCGTCTTGCTCTTTTATCCCGCTGTTTGGACGGGAACCCAAGCGAAATTCAATCGCACTTCAAGGCCACCACAAGGCTTTCCGGCTGCCGATGCGGCAACCTTCGCTGCGTTGAATACGACACACCCGGACACTCCCTTGCTTAGCCCTGGAGGGCAAAATCATGAAAATTGTCGTCATCGGAGGCACCGGCCTCATCGGATCAAAGCTCGTCAAGAAACTGCAGGAGAAGGGCCATGATGCCCTCGCGGCCGCGCCCAATACCGGCGTCAACACCATCACCGGCGAGGGGCTGAAAGAGGCGCTCTCCGGCGCACAGGTCGTCGTCGATCTGGCGAACGCGCCGGTGTGGGAGGACAAGGCGGTGCTCGAATTCTTCGAGACCTCGGGCCGCAACCTGATGGCCGCGGAAAAGGCCG
>Ga0307474_10000113_pt1 | contig 59206 bp, 56 predicted proteins | sample atmos_gasesECM1C_2_FD_203312 | JGI IMG/M metagenome (GOLD analysis project Ga0307474, IMG submission 203312) | Hardwood forest soil microbial communities from Morgan-Monroe State Forest, Indiana, United States - atmos_gasesECM1C_05 | ecosystem: Environmental > Terrestrial > Soil > Temperate...
GCCAGCCGCTTTCGCGTCGAACGGCCAAAGGACCATCCAATGCGGACCGATGGGAATCGCGGGACTTGTGGTGTCGAACGGATCTGTAAAGCTCCTTTGCGTCGCTCCATTCAGCATATAGATCAAGCCCGGTGAAGTATTCGTCGGTTTTGGCTTTCTTGCTAGAAGATCCTTAAACCAAACCATGCCCAAAGGATCAAGCGCCATGTCGACTTTTCCGATGATGTTCTCATCTCCAGGAACGCACACCCACTCATTCGTTCCCGGGCGTAGCACGGTCAAATTCCCTAGATGATCGAACTCGCCGACGGTTGCGTCGGCCGTAACTTCGGACGGTCCCGCCAGCATCGCACGGCGTATCTTTTCCTTCTTGATCTCTTCCGTCATCCGTTCGCCCTCCGCCGCTGCACCGATTGATGTCAACGCGACACCCGAAACCGCAGCGACACTCATAAACTTCCGCCGACTCAAGGCGTCCATCCTTGGGCCGGAATCGTGCTGCCCTCTCTGATCGTCGTTCATAAGTCTCCTAGCGGTCTCGGTCTTCCGCCGATTCCTTCCGTTTCACCGTTTATCGTCCTTCGACAACTCAGCCCGAGCTGCCGCTATGATGTCCGCACCCGCGTTCGCGTGGCCAGCAATTCCCCATCCTCCCTCAGGGGGTTCCGTGATGAGCACCCATGTGCGGCTCGCGAGTTCCGGTTCGCTCGCAGCCGCGGCGACGATATCCGTCAGTTCTCGCACCACACCCAGCTGTTTGTCGCGGTCGAGCACTCCTACAGGAGTCAATACTTGGACACGCACGTAGGATTTGCCGTCACCGGCAGCATTCGAGATGGCTTCTGCGGGCAGTTCGTGAACAAATGCCGCCGTATTATTTTCAAATAGGCTGATTGGCGGAGCTTTCTCCCACTTCATGACAGCGCTTGCCAAATCTTGAGCCAATTTGCGCTTGTCGGAAAATGTTCCTGCGACTGCGTAGACGTCGATCATCGGCATACGACAACTCCTGTGGCGAATAGGCTAAGGCCGAACCCTCAATTTAAATCGAGAAGAATCTTCCCGCCACGTTGGGCATGTTCGACGGCTTCTCTGATTTGGGACGGCTTGTAAGTCTCGGTAACCGGCAGACTCAGTCTGCCCGACGCGAGCACTTCGGCCGCTCGCGTCTGCGCAGCTCGCATTTTCGGCAAAAACTCATCGTAGTACATCCAGAAACCGTGAATGTGCAGACGCTTTCCTATGAGATCACCCTGCCGCAGATGAATCGGCGCAAGACTGAGCCACGCATAGCTGACAAGGTGCGCTTCCTGAGCGAGCACGCTCGTGATTGTCGCAGTCGATGGTCCACCGACAGCATCTAGGCCCAGCGTAATGGGGCTTCCGCCCGCTGCAATCTGAATGAGTTCCGGAAGTTCAGGTGATTCCACGCCGACAAAGTCTGCACCCAGCTTTTTGATTTGCGCTACAAGTTCGGGCCCTCTCACGGTGCCGATGACATTGAGGCCACGCGATTTCGCGACCGCGATCAGACAGCGGGCGACCTGAGAACCCGCGGCGTTGAGTATGATCCAATCCTTCGGTTTCAGCTTTACGAATTCATCCAAGAGAAGAACGGCGGTCGTGGGATTGATGTTCAACATCGAGGCAGTCTTGGCGTCGATTGACTTCGGTACGACGAATAGACCTTTCGCCGGCGCGAGAACTTTTTCTGCCCACGTGAACGTCTTGAACGGAATCGTGACGCGATCGCCCTTCTTGACGCTCGTGACCCCTCGCCCGATCGCCTCGACGATCCCCGCACCTTCACCACCGATCACAGAAGGCAGTTTCGGGTGAAGAAAGTACACTCCGTTTGCCAGGAGCAGGTCGCTGTAAGCGATTGGTGCGTACTCCATCCGCACAAGAGCTTCGCCTTTTGCCGGCGCCGGTGGTTCCGGAACTTCGAGCATTTTTAAGCTCTGCGCTGGATTCCCATAGGCAGTAAGGTGAATCGCTTTCATGTGTGACGCTCTCCTTGTTCTAACAAGCTTCTCCCAGCGAGCGGACCGCCGGGTTGCTGCATCAATCCCCCGTCGCGGAGGTTTCCAAGATCGATGACCGAATAGCCGAAACTCTCTATCAAGTTTTGCACCTGCTTTTTTGCGCCATCGTCGTCCGCAGAGACAAACGCCACGCGTTTCGCACCGTTAACGTTGGGGTCCGCTTCTAAGACTGGCACCGTTATGGTATTGAGCGCCTTCACCACGCGCGCGCCCGGAGCGAGCGCGGCCACCAATTGGCTGGTCGACAGGTTTCCTACATTGGCAGGCGTAAAGTCTCCACCTTTACCGTGAAATGGATTTGTTCCGTCAATCAGAATCTGATTCTTCCACGCGGGAAGGCTTACGAGCGTCTCGCGAAGGTTGTCCCACGGAACCGCCAGAAGCACCATCTCGCAGCGAACTGCCTCCTCTCTCGTAACGGCCTCCGCCCCGGAACCAAGTTGATTCACTGTCTCTCTCAAAGATTCCGGTCCGTCGCTGTTGCTGAGTTTTATCTGGTGACCCGCTTTCAACGCCTTTCTTGCGAAAGCTTGCGCAAAGGCTCCAGCACCAATGGTTCCAATTTCCATCGCGGCTCCTCACTCCGGGCTTTTCAACAGCACGATCCCGCTCTTGGCTGGACTGGAGACGTGCTCGATTGCCTTCTGAAAATCAGAGAATCCGTACTCACCAGAGACGTCGAACAGTTCCGGGTGCTTTGTTGCGAGATTCAAAGCAAGTTCGAGGTCTTGGTGCCTTTCCTCTTGGCTCAAGCGAAACCAACTCATGATCAACACGCTCTTCAACGCCACACTGTTTGGCGCCAGCGCATAAATATTTATTCCAGCGTTGCTCTCGAGCGAACCGAAGTTAATGACGGTTCCTCCGTCGTCGAGAACCTCAGCCAACTCCTCGATCGCCTTTCCGCCCAGGGCATCGAACGCCACCTCCAGCCGGTGACCAGCCACTGCGTTGCGCACTCGTTTTTTCCAGTCGCCGTCGGAGGTTGAGTAGATAGGAAGACCCGGAAAGACGGAACGAAGTCTCTCGGCGGACTTTTCTGATCTGACGAGGCGAATCGGGACGGCACCGCGATCCAGAGCGATTCGAGTCAGCAACCGCCCTACGCCAGACGCTGCCGCATTTTGCAGAATGTATACCGGCGGCGTAATCGGGGGCTTCAGTGAATTGTGGCCCGCTTTGATCAACACCGACGCCGTGACCGTATTGACCAGCATCTGTGCTGCGATCTCATCGGGGATACTGTCGGGGACGGGCAGAAGAGAATGTTGATTCGCGATTACGTATTCTCCCCAGCTCCCATTGACCGGAAAAAATGCGACGCGCTCCCCTTCGCGAAGGCTCTCCCTCGTCTTTACATCGCTTCCGAGCCGAACAATCGTTCCGACGCCCTCGAATCCCGGGACTCTCAAGGTTCCGGGCGCAATCGGCTGAACCGGTCCACCTTGGGGAAGAGCGGAGAGAATGTGAATGTCACCACGATGAATGGGCCGCGTCCTAACCTTGATGATAATTTCATCCGCCGCGATCTCGTCGGTTTTCAGCGGACAATTCTCGATTCTCAGAACCTTCCGAGGCGGGCCGTGCTCGCTCTGGACGATTGCTTTGAATTCTCGAGGAATCGACACTGTCAGTCCTTGCACACCGCACCCTTGAACAGGTGTCCTTTCACACAGGACAAATGCAGCTCGGTTTAGACACCAAGCGTCGCCCTCCGTTGCGGAAGGTATTCGCGACTCCTACGTTTTCGCAGTCACCGCGCTCGTGTCTTTGCAAAACCGCTCACCTTTGTCTTTTCTTGACAAAACCCTGGGCTCACTTTCGCAAGCGGTTCGACCGCCAGGCGCCACGGAGTCTGGCCCGACAAAAACGACCAGTTTCGTCAAGACGACCCTGAACGGCGCAGCTAATGTTTACCTCCGGAGAATTGCGAACGGTGGTAGGAGCGCACGCAAAAGAAATCGGCTTGCGTTTCCTGTGGAACCGAACGGTTTCATGCCTATGACGCTGAGGATCGATAAAACCGCATCGGGAGATAAAACCGTTATTCGTTTGAGCGGTAAATTACTCCGAGAAGTCTTGGACCTCGTCACCAGACAGATTGCGTCATCTGTCGGCGAGGTTTCGCTGGATCTGACTCAACTCGACTCCATCAGTTTGGAAGGCGTGCGCTTTTTGAACCACTGCGAAGACCGCGGTATCGCCATTACCGGTGCGCCAGCTTACGTACTCAGGTGGATGAAGCGCGAAAGGACGACCACTAACGAGAGCCTATGCTGAAACAACTCGTTCGGGCGGCTATCGGCCTTGCTCTTGCGCTCGCGAGCGCCGACGTGGGCAGGGCGCAGTGCTCCGGTGTCGCGTCGACGCCAAAATTGGCCGCGGACTGCGCCGCTCGCTCCGTCCCCGCAAGTAAGACTGCTGAGCTCGACGCGACGCATTCCTATTCGCTTGCTGAACTAGTTGACATTGCAGAGCAAAACAATCCAACCGCGCGAATCGCCTGGGAACGAGCCAAGCAGAGAGCGGAATCTTTAGGAATCGCGAGGAGCGAATATTTTCCGGTTCTTGTCGGTATCGCCGCTTTCGGGGATTCGCGCCAGATCAACCCCTTTCCCATAGCCCTTATTCCGAAAGGATATTCCATGGTCGAAGCTCCGTTTGCTCAACCAGAAATAGCACTGGACTATCTTCTGTTCGACTTTGGGAAAAGAAACGCCAAAGTCGACGCTGCAGCTGCGCAGAAGCTCGCTGCCGGAGCCAATTTCATCCAGACGAACCAGGACGTAGCGTTTCGCGTTGCGACCGCCTACTACAACCTGGTCACTGCCCAGGAACGACTGCAGGCTGCACGCGAAACTCTAAAGACTGCGCAGACCACTCAGGACGCCGCCGAGTTTCAGCTGGCCAACGGTCGTTCCACCATGCCCGATGTGCTCAACGCACGGGCAGAGACAGCCCAAGCCACTTTCGACTTGGAATCCGCCCAGGGCGACGAGATGGTCGCTCGAGTCCTGCTGACGGAAGGAATCGGCGTGGAGCCCACACCGAACATTTTGATCGACGCACAACAAAATACGCCTCTTCCTCAGACGCTGACTCTTTCGATCGACGGCCTGATCGATCGCGCCATCCTGTCGCGTCCGGACCTCGCTGAACAGGCGGCCCAAATCCGCTCCGCCACCGATGAGGTGCGCTCCGCACGAGCGGACTATCTTCCACGGATCACGCTCTCCGCTTCCGGCGCGCAGACTTCTCTTTGGCCCACATCCGATTCTGGCGTCTTAGGAAATGCGAGCCAGCCGACCTGGTCCGCCCAGCTCGCGATCCAATGGCGACTTTTTGACGGTGGCGCCCGAAAGCACGCCCTCAGAGAAGCGGAGTCCAAGAAGCGGGAGCAGCAAGACAAACTGGTCGACCTCCACGATCGCGCGACGCGAGAGGTGTGGTCCGCCTATATTGGATTTCGCACCGCGGTACAAAAGCAACGCGCGGCCGTTGCGCTTCTCGAGTCAGCTTCCACCTCCTATGACGCCTCGCTTGAAGCCTACAAATACGGCGTCCGAACTTTGGTCGATGTTGTTACCGCCCAGCGCCAGTTGGCGCAGGCGCGCCTGTCCAGTGTCGCCTCGCGCTCCGAACTGTTCCTGGGCGCGGTAGATCTTGAGTTCGTCACCGGAAATCTCCTGCGGAGTCAGCCTCCGGCGACATCGTCAGCACAACATGAGGATACAAAGTGAAGAAGACCAAGAACACTCTAACCGTGCTCACGCTCGGCCTCTCCTGCGCAGGCTGCAACGGAGCGCCCGCGATCGACGTGCTCGGCAGTTTTTTCCCAGCTTGGATGGTCTGCATTATTGCTGCGGTGGTCTTGGCGTTCGTGGCGCGATATTTCCTCTTGAAATATCGGTTGGAGACCGAAGTCGGACATCTGGCGATCTTCTACCCGTGCTTTGTGATCTTGTCGGCCTGCGGCCTGTGGCTGCTTTTTTTCAGATAGGTGCGCTATGGAACAGACTCCACCAAAGAGTTCGCGAGAGCATGTCGGCCGGTTAATCAGGATAACCACGATTCTCGGCGCGGCTCTCTCGTTGCTCACCGCCGTACTGGTCACCGACTATCATCCTCGCACCGACGACGCCAGCGTCCGCGCCAACTTTATTGAGATCACGGCGGAGGTTAATGGAAAACTCGTCGCGCTTCCCGTCAAGGACAATGCCTTCGTAAAAAAAGGCGACTTGCTGTTTGAAATTGATCCGCGGCCGTATGCATACGCGTTGCAGCAAGCGCTATCGGATCAAGAAGCGCTTGAGCAGCAAATCGTCGATGCGAAACGGAAGATTGCTTCAGAAAAAAGTGCCGTTGAAGCCGCGAGCGCCGCCGAGTTCAATTCAAAGACCGGTATCAAAACCGCCGGCAGCGGTGTGGATGTCGCCAGCGCCTCTGTCAATCGCGCCAAAGCAAACGTGGTCGCCGCGGAAGCTCAGCTCACCTATGCAACCAATAACCTGCACCGGGTCGAGCCCCTGCTCCTAAAACAGTACGTCACCGTAGACCAGGTCGACTTGGCAAACACGGCGGTCCGGACCGCGCAAGGAAACTACGATCAAGCCCTCGCCGCTCTCCGCGAAGCCGAAGCCCAGCATGAACAATCCGTCCTTCACCGGGTTGAAGCCGATGCAGCCGCCACCGAATCAACAGCCAGGCTAGGGCAAGCGATCCACAACGTCGACACTCTCGACACTCTAATGTCGCAAAGACCCGGGAGAGCATCGAGAGTCGACCAGACGCGCTTGGATCTTGAGCGTTGCCGGGTCGTCGCTCCTTTTGACGCTTACGTGACGAACATGAATATTTCATTGGGAGCTTATGCGCGTCCCGGCGGTGCGATGTTCACACTCATTGACACCACCGTTTGGTATGTCGTCGCCAACTATCGCGAGTCCAAGCTCAAGCACATTCACATCGGTTCGACGGTCGACGTTTTCCTGATGGGGCATCCGGATCGCAAGTTCCACGGCGCCGTCGAGAGTATCGGCTACGGAGTCTTTCCAGAAGACGGTGCAGTTCAAGCGGGGCTGCCGCAAATTGAGCGCACGTTAAACTGGGTCCACCTTTCGTCTCGCTTTCCCGTACGGGTCAGGGTGCAGGATCCTGATCCAACCGTGTTCCGCTTGGGAGCCACGGCCGTCACGGTCGTAAGGTAGGCGCGCGTTGCGGACTTCTCTTCCATCGGTCTTCCAGTGGTGCAAGTGGGTCGTAGAGGATTTGCGGCCGACCCCGGGACGGCTGGCGAGTTCCCTGCGAGTAGTGCTATCCGTTGTTTTGGCTCTGATTCTACTGCTCATTCTCCAAGCGCCGTTTGTCAGCCTGGTGCTCTATATCATCTTCGTGGTGGGGCGCGAATCGCCTGCAGTGTCGCTGCGAAGCGCTCTGCTTTCCTCGACCGTCGCCAGTCTAGCAGTTCTCGTCGAGTTGGGTGTTGTGATAGGAACGGACAACGACCCTCTGACTCGTCTTCTCAGCGTGGCTGCCATGACTTTCGTCGCTGGCGTGCTGACGCAGGCCAGCAGTTTCGCCCCTCTGGCGCCGACGCTCGGACTTCTGTACTGCACGGTCATTGCGCTCTGGGAAACTCAGACCACGGCAGACAGAATTGTCAAAACCTCCCTCTACCTCATCGCCGCCGAAGCCCTGGCTCTTGGTTCCGCGGTTCTTGTCGAGTACCTGTTCGCAACGAGGGGTGCCGTCGATCGATTGCAAGAACAACGTAAGGTCCGGTATAGCGCACTCGAGACTATGTTTCGGGCCTATGCGCGGGGCGCTTCGTCAGACGAGCTGTTTGCCGTCTACTTGCCGGTGGCTCGGTTGGCGCTGGCCGGACAGCGTGGTATGCAGGACCTCTACCACGTCATCGTTCAACGCAATCTGGATCCGAAAGGCCTTCCCATTGGAATGCGCGTTCGCATCACGCTCCTCGCGGAACTGGTGGATGTCTCGGCCGCGTTCGGAGCTGCGCACCTTTCGGCCGACGACCCCCAACTCCGTGAACGCTGCGCATGGATCGCCGACCGCTGCCGGGAACTCGGAGAAAGTTTCGAGTCCCAGAGGAATCTTGGAATGCCCAAGTCGGGAATTTCGGCGTTGCGGCACGTCGAAGAAACTTTGGAAGCAATCACGGCCATGCCGGCGCGTTCCACCGATTCCGGGGATGACAAGCTAAGCGTTCTCCCCGCGCGCAAAATTCCTTTCCTTGTTCCGGGGGCGCTAAAGGCCAAGAGTACCTTCGCGTTCGGATTGAAGATTAGCTTCTGTGCGACTCTTTGTTACATCCTGTATCACGCGCTCGACTACCCCGAAATCTCGACGGCGGTGACGACGGTTTTAGTTTCCGGCCTTACGACCGGAGCCATGAAGCAGAAACTGGCGCACAGGCTAGCTGGCGCAATTGTCGGCGGGCTCTTGTTAGGCCTGGGATCGATCGTGTTCCTCTTCCCACACATGGATTCCATTACCGCGCTTTCCGGTCTCGTTGCCGCCGTCGCATTCGTCGCAGCATGGACTGCTGCCGGACGCAGGTTCGGATACGTCGGGCTGCAGATCGCGTTCTCGTTTTTCGCCGTAACGCTCGCCACGTCGAGCGCTCCCACAGAACTTGCACCTGCACGAGATCGCCTCGTCGGGATCGGTTTGGCGCTGGTCGTCATGTGGTTTGTCTTCGATCAGATTTGGCCGGTCCGAACGATCACCATGATGCGGCAAGCCCTCGCATCGGTCCTGCGCGGTGAGGCTCAACTCTTGTCTGTTTCCAGAACCGAGGCGCAGTCCCCCAGCTTCGCTTCCACGATCGACGGATTGCGTCATCACGTGAGTACTAAAATCACTGAGATTCGAAATTTGCACGAAGCGGTGCTCTACGAATTCGGTGTGGACCGCGAACCCCACAAAGTTGCGGGCGAAATCATCCTCCGGGCTGCACTCAACTCGAGTTCCCTCTTGTGGAACGAACTGGTCCTACTCGAAAGGCCGCAAGGCCGCAATCTCCTAGCAATCGACGGAATTGTGGAGATTCGGCGGATATTAGCGAAGCAGCTCGACGCGTTAGCTCAGGATATTTTGGAAGAGGCGCCAGTGCAGCCGCTCCGCGACCTGGGCGTCGAAGACCAACACGTTTCGGAAGATTCTCCGGAGAAGGTGTATCTGCACACGCTCAGGTCGAGTTACGCGAAATTAGAAGACATCTTGCTGAGCTTACCTGCGCGAACCGAAACTCGCTTGGCGATTGACCAACGAAATTCGGGCTCGGCGAGTCTTTGATGTTTGCTGGCAACTGGGATCCTGCGCGCCGGCCAGCTTTCGCCTCAGCAAATCCTTTGCTCGGAAAAGCCTGGCTTTCACCGCTCCCGGGGAAACACCGAGCGAACAGGCTGTCTCCGCCAGGCTCTGCTCGTTGAGGCTTCCGACCTTGATCGCCACCTTGATTCTGTCCGGAAGCGCATCCACGGCCGCGTATAACAGTTTCTTTTCTTCTTCGCGCGCGACAATTTGTTCCGGGTTCGGGTCCGGGCAATTCGCTTCCTCGTACTCTTTCCCCGTTTCCGGATCACGATATCTTTCACAATATTTTCTTCGGGTTCGCAGCCTCATCAGGCTGCAATTGATCGTGATCCGCGTGACCCAGGTAAGAAATGCAGACCTTCCATCAAACATTCTTAGCTTGACAAAAGCATTTAGCAGAGAATCCTGGACGGCATCTTCCGCATCCGCCTTATTTCCGAGAATTCTCCAGGCGACTTTCAGCAGGCGCTCCCTCGACCATGCGGCAAGCTCCCCGAACGCCAGGCCATCTCCCCTTCTAGCCTGCTTGACTAGGTTCGACTCGGTCACCGTTTCCCCGAACCGTAAGCTTATGGACCGCTCCGGAGCAACAGCGACATCAAGGGCGAGACGGCTGTTCCTAAGCGCAATAACTGCCTGCGGTGCTGAACACGAATTGGATATCGAAACTCGAGCAGCCACGGCCAATGGACTCCTTCCCCGGAACTTTGTGGCTTCGCGCCTTCCGGGTTGATCGCATGTTTCGCGACTGCCCGCCTAGCGGCACACAGTCTGAACTACGAACTAGTCGCACGATACGTGGGGGCCCAGTGCGATGATTGAAGAAACCGACTGGTTTTCGCGATTTTTGTTGCGCTCACTTGAATGAGCAATTCGTGCTTTCAAAATGGAACCGTCTTCGATGGCTGACCGGCCTAAGTAACAATCGACAAAACCGGTCGGATTCTCCAAGAAGGTCACCGCTCGTCTCTATAGACAGCCGTCGGAGGTGCCTCAATGTTGATCTCGCGCCGCACGATCCAATCTGCTTTCTTCGCAACCTCTCTCCTGATAGGAGGAGCAGTCACGTCGAAAAAGCCGGCATCATCGCCTGTGAAGAATATCGTGCTCGTCCACGGAGCTTTCGCGGACGGCTCAAGCTGGAGCAAAGTCATTCCGTGCTTCAAGCGAACGGATTTCACGTAACATCCGTCGCAATCCCTCTCACGTCCTCCGCTGACGATGTTGCCGCGACCAAGCGAGCGATTGCCGCTCAAACCGGACCCGTCATTCTCGTCGGACATTCCTACGGTGGCGTTGTCATCACAGACGCCGGCAACGACTCGAAAGTCGCGGGTCTCGTTTACGTTGCTGCATTCGCTGCGGACGCTGGACAGTCCATAACTGACATCAGCAAGCCATTTCCCAAGCCCGCCGGGCTCGACAAACTCGCGCCGCTCTCCGATGGTTTCTTGTTACTCTCGCCGGAGGGAATCGAACAGGCATTCGCTCAGGATTTGAGCAAGGATGACAAGGCACTGCTGGTTTCTGTTCAACCGCAGACTCATGGCTCGATCTTCGAAGCGAAACCTACGACGGCCGCGTGGCGGAACAAACCCAATTGGTACATCATTTCGGCCAACGACCACATGATCGCCCCGGAACAGGAACGAAGCATGGCCAAAAAATTGAACGCGACAACCATCGAATTGACTTCAAGCCATGTCGCGATGATGTCCCACCCGAAAGAGGTAGCCAAAATAATCGAAGACGCCGCGGCAGGCAGAGTGGCCGACTCCAAATGAGATAGTCTTGCTAAGAGTCGGATCGATGTGAATAGTCTTTCGAGAGGGCATTGTACGAATGCGACCGGCCAGTACCGGGAGAAAAGCCTCGCAGGCGAGCCTCAATTCCGATAACCTTCAATTTTGTGACGCCCGATAAGACTTGGCTGCGGGATTCCCGGGAAGACTTTCTGAAGTTCGGCGAAGTCGTCGGGGTATGTCCAGCCCGAGAAATTCACACATGCAGCTTGGCCGGCAAATGACCCATCGGTCTCGACTTCGGAGTCGGAGCATTTTCGCCTTTGCTTTATCAATGGCACTTTTGCTCATCTCGTTGCCCAAGGTGGAAGGACAGAGCCGGACCATCTCTCCACATGTGGTACCGCCACAGCATCGCAGCGGCCTTCCGTCCGTCCGGTTGCCCGTAGAGGACGGGCACGATATCCGCTTCTCGCGGCTCTCCACAACTCAAGGCCTGTCCCAAACTAGAGTTGATGCAATGGTGCAGGACAATCAGGGATTCATGTGGCTCGGGACGCAGAATGGTCTCGATCGTTATGACGGATACGAATACAAAGTATTCACACACGACCCTACTCGCGAGAACAGCATAAGTTGTGGCTTCATTCATTCGTTACTCAAGGATCGTTCCGGCACACTCTGGGTCGGGTGCGATCATTTTCTGGACAGGTTCGATAACGTCAGTGAAACATTCACTCACTATCAGCTCGCAGCCGACACCCCCGGTATTTCGAACATTGTTGACCAAATGAGTGAGGACCGGACTGGCCTGCTGTGGCTGGCAACCGGAAATGGTCTGTTCCGCCTGAATCCAGACACGGGACAGATCGTTCATTACGTCCACGATCCGTCGAATCCATTCAGCATTAGCGATAACCACGTCGACTGCGCTTTCCAAGATAGAAGCGGCCGGCTCTGGCTAGTCGACGGCGACTACGTTGAAGAGTTTGATCGGACGAGTGGACGGGTCCTCTTTCGGGTCCGGTTGGATGACGGCCCCTACTCCGCTTCCATCTATGAGGATCATCTCGGTGTCATGTGGGTCACCTATCTCGCACCGGGAAACGGAAGCGGATTAGCGGTTCTAGATCGAGCATCATCTCGCCTCATTCCTTATTCGCTTTATGACAAGAGATCTGGCGAACCGATTCACGGCGGTTTTTTTGCAGCGCTTGAAGACCACAAGAACACGCTCTGGTTCGCAAGCTTCGGGTCCGGGTTGTTGAAGTTTGACCGCGAGCATGGAATTTTCCTTCGCTATCGCAATCGTCCCGGAGACCTCGAGAGCCTCGCCGAGGACCGAGTGATTTCGCTCTGCGAGGACCGTGAGGGAAATCTTTGGGCGGGCTTGCATGCAAAAGAGCCGAACCTATTTCGTACCGAGGTCGCGCAATTCGTGCCTCTGTCTCGCAACGAAAACAACCCCAATAGTCTCGGTGAAACGTTCGTGAACGCCGTGTACCAAGATCATGACGGTGTCTTGTGGACCGGAACGACTGGGGCGTTAAATCGCATCGATCGACGATCCGGGCGGTCAGTGTCCTACCCCCCTCCCGGCTCCGCATTGTCCAATGACATAATCGCGATCAACGAAGACACCTCTGGAGGTCTCTGGGTCGGAACATTCGGAGCAGGCCTAAGCCGGTTCGACCGCAAGACCGGGCACTTCAAAACATACCTGCACGATCCGAACAACCCAGTGACTTTGAGCAGTAACATCGTGAGCCGGATACTGGTCGATCACGACGGTACCATGTGGATCGCGACATGGAACGGACTTGATCGATTTAATGCGGCAGATGAGAGTTTCGTCACATACAAGCAGCACAAGAACAGCGATCAGGAGCTGTACTTAGATCTCAAGGAGGACCGAAACGGATCCCTCTGGATCGGCGGCATGGGAGGAGTGAACCGTTTCGACCCAAAAACTGGCCAATTTACCGTCTACGGTCACAGAGTCGGTGATCCCAGATCTTTGAGCGACGGTATCGTTCTCTCAGTTTACGTAGATCATTCGGGCATCATCTGGGCCGGTACTGAAACCGGGCTGAACAGGCTGAATGCCGAAGACGGAGCGGTCACGCACTACTTCGTAAAAGATGGTTTACCCAGCAACGAAGTCAGCTGTGTTCTTGGAGACGAATCGGGGATGCTCTGGATGAGCTCGAACCGGGGTCTATCCAAGCTCGATCCCATTGCGAACAAGTTTACGAACTACTCTACGGTTGACGGTCTCCCCGGAGATGACCTAACCGGTTGGGATACCTGCCATAAGACCGCCAGCGGAGAGATGTTTTTCGGCGGGTTCAGCGGCGGCGTGGCCTTCTACCCAAATAAGATCGTGAATAGGTCAAGTTCCGCGCCCCTGGTTCTGACGGATTTCCGACTGACTGGGAAGTCAGTCGAAATTGGTCCTCATTCCCCTCTGCAGAAGTCCATCAGCTACGCCAGCGAGGTCACACTCACTCACGAAGAGAACATCTTTTCCCTGAGTTTCGCAGCACTAACCTATTCCAATCCCGCCGGCAACCGCTATCGATATAAATTACAGGGATTGGATCGGGACTGGATTCAAGTGGGGAGCGACCGCGGGATTGCAACGTACACGACGTTGCCCGCCGCCAACTACACGTTTTACCTGCAGAGCGCAAACCGACAAGGCGGTTGGGACGAACCTGGCCTGGCTTTGCGAATCCGGATTTTGCCTGCGTGGTGGCAGACCCTATGGTTCCGCGCGATAAGCACCTTTGCGGGCCTCGCAATCTTGTGGCTCGCGTATCTGATGCGATTAAAGCAAGTAACCAGACAGGTCCAGGTTCGCATGTACGAACGACTGGCGGAGCGGGAAAGAATCGCTCGCGACCTTCACGATACCTTTTTCCAGGGCATTCAGGGACTGTTTCTACGATTCCACACTGCGACTTCCCAACTGTCGCAGAATGAGCCCGCCCGCGATGTTTTCGAAAACGTGCTTCGGCAGTCCGACGACGTAATGAAGGAGGGTCGTGAGCTCCTCTTGGATCTCCGAAGCGCCACTGGGAGCAACACAGACTTGCCGAGCGCACTCGCGGATGCGGGACGTCAATTTCAGGAGGTTCATCCCTGCGAATTCAACGTTATTGTGAATGGAGAGGCGCGCGCACTTCATCCTATCGTGTGCAACGAACTCTCGCAAATCGGCAAAGAAGCCCTGAATAACTCCTTTCATCATTCCCGCGCGAGCCAAATTGAAGCAGAAGTGCACTACGAATCGAACCAGTTGCGGCTGCGTATCCGAGATAACGGAATAGGGATCGACTCGCACATACTCCAGCAGGGAAATCGGAGCGGCCATTGGGGCTTGCCTGGAATGAGGGAAAGAGCCGGGAAACTTGGTACCGCGGTCGACATTTGGAGCCGATCCGGAGGAGGAACCGAAATCGAACTTCGAGTGCCCGCGAGAGTCGCATACACTGCCAGCTTGAATAGAAATTCGATTTCATGGTTTCGAAGATGGTGGACGAAAGACGATGCCGATTCAGCGGGTAATTCCTCTTCCCGTTAGCGCCGGTAAATTCCGAATTTCGTAATTCAGGAGTTAGTCGCGGTTTGCAGTAACAGTTCCGGATTTGGCCGCCGGCACAACGCGGCGTATCTCTTTTGACTCACTGCCCTCCGCCATTGGCCGGGAGATGTTCCCACCACGGCTTTGAAGGTACGACTGAAGGCCGCCTGGTCGGCAAACCCAGATTGCAGCGCAGCTTCCGAAAGGACGCACATCGAAACCGAAAGCAGCGCTTTCGCCTTCTCAATCCGCTGCAGGATCAAGAACTGGTGCGCCGATCTTCCGAACGTTTTTCGGAAGGAACGTGCGAAGTGGCTGACCGACAGACCGCATTCTTCTGCAAGCGTGGCGAGCCTGACCGAACCATCCAGATGCTTCGCCAACAGTTCCATCGCACGCCGCCTTTGCCAAGGCGCGAGACCGCCCCGATACACGTTTGCGGGTCCGTCGCCCCCGCCATATGTTTTCATCAAGTGGGTACAAAGCAACAACGAATACTGATCGAGGAATAGTTGCGAAAACCGCGCGGAATCGTCTAGCGACGGCAGAATCATTTCCGTCATGCGGTGCAAGACTGGATCCGCAACGCCGAGTGGGCAGTGAAGCGTTTTGAATTTCGTTATCTTCAGATCGTCGGCTAGCCGCTCAAGCGTCGATCGCGGTATGTAGTAGTGCACCCAATCTACCGGCCCGGCGTTTCGTAGCGCCAGGCCGGATTCGACGTCGTATATCGCCGAACCTCCGAGAGGCCAATCCATAGTTCGGGAATACTGAGTCCCTAACCACACTTCGCAGCCTCGGGCGTCTCCTTGATTCAAGTGCACGGCTACGACAAATGCCTTGTCGTAAGGGATCCATGGCGTGCGGGCAGGCAATCCTTTGGCACACGTCAAGCGCATGATGCCGACGGGCACGGCCGACTGACCGATCAGAAGACTTGACGTCTTGCCCGCTCGAAAACATCGAGCCATCTGATCGATATAGGCGACGGTTGTACTTTCCGAAGTTCTCTGAAGAACATTGAATCTTCCAGGTACCTCAAGGTTCTGCTCCCCCGCGGCGGATACTTCGATGGAATTCATGGCGTACTCCTTCTCCCCTCGCCATTTTTGTAAGGAATGTATAAGCTCTTCCGGAGAGTCCGCGAGCCTAAATGGAGTCGAAACCCTCTGGCTCGTTCGAGCCATTTCTCTACCGAGACAAATTCGCGCCTTCGACCTATATTCGTGGCTTGTCTTTCCCAAATGTGGATATTTGGATTCGCCGTCTTCCGAAGAGCCGGCCATCCACCGAGAACGCTCCAGGGCCCAAAAAAAGAAGAGATAACGTAAGACCAACCGAGCAGGCGCCTTCAGCTAGGCCTCGTGGGTAAGCCCAGGCGAGCAGCACCACCTGAATCAAGAACGAAACCAGACAAATTGCTGGCGTAAACACGCCGATTGCCAGCGCGGTGACAAGAACCACCAAGGCTGCAGTCTCCCACCACAGCATGGCGGTGACAGCAACCAGCTGCGCATAGCGCACGAGCAATGCCGCCGCGCAGAGCCGCAGAACCAAGAGTCCGAATCCCGCCGCACCAGCGGGAAACATGGAGAAAAGTCGCTGCAAAGCAGCACGACCTTAGGCGAAGAGGTAAAGGCCGACAACCCCGAAAGAGGCATAGGCGGATAGCCTTTTCGAGGTGGTGTCGCATCGGTCGTTGGCGGTAACATCCTCCCGTTGCCCTCCGGCTTTGAGGAGGCTCTTTCCATGCCAGCACCTTCTGTCATTCGCGTCATGGCCGTGGACGATCATCCGTTGATGATGGCAGGGATCTCTGGCGAGATTAATGCTCAGCCGGATATGCGAGTCGTCGCCGAAGCGAGCGACGGGGACGAGGCCCTGCTGCTCTTCCGCGAGCACAAGCCGGATATCACGTTGATGGATATACGGATGCCCAGGGTGAACGGCATCGCGGCAATCGCAGCAATTCGAGACGAATTTCCACACGCCCGGATTATTGTGCTCACGACGGCGGCGGGCGATGTCCAGGCGCTTCAAGCCTTCAAGGCCGGAGCTGTCGGCTATCTTTTAAAGAACTTGCTCAGGACCGAACTCGTCGAAACGATCCGATTCGTTCATAGTGGGCGCAAACGCATCCCGCGCGAAATTGCCGACATCATCGCCGAGCACGCTGCCGACGACCTGATGACGGCGCGAGAGATCGAGGTCCTCCGTGGTGTCGCTAGCGGAAGTTCGAATAAGATCATCGCGTCGAATCTCAACATTTCGGAGCACACCGTCAAGAATCATCTCAAGAGCATCCTCTCCAAACTCGACGCGAATGACCGCGCCCATGCGGTCACGATTGCGCTAAAGCGCGGGTTTCTCGATCTCTAGAACCGTTGGGACGAAGATCACGCAACCGCGTCAAAGTTGCGACACATTGCTTGGCGTTATTCGAGCCCGCGAACCCGCCGCTAGCTCCGAAATGCCAGGTAACAGAGTCCGCCCGCAACCCCACGAAGTCGCTCCTAGCAGCCCCCAACGAACTTCACGATAGCCACCAACAAATGAAGTCCGTTTAGCAAAGACTGCCCCTCACCCGGAGCGATACAACCATGGCTACCGGGACGCGACCGTCGAAATTTGATTTTCCGGTGAGTGGAACAATGCCAAAGAAAAATGTCGCCGAATTGCTTGTCGATGTGCTCGAGGAATCAAACGTCCAACGAATTTATGGCGTCGCAGGAGATTCGCTGAATGGAATCACCGACACGCTTCGACGTCGTGAGCGCATCCCCTGGGTCGGCGTAAGGCACGAGGAAACTGCGGCGTTCGCCGCGGGCGCCGAAGCGCACCTGACCGGCAAGCTCGCAGTGTGCGCCGGAAGTTGTGGCCCTGGCAACATGCATCTGGTCAACGGTCTCTACGATTGTCATCGCAGCCGTGTTCCCGTTCTCGCGATCGCGGCGCAGATTCCAAGTCGTGAAATCGGAAGCGGCTATTTTCAGGAAACGCACCCGGAACACCTCTTCGGCCAGTGTAGTCAGTACTGTGAACTCGTCTCGCAGCCCGAGCAAATGCCCCGTGTCCTCGAGATCGCCATTCAAACCGCGATTTCCAAACGCGGCGTTTCGGTCGTGGCCATTCCCGGCGACGTGGCGTTGCGGGAAGCCGTCGAACAAAGCACACGTCTGCACTTTCCCGAACCCAAACCGATCGTCCGTCCTTCCGACGACGAGATCGCTTCGCTGGCCGATATCTTAAACCGCTCGGAAAAGATAACGATTCTCGGTGGAGCGGGATGCGCCGGAGCTCACGCCGAACTCGTCGCGCTTGCGGGAAAGCTGAATGCACCCATCGTCCATGCGCTGCGCGGAAAAGAATTCATCGAATACGACAACCCCTTCGACGTCGGTATGACAGGCCTGCTCGGATTCTCGTCCGGCTATCACGCCATGATGAATTCCGACACGCTGCTGATGATCGGAACCGACTTCCCCTACGAACAGTTCTTCCCCAAGAACGCGACCATTATCCAGATCGATCTTCGCGGCGAGCAAATTGGCCGTCGCACGAAAGTGGATTTTGGTTTCGTTGGCGATACGCAAGCCACCTTGCGCGCTCTTTTGCCTCGGATTACGCAGAATCAGAACACAACGCATTTAGAACGGGCACTTGAACACTACCGGAAAACGCGGATCGGTCTGGATGATCTGGCGGCGCGCGATTCCAACCAAAAAGTAATACACCCGCAATACGTAGCCCGCGTTCTCGACGAACTTGCGGCGCCAGATGCGATCTTCTCCTGTGATGTAGGTACTCCCACGATCTGGGCGGCCCGGTACCTCACGATGAACGGGAAGCGTCGCCTTCTAGGCTCGTTCACGCACGGTTCGATGGCGAACGCCCTTCCCCAAGCCATCGGCGCCCAGGCCACGCGACCTGAGCGGCAAGTAATCGCGATGTCCGGCGATGGCGGGCTCTCCATGCTCATGGGTGAGTTGCTCTCGCTGCGCCAGCATAAGTTGCCGGTCAAAGTGATTGTTTTCCGAAATGATTCACTTGGCTTCGTCGAGCTCGAGATGAAGGCGGGCGGCTTCCTGGAATTCGCGACACATCTTCACAACACGAGTTTCGCAAAGATCGCCGAAGGAGCGGGTTGCCTTGGACTCACTGCCGGGCGAGTCGAGGAAGTCGCACCGACGATCGCGCGAGCCCTTAAGCATGACGGTCCAGCACTCGTCGAGATTCCAGTCCCACGTCAGGAACTCTCGATGCCGCCCACGATCACTTACGAACAGGTGAAAGGCTTCAGCCTCTTCATGCTCAAGGCCGTACTCGGCGGACGCGGCGACGAAGTCATCGATTTGGCTGAGGTGAATCTTTTCAGTTGAGAAGGTCACAACGATTCGGCGGAAACAAAGAGAAAAGAAAGAGAGGTTGAAACCAATGGTTACAACGCGCCAGGTTGTCGCATCGGGTTCCTTGGGCAATCGCCGAGGAATGGACCTTCTGGATACTCCCGTGTTGAACAAAGGCACTGCGTTCACCGCAGAGGAACGCACCGGGTTCGGCTTGCACGGACTGCTTCCTCCGCATGCCGAGACGCTTGACGAGCAAGTGTCCCGTGCGTACGAAGCATTCCAGAAAAAAGACAGCGATCTGGAACGCCACATCTACCTGCGCGCTCTTCAGGATACGAATGAGGTCCTGTTCTACAGACTTCTTCTCGATCATATCGAGGAAATGATGCCGCTCGTTTACACGCCAACCGTCGCTCTGGCGTGCGAACAATTCAGCCACATCTATCGCAGACCTCGCGGACTCTTCATTTCCTATCCGATGCGCGAATCGATCCCGGAACTTCTTCGCAATCGTCCGAACAAGGACGTCGACGTGATTGTCGTCACCGACGGTGAACGCATTCTGGGCATCGGCGACCAAGGCGTCGGCGGACTCGGAATACCCATCGGGAAACTCTCACTCTATTCATTGATCGGCGGCATTCGGCCTGAACGCACTCTTCCGATCGTCCTGGACGTCGGCACGAACAACGCCGAGCGGCTCCGCGACCCCGAATATTTCGGCTGGCGCCACGAACGAGTTGCCGGCCAGGCGTACTTCGACTTCGTCGATCAATTCGTGCAAGCGGTGAAGCAGGAGTTGCCCGGGACTTGCCTGCAATGGGAAGACTTCGCAACTCCGCACGCCCGCCCCATTCTTGACCGGTACCGCCACGAATTGCTCACCTTCAACGATGACATCCAGGGAACCGCCGCCGTCGCACTCGGCGCAGTTCTTGGCGCGGTAAAGGTAACCGGCAGGAACCTCAAGGACCAGCAGATCGTGATGCTGGGAGCAGGCTCGGCAGGAATTGGGGTTGTCGAGGGACTTTTCCACGCCATGAAGGGCGAAGGCCTTTCCGATGAAGATGCGCGTAGCCATTTCTGGCTGGTCGACAATCACGGACTGCTTGATTCAGCGCGGACGGACCTTTCGGCCGCACAAAAAGCGTTTGCCCAGCCCGCGGAAAAAACCGCGCAATGGAAACGGTCTTCGACAGGACCCGCTGGTCTCGCGGATGTGATCGCAAACATTGAAGCAACCGTATTAATCGGGCTCTCCACCGCAGGTGGTGCGTTTACCGAACTGATCGTGCGCGAAATGGCGCGAAAGGTGGCTCGCCCCATCATCTTTCCGCTGTCCAATCCAACCACAAAATCCGAAGCAGCGGCTGGAGACCTGATTCGCTGGACGGAGGGTCGCGCGCTCGTCGCAACCGGTTCGCCCTTTTCTCCTGTTTCCTTTGGCGGGCGCACCATTTCGATCGCTCAGTGCAACAACGTTTTTATCTTCCCGGCAATGGGACTCGGAGTTATCGCGGCACGCGCGACAAGAATCACCGAATCCATGATGCTCGCGGCCGCCAAAGCCCTCGCAGCGCACTCCCCAGCCATGAACGATCCGCAAGGCTCGCTCCTTCCGAGGCTCGCCGACATTCGCGCCGTTGCCGTCGAAATCGCTGTCGCGGTCGGTCGCGAAGCACAAAAGCTAAATCTCTCTCCAGTGGTTTCTGAAGAAGAATTGCGCCGACGCGTCATTGCAGCGCAGTGGACGCCCGCGTACGAACCTTTCACGCAGACGGCGTCATGAACGAAAGAAAAGCAGGTTGCCAAAAGAACTCTATGGCGGGCAGTCCCGCAACGTGGATCTACGTAAGCGTCGTGCTCTTCTTGCTGATCGCGTTGCCGGCGGCTGTCTTTCCACAAGAGCCGGAGAAGAATGACGACGGTTGTCATAAGGCCGCGTTTCCTTCGCTGACCTACGACGAGGACAACCGCTATCTCAGCAATTCTGACTGCCGAACCGAACTTTTCGACCGCCTGAAGTTCATTCCGCTCGGCGGCAGCAATGAAAACTACTATTTGTCCTTCGGAGTTGTGACTCGCGATCGCGGCGAATATTTTAGCCAGAACACTTGGGGAAGCGGTCCAGATGGAAACGCTTACCTGATGCAGCGCTACTACGGCCACCTTGATCTGCACTTCGGCGAGCGGTTTCGCTTGTTCGGCGAGATTGGCAGCAGCCTCGAGACCGGCAGGAACGGTGGACCGCGCTCGGGGATTGACGAAGACAAACTCGACATTCATCAGGCTTTCGTCGACCTCGGGATCTGGAAATCGGAAAAGGATTCCGTGTCATTGCGCGTGGGCCGTCAGGAAATGTCCCTCGGAGCGTCGAGTCTTGTCGCCACGCGCGACGGGCGAAACATACGACGGAGTTTTGACGGATTCCGGCTGACGGCCAACGTGGCGCATTGGACTGTAGATGGATTCGCTTTGCGGCAGAGCGAGGCGGATCAAGGACTCTTTGATGATTCACTCGATCACAAGACGAGTTTTTGGGGAATCTACGGTGTGCATGGTCTACCGGTTCTCCGTGGCGGGCACATCGATCTCTACTACATGGGGCAGGACAACAAGCTCGACAAGTATGTGAAGGGTTCGGGCCGCGAGCAGCGCGAGACGATTGGAACCCGTTTCTGGGGAACCACACCACACTGGGATTACAACGATGAATTTATCTATCAGTTTGGGCGGTTCGGGGCTGGCGATATCAGCGCGTGGTCGGTCTCGACACAGACGGGCTTCAGGCTCGATTCGGTTGTTTGGAAACCGCGGTTTGGCTTTAAGGTGGACGCGTTCAGCGGCGACGGGAACCGAAAAGGCAACACGCTCGGCACGTTCAATGCCCTGTACGAAGCGGGTCCTTACTTCAGCTACGCGGAGCTCTTCGGAAAACGCGATCTGATTGATATACAGCCTTCGCTCCGCTTGAATCCGATTAAAAGGCTGACGCTCACACCGAATGCCGCTTTCTACTGGCGCGAGAGTGACCAGGACGGACTCTACGCGGTCGCTTCCGGAGCGATCGTCGTTACCGGCAAGAATAGCACCGCCCGCTACATCGGCAGTCACGCCGCCTTGCAAGCAAAGTTGGACATCAACCGGCACACCGCCTTCTTCACCGAGTATCTGCATTTCTTTACGGGCGAGTTTCTCCGACAGGCAACCGCTGGGAAAGACATCAACTATTGGACCGGCTGGATTGAGTTCAGGTACTGAGACGCAAATGGGCACAACAGCGATACCGGCAGCTCAAAGCGCTATTAGAATCGAGAGCCACCCCGCAACCGAGCACCAGCGAAAGCTTCTGAAAACGGTCATCCCGCTGGCCATTGCCATCGGACTGGCTCTCGTTCCCTCACCAAGCGGTTTGCCGCACTACGCTTGGTATTACTTTTGTATTTTTGTCGGCGTAATCATTGGGCTGGTTCTCGAACCATTGCCCGGCGCGGCAATCGCAATTGTCGGCGTAACTTTGGTCACAGTGCTCGCGCGATACGTTTTGTTCAGTCCGCAACAGTTAGCGGAGCCGGGCTTTCGTCCGGCAAGTGCGGCTCTCGCTTGGGCCCTGTCCGGGTATAGCAATTCGACCGTGTGGCTCATCTTTGGGGCTTTCATACTGGCCTTGGCTTACTCCAGCACGGGACTGGGACATCGCATCGCCCTCGTCATCATCAAGCGAATGGGCAAGAGCACTCTGCTCCTAGGCTACGGGATAGCTTTGGCCGACACGATTCTGGCTCCATTCATACCTTCGCCGACGGCGCGCAGCGGAGGGATCATCTACCCCATCGCGAACGACCTGGCCCTCGACTACGACTCCAAACCGAACGACCCTTCTTCGCGTCGAGTCGGTTCCTATCTCATGTGGGTCGCGATCATGACGACCTGCGTGACAAGTTCTCTTTTCCTGACGGCCGCCTCATTCAATCTGTTGGCCGTCAGCTTCGTTGAAAAGCTCGCACACGTCGAAATCCGATGGACGGATTGGTTCGTCACTGCTGCCCCAGCGATAGGGCCACTCCTCATTCTTGTTCCCTTGCTCACCTATTGGCTGTATCCGCCCGAAGTCAAGAAGAACAGCGCAGTCTCGCAGTGGGCTGCGGCGCAGCTTCAAAAGATTGGACCGCTCTCGCGAAACGAAATGATTCTTGCGGGCATTGTCGTGCTCTCGCTTGTGTTGTGGGTCGCCGGCGGCGCCTACGTCGGTGCGGCCACGGTAGCACTCATCGCAGTGTGTCTACTCCTGGTCACCCGAGTGTTGACCTGGAACGACATCGCGGGACATAAGCGCGCATGGACTACGCTCTTCTGGCTCGGCGCACTGATTGCGCTTTGCGACGGACTCAACCGTGTCGGCTTTGTGAAATGGTTCGCCGATAGTATTGCCGCTCACATGCACGGATTTTCGCCGCGTGTTGCCATGCTCATTTTGCTCGTTCTCTTTTTCGTCGTGCACTATCTGTTTGCGAGCGTGGACGCGTATACGACTGCGCTGCTGCCTGTAATCCTGCTGACGGGCGCTGCCATCCCTGGTATTCCCGTAAAGGAATTCGCCCTGCTGCTTTCGATGGAGCTCGGAATCATGGGCGTCATTACTCCATTCGCTGATGCGGCAAGCCCGATCTACGCCAACAGCGGCTACCTTCCCGCCAAGGACTATTGGCGGCTCGGAACGATTTTCGGCGCGCTCTTCCTCACCTTGTTCCTCGGAATCGGTGTTCCCTGGGCTTCGCTGCTCTGGGGGAAATGAACCTGTATAGGAGTCTAGAAAATGACCGTCGCAGCCGAAAAGCAGTTTCGCATCGAAGAAGACGCCCTGGGAGACGTTCAAGTCCCGGCGGAACGCTTGTGGGGAGCTCAGACGCAACGCTCCTACTTGAATTTTCAGATCGGCACCGAGCGGTTTCGCTGGGGAAGATCTGTTATTCGTGCTCTCGGCATTTTGAAGAAATGCGCGGCCCTGGCAAATGCGGACTTGCGACAGCTTCCCAAGGACAAAGTTGACCTCATCGTTCGCGCTTCGCAGGAAGTGATCGACGGCCGATGGGACGCCGAGTTTCCGCTAGTCGTCTTCCAGACTGGCTCCGGCACGCAAACCAACATGAACGCCAACGAAGTGATCGCCAATCGCGCAAGCCAGCTCGCGGGCGGCCAGCTCGGCTCGAAAAAGCCTATCCATCCGAACGACGATGTCAATCATAGCCAATCTTCGAATGATACTTTTCCCACTGCGATGCACATCGCGAGCGTCGAAGGTGTCGAGCACAAACTCGTCCCCGCCGCGAGGGCATTGCGCGACCTCTTTGAAACGAAATCGAAACAGTTCAACGATGTCGTCATTGTGGGACGAACGCATCTTCAAGACGCGACACCACTGACCTTGGGCCAAACCATCTCGGGTTGGGCCGCGCAAATCGACCAGACACTCTTCGGAATTCAGCAAACCCTTCCGCAGATTTATGAACTCGCGATTGGCGGCACGGCAGTGGGTACGGGACTGAACGCCGACTCGCGTTTCGGCGACACCGCCGCCAAGCGTATCGCCGACGAAACCGGCCATCCATTCATCGCAGCTCCCAATAAGTTCGCGGCGCTTTCCGCGCACGACGGCATGGTCGCTTTGAGTGGCGGCCTGCGCACGCTTGCCGGAGCACTGATGAAAATCGCTAACGATGTTCGTTGGTACGCCTGTGGCCCACGCGCCGGAATCGGTGAACTCAAAATACCCGAGAACGAACCGGGCTCATCGATCATGCCGGGAAAAATCAATCCCACGCAGTGCGAAGCGCTCACGATGGTAGCGGTTCAGGTTTTCGGCAACGATCACGCTGTCGCCTTTGCGGGCTCCCAAGGCAATTTTCAGTTGAACGTTTACAAACCCGTGATTCTCCACAACGTTTTGACGTCCATTGAACTACTTTCGGACGGCCTCCGCTCGTTCCGCGATCATTGCGCCGTCGGCATCGAGCCCAACGAAAAACGCATCAAGGAACATCTCGATCATTCGTTGATGCTCGTTACAGCGCTCAATCCCCATATCGGTTATGAAAAAGCCGCCAAGATCTCCCTGACGGCCTACCGCGAAGACCTCAGTTTGCGCGACGCGGCTTTGAAGCTAGGCTTTGTCACCGGTGAACAGTTCGACTCCTGGGTGCGCCCCGAAGAGATGACGCATCCTCTCAGAGAGTCAGACCGCAAGTAAGAACATTCCTGGGGCCTTCTGCCCTGCCGAGGACACGCGTTTACGGTTCAAATGCGCAAAAACGATTCCTTTCTCCTAGAGACAACTTTCTCGTTCGCAGACTATGGGTCCTGTACCGTCGGCTATAAGCGGCGAATGAATGAGGGCTTGCGGCGTCATGTCCAGCACTTCGACAAAGTGGCTCGTCTGCGGAATCGTCAATCTCACGGTTTGCTTGGTCGCTGATTCCTGCGCCGCGGCTTCCGCGCAATCGAGTCCGACCAACATATTCGCGCCAGCGTCCGAGCCCGCGCATTCAGTCGTTGGGTTGTCTCTCTTCGTGCTCGCCGTCTGCGCAGCCATCTTCTTTGTCGTGTTCTCTCTGCTGGTCTATTGCCTTTTCAAATTCCGGAGAAAACCAGGTGATGATGGCCGCGAGCCACCTCAAATCTACGGCAGCAATCCCATAGAGCTCGCGTGGACCGTCATGCCCGTGCTCATCGTTATCGTACTTTTCCTGGCCAGCGTGCGCGTCATTAAAGCCGTCCAGGACGCGGAACCTCCACCCGGCGCTGTGGAAGTTACGGCAATCGCCCATCAGTTCTGGTGGGAGTTTCGCTATCCGACAATCGGCGTCGTTACCGCCAATGAATTGCACGTGCCAGTGACGAACAGTTCTTCGCCGGCGTCCACCTTCATTCGCTTGCTCTCCGCTGACACCGATCACAGTTTCTGGGTTCCCCGGCTCGCTGGCAAAACCGACCTCATTCCCAATCACCCGAACCGCATGTGGATCGCGCCTTCCGAAACCGGAGTCTACTTGGGACAGTGCGCACAATACTGCGGCACGCAACACGCGAAGATGCTTCTGCGCGTCTATGTGGATTCTCCCGAGCAGTTTCGGGAGTGGTCCGAACGCCAGACCCGCCCTGCCGACGTCAATCCCGCCGTGTCCGAAGGCCGCCACATTTTCGAAATGAACGCCTGCGTCAACTGCCACACCGTGGCGGACACCACAAATCCCCGAGACTCCAAGTTTGGTCCGGATCTGACGCACTTGATGAGCCGAGACACGATCGCAGCCGGAGCCGCTCCGAACACGCCGGAGAATTTGCGGCGCTGGATCGAAAATCCGGACAGCCTCAAGCCTGGTTCGCTCATGCCGGCAATGGGGCTCGCACCGCACGAAATCGAAGCTCTCGTTGCTTACCTGGAGACGTTGCGCTGACGCGGAGAAAGAAATAATGGCCACCGACTCCATCGCTCTCTATCCAACCCAAACCAACTCCCGGCGGCCGCTGGTCGACCAGCTTCACGCGTGGATTACCACCGTCGACCACAAGCGCCTCGGCATTCTCTATGTGTTGTACGGCTTGTTGATGTTTGGCGTCGGTGGAACCGAAGCAACCGTTATGCGTTTGCAGCTGCTTCGGCCGCACAACGATTTCGTTTCGCCACAAGTCTTCAATCGCATGTTCACCATGCACGGTACCACCATGATTTTCTTCGTGGCCATGCCCCTAGTTTTCGGCTTCGCCAATTATCTTGTTCCTTTAATGATCGGCGCGCGGGACATGGCCTTTCCCCGCCTCAATGCATTCAGCTTTTGGATGACTGCCTTCGGAGGTTTACTTCTGTACTTCAGCTTTCTCGGTGGAGGCGGTCTCTACGGAGCGGGAAGCGCGCCCGATGTCGGCTGGTTTGCCTACGCACCGCTCACTTCGCAAACCTTCTCCGTGGGGCATAGCACCGATTTCTGGACCCTAGCTCTGCTCGTCTCCGGCGTCGGCAGCGTCGGAACCGCGATCAACATCATCGCCTCCATTCTCTGCACGCGTTGTCCTGGCATGACTCTCGGAAAAATGCCCCTGTTTGTTTGGCTCTCTTTCGTGATGGGTGGTCTCGTCATACTCGCAGTGAGCCCTTTGACCGCCGCGCAAGCGATGCTGCTCATCGATCGCTATCTCGGCGGGCATTTCTTCGACACGCAAGCGGGAGGTTCCGCGGCGATCTGGATGCATTTTTTCTGGATCTTCGGCCACCCCGAGGTCTACGTACTCGTCCTGCCCGCTTTCGCAATTGTTTCCGAGGTCGTCCCGGTCTTCTCCCGCAAGGCCATCTTCGGATATCCCGTCATGGTTGCCGCCACAATCGCCATCGGCTTCATCGGTATGAGCGTGTGGGCCCATCACATGTTCACGATTGGCATGAGTTCGAACGCGAACACATTTTTCGTGCTCTCCACCATGGCGATCGCCGTGCCCACGGGAATAAAAATCTTCAACTGGCTCGGAACGATGTGGGGCGGCAAGATCGAACTCAAAATACCGATGTTGTTCTGCATCGGCTTCCTCTTCCAGTTCCTCATTGCCGGGCTCACCGGAGTCATGCAAGCGGCGGCGCCGTTCGACTGGCATCTCTCCAACTCCTATTTCGTCGTCGCGCATTTTCACTATGTGATTGTCGGCGCGATTCTCTTTGCCATTTTCGGAGGCGTGTACTACTGGTTTCCGAAGGTAACCGGCAAACTTCTCAGCGAAGCAATAGGGCGGGTGCACTTCTGGATGTTCTTCATCGGATTCCATCTCACCTTCGACTTCATGCACATCCCGGGTTTGCTCGGAATGCCTCGCCGGATCTACACCTACGAACCCGGACGCGGCTGGGACACCTGGAATCTGATCGTCACCGTTGGCGTGTTCTTTCAAGCCGTCGGAGCGCTGGCCTTCGCATTCAATCTGCTCTGGTCCTATTTCTTCGGAGAGAAAGCCGGGAGTGACCCTTGGGATGCGTGGACACTCGAGTGGTCGGTGCCTTCGCCGCCGCCCGCATACAACTTTGCCGTTGTTCCAGAAGTTCGCAGCCGCCGTCCCTTGTGGGACGTCAAGCATCCCGAAGATCCGGACTGGAAATACGAGTAGTCCCCATGAGCGCGACTCCCCTCACCGTTTCCGAAATCTCCTCCGCCGCGTGGAAGCTTCCTTCTCGCGGCCGTGTCGGAATGCTCTGTCTGATCGCCGCTGAGGTCGCAATCTTTACGATCTTCGTCGTCGCCTATCTCTTCTACCTCGGCAAGGACGTCACCGGCCCAACCCCGAAGGAGGTTCTCGAGGCTCCGATTTTTCTTACGGTCTGTTTGCTTTCGAGCAGCATCACGATTCATCTGGCCGTGAAATCGCTGAAGCGTGGAACCATCCGCAGTTTTGCAGTGTGGTGGCTACTGACATTTCTTCTCGGAGCGATTTTCCTCGTTGGTACGGGCCGCGAGTGGCACCGACTCATCTATCGCGATGGTCTGACCATCAGCACAAATCTGTTCGGAACAACCTACTATTCGCTCGTTGGGCTACACGCATTCCACGTCACCGTGGGCTTGCTCGCGCTCGCGATCGTATTGCTCTTCTCCCTTTTCGGTCTCGTTCATGAAGGACACGCCGAGCGGCTCGATGTCCTTTCCTTGTATTGGCATTTCGTCGATGCCGTTTGGGTTGTCGTGTTCACCGTGGTCTACCTGATCGGACGCTGAGGGAACGGAGAAATGATCGAACGCGCACAATTAAACGAACCCCGGCCAAGCGAAGCCTCTGTAATCCAAATGCCCGCTCCGACGGCATGGCCTATCGTTCTCGCATTCGGCTTGACCCTTTTGTGCGCCGGTTTGGTGACTACCGAAGCGATCAGTTTCCTGGGTGTCCTCCTCTCCGTCGCAGGTTCCGTCGGATGGTTTCGCAACGTGTTGCCGCACGAAGTGGAAGAGCCTCAACCCGTTCTACTCGAATCGCCCGCTATTCAAACGCATCGACCGGAAGTTCAGCGGCTCGCCGTCGGATCGGTGCGGGCGTGGCTTCCACTTGAAATCTATCCCGTATCGGCCGGCGTCAAAGGCGGAGTCGCGGGAAGCGTCGCCATGGCTTTTCTGGCGATGCTGTACGGTTACCTGAGCCACAACAGCATCTGGTATCCCATCAATCTGCTTGTCGCGGGTTTTTCGCCTTCAGCCACCGACCCAGGCCTCGCAGACCTCACTGCTTTTCACGTCAACGCGCTCCTGCTCGCAACCGTCATCCACCTCTCCACTTCGCTGCTCGCTGGTTTGCTGTATGGAGCCACACTGCCGATGATTCCGCGGCATCCCGTACTGCTCGGCGGGCTCGTTGCTCCAGCGGTTTGGTCCGGACTTCTGTACACCACCCTCGACATCATCAATCCGGTTCTCAATCGGAATATCAACTGGCCCTGGTTCGTGATTTCGCAAGTCGGCTTCGGCGTCGTTGCAGGAATCGTCGTTGCGCGCCATTCACAAATCGCAACTTCGCAGCGTCTGCCATTTGCAATTCGCGCCGGAATCGAAGCGCCAGGCGCAATGCCTGAAAGGCGGAATGAATAGTGCGACTCTCGCATTTGCCGCTCACGAGTTCCCTCGCGTTGCTGCTCACCCTGACGGCATCCGGTGGATGTAACCATTCGCCGGGAAATCCGGCCGGACTTCCCGCAGTCTCGCAGCCGCGAGAGATCACGAACTTCACCGAGCTGTATCGACAGAATTGCTCGGGGTGTCACGGCGAAGATGGAAACGGCGGAGCAGCCATCGCACTCGAAAGTGAAACGTATCTCGCGATTGCGGACGATGCCACGCTTCGTCGCATCACAAGCAAGGGCGTCCAGGGCACGAGCATGCCCGCATTCGCCGAGACCTCCGGCGGAATGCTCACTGACGTGCAAATCGAGATCATCGTGAACGGAATTCGCGAGCGCGGCAAACCCTCGCGTCCTGCCGGCGTCGTTCCACCTTCGTATGCAGCTAAACTTCCGGGTGATCCGAATCGCGGCGCCGACGTCTACGGCACGTTCTGCTCGTCCTGTCACGGCCCTGACGGTCGCGGCACTGCCAGGGCGAGTTCAATCGTCGATTCCTCCTTCCTCGCGCTCGTCAGCGATCAATATCTGCGCACGATCGTAGTCGCCGGAAGACCCGAGCTTGGCGCGCCGGATTGGCGCGAAAATCTCGCCGGCACGCCTATGTCCGAAACGAATGTATCCGATGTTGTTGCCTGGCTTGCCGCGCAGCGAACAAAACCGGTTTTGCCTGGCAATACCGGCAACTCTTCCCCCGGAGCGAAATAATGACACAGCCAACCAATACGATGACTCGGCGCGGTTTGTTGATGAAGATCGGTCTGCTTTTTAACGGAGCGGTCGGACTTCTCCTCGGCATCCCCATCGTCCGCTATCTCGTCTCTCCCATCAGCCGCGGCCGCAAATCGGGCTACGACTCGTGGCTATCTCTTGGTTCTCTCGATCGGTTTCCCGCTGGTGAGACACGCTTCGCAACATACCGAAATCCAACTATGAATTCCTGGGACGGGCAGACGGCGGACGTTGCATGCTGGGTGCGAAACATCGACGGCAACAACTTTCAAGTCTTCGCCGTCAACTGCGCGCATCTCGGTTGCCCCGTTCGCTGGTTCCCGCAATCGAAACTGTTCATGTGCCCGTGCCACGGCGGTGCCTACTATCAGGATGGCTCGCGTGCTTCGGGTCCTCCCGAACGCGGATTGTTCGAATATCCGCACAAGGCCGAACAGGGCCAACTGCTAATTCAGGCGGGCGAACTTCCGACGCCCGGTGCCCCGCTTCAGCGGCGCCAGGACGGCTAAGATGAGCTTGCTGGCAAAAACTGTTCAATGGTTTGATGAGCGCCTCCAGCTTGGCAGGCCGGTGCGTGATGTCATGCAACATCCGGTGCCGCGACAGACGGCGAGCTGGTTCTACGTGTTCGGCAGCGCCGCGCTCACCGTATTCCTGTTTCAGATTGTCACCGGTATCCTCCTCGCCCTGGTGTACGTGCCATCCGGTTCCGAAGCTTGGAGCAGTTTGCAGTCGCTCAACCACCAGATCGCGCTCGGATGGTTCGTCCGCGCGTTGCACGGCTGGGGCTCTAATTTCATGGTGGCTATCGTCGTCATACACATGATCCAAGTCTTTCTTTTTGGGGCATACAAGTTTCCGCGAGAGCTGACATGGATTCTTGGCGTATTCCTTCTCCTCTTTACTCTGGGAATGGCATTTTCCGGACAGGTATTGCGGTTTGACCAGGATGCGTATTGGGGACTCGGAATCGGAGCGTCGATCGCCAGCCGTGTGCCGGTTTTCGGTCCCGCGATCGTGAAGCTCATGCTGGGCGGCCCTATCATTGCCGGCGCCACCCTCTCCCGTTTCTTTGCCCTGCACGTCTTCGTCCTGCCGGGACTCTTGATCGGGTTTGTTGCCTTGCACGTTTTGTTGGTGCTCAAGCTGGGCGTGAACGAATGGCCAATGCCCGGCCGGATCGTCCGACGTTCGACATACGTCGAGGAGTATCACGACTTGACCCGTAAGGACGGCGTCCCATTTGTTCCCTCTGCGATCTGGAAGGACATTGTTTTTTCCGGCGCAGTTCTGCTATCCATCGCGGTGTGCGCCGTTCTCCTGGGTCCGTTCGGGCCAGGCGGACAACCCGATCCCACAGTCATCCAAACCGCGCCGCGGCCCGACTTCTTCTTCCTCTGGATGTACTCAGTCCTTTCTTTTCTGCCTCCGGCTGACGAAACGCCCGTCCTGCTGATTGGTCCTGTCATCGGTATCATTGTTCTTCTCGGCCTGCCTTTCTTCGCCGGCGAAGGGGAAAAAAGCTGGAGGCGCAGGCCGATTGCCGTGCTTGTAATCTTGCTCGCCGCCGTCAGTCTCGGAACTTTGACGCAACTCGGAGAACACACGCCTTGGAGTCCCATGATGGATGCATGGAGTGCCGTTCCCATTCCCGCCAAATATCTACACGGGCGCTCTGCTCTCGAACGGCAAGGAGCGCTGGTTTTCCAGGCGAAACAATGTCACAACTGCCACTCCCTTGATGCGCAGGGCGGTCAGCGCGGTCCGGCGCTCGACGACGTTGCGACGCGCATGACTACGGACCAACTCGTGAGACAGGTCATTCAGGGAGGCGGCAACATGCCCGCCTACGGGAAGAACCTTAGCGCTGCTGAGACAACCGCGCTGGTGAGTTTTCTAGAGACCCTACGCCCGACCGGACATGCCCCTGCGCGTGACGCTTCGCGCCAACTCGCACAAGTTTCGGGCTCGCAATGACCCGTTTTGTACTTGGGATCAGAAAGTAGGTCGATTGGAAAACGCCGCGTTCGCTTCCGTCATTCCCGTTGCCGCTAACCTCACGCTTGGATGCGTGACGGTTTTTTATTTACTGGGATGGCTTCGCCTTCGCGCAATGTTTCCTCAACTCGTTTCCCCAGCTCGCGTCGTCGCTTTTCTCACCGGAATCCTTTTTGTTTGGGTAGCCATCGGTTCTCCGCTCTCTGCCCTCGACCACTATCTGCTCTCAATTCACATGATCCAGCACCTGCTTCTGATGTCAGCGGCCGCTCCGCTCATCCTGCTTGGAAAGCCGGACTCCGTTCTATTGCATGCGTTGCCCCGACCTTACGTCAGTCGGGTAGTGAGCTCTCGTTTCGAACGCACTTGGATTGCTTGGCCCCGAACAATTATTTCCAGCGCCGTGTTCTGCTGGTTCGCGGGAACGATCACGGTGATCGCATGGCACATTCCCGCAGTCTTCGCGTTGGGGCACCATTCCGCTTGGTGGCATGAAATCGAGCACGCAACGTTCGTTCTCGCCGGGTTGCTCTTCTGGTGGCCCGTGATCCGGGCCCAGGACCCGCGCTGGTCGGTTTCACTTTATCTTTTCCTGGCCACGCTGCCCTGTGACGCTCTTGCGGCTTATCTCGTCTTCTGCGAACACGTGGTTTACCGCCCCTACCTCGCCTCGCGGGGACTCCTGAACCTGTCGCCCCTCGAGGATCAACAGTGGGCCGGCGCCCTGATGTGGGTCGCCGTAACCTTTATATATGTCGTTCCGGCGGTGGCTATCACGGTTCGCCTGCTTTCGGTGGCAGACCGACAAAACCCAGCGTTCGACGCCGGTCTGGATCAAGTGCCAGAAACGACCTAGGAACCTTGCCCCTTATGTCTACAAGCGCGGCCCCTCTTATTGAACCACACACCGTCCATGCCACCGGAACGGTGGCCGATTATTGGACTCTCATCAAACCCGACGTGAACATTTTGATTCTCATCACTACGTTCGCCGGATTTTGCCTGGCTCGCTCCAGCCAGTGGCACGACTTCCCAATCTTTCTCCTGTTTCACACGCTATTCGGAACTTGCCTCGTAGCCGGCGGCGCCGGCGCGCTGAATCAATTTGTGGAACGGCGCTTCGACGCACAGATGCGGCGGACCAACCGCAGGCCAATCGTCGCCGGGCAAATCGATCCGTCTCACGCCCTGTGGTTCGGAGTTCTAGCGTCAGTTTCCGGTGTGCTCTATCTCTTGGCAATGACGAACCGCCTTGCGGGATTGCTGGCCGCGGCGACCGCAATCAGTTATCTCGCGGTCTACACGCCGCTCAAACGAAGAACGCCCTGGTGCACGCTAGCCGGAGCTTTCTCGGGTGCTGCGCCTCCGCTCATTGGGTGGGCCGCTGCGTCAGGACAACTGCCCTCGCGAGCCTGGGTTTTGTACGGCATCGTTTTTCTGTGGCAGTTCCCGCATTTCATGGCGATTGCCTGGATGTATCGACAGGATTACGACCGCGCGGGTTATCTCGTTCTTCCGCGTGGGGAAAGAAGAACTGCATGGATGGCTTTCCAGACTCTACTCCCCGCACTCGCCCTCATCGCGCTTGCTCTTTTTCCGAAGCTGTCGGGAGATGCAGGTTGGACTTACACCGTAGGGGCCGAAATCCTGACCCTCTCGTTCTCCTACTTCGCCGCCCAATTGGTATTGTTCCGAACGAGTGTTAGTGCGCGCCGTCTTCTCGTTGCATCGATTGCATATCTTCCCATCTTGGTTGTGCTGATGGTGCTCGACAGAACATGAAACCCTCTTCGAACGAACCGATTCCCTTTCCGTCGACCTTTACGGTTGAGGAGGATGAGCATTTGAGAATTTTAGTCGTGGGCGCAGGTGCAGTCGGCGGCTATTTTGGCGGCCGACTGGCGCAGGCGGGGCGCGACGTAACGTTCCTTGTTCACGCAAGGCGAGCGGAAGAAATTCGCGCGAGTGGCCTGCAAATCGTGAGCGCGCACGGCGATGTCACGATTCAGCCAAAGCTAATCACCGCATCCGACCTCGGTTCCCCGTATGACATTGTCTTTTTGAGCGTCAAAAGCTATGCGCTCACGAGGGCAATCAGCGACTTTGCGCCCGCGGTCGGACCGACCACAGTGATCCTTCCAGTCCTCAATGGCATGCGCCACATGGACTTCCTCGAAGAACGCTTCGGCAAACAGGCTCTTCTCGGAGGAGTCTGTCTTGTCGCAACGCAATTGGACGCAAATGGCCGGATCGTCCAACTCGCGGATTTCCAGAGCCTTGCGTACGGCGAACTCGACGGGCAACGAACCCCGCGCCTTCAAGACGTTGATCAGGCCGTTCGTGGCGCTGGATTCGACACTTCGGTTTCCTTCCATATTGTTCACGACATGTGGACAAAATGGGTGCAGCTCGCGAGCCTCGGCGCCATCACCTGCCTGCTTCGGGGGAATATCGGTGAGATCGTCTCAGTCCCCGGAGGCGCCGACTTGTCCCTTGCTGTTCTCCGAGAATGTGCCGCTGTCGCTGCTGCCTGCGGATATCCGCCATCGCCTAAATTCCTCGAAGAAAAAGAGGCCGAGTTTACTGCTGCTGGTTCGTCGTTGACTTCCTCCATGTACCGCGACCTTGTGCGAAATGCGCCCGTTGAGGTCGATTCCATACTTGGCGACCTTCTCGCCCGCGGTCGTAAACTCGAAATATCCACGCCGATCCTCCAAGCCGCGTTCGTGAATTTGTCCATTTATCAGCGGGCCCGAAAATACTGACCGTTCCTCAAACCTACGCCGTCACCGCAACACCCGCTCTCCTTTGCCTCCGATCTGCGGGCTGGAATGTAGCAGGCGAGCATGGCCAAGGAATCCGCGATAACCAGTAACAAATGAAGTCCGTTTCACAAAGACGATCGACTCTCCCGAGAGGTATACAAAGCCGAAGCTTCGAGACGTGAATTATCGAAGCTCTTACCGATCATGCGAGAGGGCCACGTCCAGTGGCCCTCCGAGCTCTCGCTGACGGTCCGATTCTTTTGGGGGGTGGCTCGTGTCTCACACGACCTCCGATTTCACGAGGGCCAGCCGCGTATGCAGCTAGTCGTTGAGACGTCCAATCATGAAAGCACGTGTCATCTCGATGTGTTGCTCAATCGTATTCACAATCGTGTTTTTCGTGTCCCAAGTTTCAGCAAAACAAGGTGACACAGTTGGCGGAAAAGTGCAGGGAACAATCTTCGTCACAAACTCGGACGGCACGAAATCATTCGTCGTTGATGCCACCGTCAGGCTGACTGGCCCGATCACCCGTGATACACGAACGGATGAGAACGGAAGATATTCGCTTGAGGCTGTTCCCCTCGGGACCTATTCGGTAGAAGCTTTGTCTCCCGGCCTGAGAGCCATCGCATCGATAACCGTCGAGACCGGCCGAGTCCAGACCGATCTCGAGTTAAAGCCTCTACCAGTTACCGAATCCACCGTAGTCACCGCGAATCAGGATAGGTCCACCGACCCGGCTCCTTCTGAAACCGTTGCGGCAACGACTCTCCGCGACGCTCCAAATTTGAACGAGCGCTTTGAAAGTTCCCTACCCCTCGTTCCGGGAGTCGTTCGCGGTCCAGACGGACGAGTGAATCTTAAGGGAAGCCGCAACACGCAAAGCGGAGCACTGGTCAACAGCGCTAACGTCACCGATCCGGTAACCGGCGGCCCGGCCATCAATCTCCCCATCGATGTCGTGTCCTCTGTCGCGGTCATCTCGAATCCCTACGATCCGCAGTATGGAAAATTCACCGGCGCAGTTTCTACGGTTGCCACAAAGACCGCCGATTACGACAAACTTCATTTTTCTCTTCAGAACTTCGTTCCGCGTCTCCGCGACCGAGACGGAATCATCGCGGGAATCGGTGCGGCAACCCCGAGAACCACCTTTACCGGCCCCATCGTCAAAGACCGCATCGCCATAACGCAATCGTTCGAATATCGATTCGTCCGGACGCCGGTCAACAGTCTTCCGCCGCTCCAGCGTGACACCAAGCTCGAAAGTTTCGATTCCTACACCCAAGTCGACTTAGTACTCACACCCAAGCAGACGGCCACCGTTTCCTTCGCGGTTTATCCGCAGAAACTTGATTACCTGGGCTTAAGCACGTTCACAACCCAGGCATCGACTCCCGACTTTCACCAGCGCGGCTTCCAGGCTTACTTTCAGCACCGCTATATCGTCGGGAAAGAGGGTCTTCTCACTTCGCAGTTCAGCTACAAGAAATTCGACGTCGACGTCACGCCTGAGAGAGACGATCCGTATCGCCTGCTTGTCGAAACGAGCGAAGGCGGTTTTTTCAATCGGCAAGCACGTCGAACATCACGAACAAGTTGGGACGAGAGCTATCGCTTCACCTCGTGGGAGTTTGTCGGGACGCACCAATTCACGGTCGGTATCACCTTCGAACATTCCGAATACTACGGACGACAGACCTTGCTTCCGGTGGAGATCGATGGCCTGACGGGCACACCCATCGAACGTATCTCGTTTTCCGATCCCACCTCGTTCAACATCGATCAAAACGAAACGTCCGGTTTCGTCGGAGACCACTGGGCAATCCTTCCTCGTTTTACTTTGACCCCCGGCTTCCGTTTCGATTACGACACCATCACCCACTCGGGGCACGCGGCTCCACGCCTCGGCTTTCTTCTTTCGTTGACAAAGGACGCAAAAACTCTGGTGAAGGGTGGCGTCGGCATCTTCTACGATCGCGTTCCTCTTCTTGCCGCAACGTTCGATGACTATCCGGGCCGCACCGTTACAGTTCTTGATGCAACCGGCGCGCCTTTAACGTCGACTCCCTACGAAAACAGAATTGACGGTCCACTCCGCAACCCCCGCAGTGTTTCTGGGAATCTTGAACTCGACCGGGAAGTTACCCGAAACCTGCTCTTGCGTTTCGCCTACGAGCAACGTCATACGACGGACGATTTTTTCGTTTCGCCGGTCGCCAACGGGGCCACAGGAACGGTTCAACTTTCGAACCACGGCAGCAGTTCCTACCGGGAGTTCCAATGGACGGCACGCTACAAATTGCGTGACAGCGTTCTTAACGCTTCGTATGTGCGTTCGCGCGCCTTCGGCGATTTGAACGACCTCAACCAGTTCTTCGGCAACCTGGCGCAGCCGGTAATTCAGGAAAACGCCCGAGCACTGCTTTCATTCGACGCTCCGAATCGAATCCTGTTATGGGCCACGCTCTCCGGCCCTTTGAAGCTGACTCTTGTTCCGGTCTACGACCTTCATTCTGGCTTTCCTTATTCCGTCGAAGATCAATTCCGCCAATACGTCGGACCTCGCAACGCTGATCGTTTTCCGCGTTTCTCTTCCTTCGATCTTCAAATTACGCGACCCGTCCGGTTTCGGTTCGGAAGCCGTCATCTGCGTGCACGCGTCGGAATGGGCGTTTTCAATCTCTTCAACCATTTCAACCCGCGCGACGTTCAGAACATTCTCGTAAGCGAACGATTTGACGGATTTTTCAATTCAGCCTGGCGGGAATACCGCGGGAAGTTTGTTTTGGAGTTTTGATCATGAAATATCTGGTCCTTCTCTCTGCTGCGTTTCTGTTTGCGGCCAATTCTTCGATTGCGTCGGACGATTCTGCGACGCCTCCCACGCCCGAGGAGATCGTGAACCGGATGGCGGTTCATGATTTCGCGCGTCAGGCCTCCATCCAGGGCTACGCCGGGATGCGGCGATACGTCCTCGAGAACCGTAAATTTCATAAACGCGCCGAAATGCTTGTACAGGTTCAAGGCGACCGGGACGGCACAAAACATTTCGAGGTTGTTTCTGAAAGCGGATGGAAAGGGGCGCACAAACACGTTTTGCACAAAATGCTCGAGTCAGAGACGGATACCTCGCGACCCGAGGTACGCGCTCAGACAAGGCTCGTTCCCGAGAATTACGATTTCAAGCTTGTCGCGACGGAACTCGTTGAGAGTCGCACTGCCTACGTCCTGGAGATCAGGCCAAAACGGAAGGAAAGCTATCTCTTTGAAGGCCGCATCTGGGTGGACACTGAGGACTACGCGCTGGCCCGTGCCGAAGGCAAACCAGCCAAGAAGCCTTCGTTTTGGACCAAAAGCATCCAGTTCGTTCAGATTTATCGGAAACGCGGCCCTCTCTGGTTTCCTGTCTCCACACAAAGCGAAACGGAAGCTCGCCTGTTCGGCACAACGGACGTGAGCATCGAGTATTTCGACTACGCGCCCAAAATACCTGCTGCCTCGGACAACTCCGTCGTGTCTGCGGAAGTGGTAGTCAAACCATGAGCGCCGTTAACCAGTGCCTGATTCTGGCGGCGGGCAACGGGAGCCGAATTGCTTCCGTCGCTCGAGGCATGCCCAAACCCCTCGTGCCCCTTTGCGGCGTGCCTCTTCTCGAACATGTCATCGCGTCTTCTCGTGAAGCCGGAATCGAGAGATTTGTGATTGTCGCTGGGTACCGGAGCGACTTGATTCGCCACTGGCTGGGCAGCCAGCCGATGGACGGTATTTCGATAACGGTGATCGAAAACCCGGACTACCACAAAGCTAACGGCGTGTCTGCGTTGGTCGCGAAGTCGGAGTTGAGACAGCCATTTCTGTTGCTGATGTCCGACCATGTTTTCGAGTCGAAAACCGCCAAAGCACTGCTCCGACAGCCGCTCGCGGCCGGAGAAGTTATTCTCGCGGTCGATTCGAAGATCAATCGCGTATTTGACTTGGATGACGCAACCAAGGTGCAACGAAAAGGCAATTACATCGTCGGAATTGGCAAGAAGCTTCCCAGCTACGATGCTCTCGACACGGGGATGTTTTTGTGCAGTCCGGCGCTCTTCGACCGTCTTGAATCAGCGAGGAAAAACGGAGACTGCTCGCTGTCGGACGGCATGCGTAAGCTCGCACAAGACCGGAAACTAAGGGCTTTTGATATTGGAGACGGGCACTGGCAAGACGTCGACAGCCCTGAGGCTCTTGCACACGCCAAAGAAGTCTTCGATCGCGATTTCGCAGGAAACCCGGCGCCGAGGTACCTCGCTCATGTTTAGAATCCCGCCAAAAGGCCACCGTCTGCTTCGAGTTCTGACACCATTGCTGAGTTCGGCGCTCTTCGGCTACCTGATTTGGCAGGCTGGTCTGAGCAAGCTTTGGGAGAACGCGGAGAAACTTGGATGGGGCTTCTTATGGATGCTGGCCCTCGGAGGTGTTTCGCACGCAGCCAGAACTCTGGCTTGGCGCCTGACACTCGATGACTACAAGCACAAGATTTCTTTTGCGCGGATGCTCGGATTGCGGCTTGGCGCGGAGGCAGCTGGACAGTTCGGGATTATTGGCCAGACGGTTGGAGAGTCGATCCGGGTATCGCGATTGAGTCCACACATACCTCTGGGCAATGCTATCGCGTCGGTGACGTTGGATCGGGGACTCTACGTCGGAACGGGCATCATAGTCCTCATCGCCGGGCTCGCGGGGGCTCGACCCGTGCTCTCGCACTCCCATGCTCTGAACCTGTACGCGACCTTCTTGGTTTTTGCGCTGGTCTTCATACTGCTAGCAGCGCTATTGGCTTTGCGAAAACGCTGGGCTGTCGTTACAAGATGTGCGCAGTTCTGCGGCCGCGCTCCATATCTTCGGCGGTGGGTGGAGAGCAGACACGCTCTCTTTCAATCCGTTGAGAATGCAGTTCTGGATTTTCACCACAAGTCTCATCGCGCATTTTGGGGCAGTTTGTTATTGATGCTGGGATCGCATTGCCTCGCCGTGACGGAGGTTTGTCTGATTCTGTTGCTCCTGGGTGTGAAATTTGGCGTCTTGAGCGCTCTCGTCGTCGAAGCGATGACCAAATTGGTGAATGTGGTCGGCAGCCTCAACCCTGGAAACGTCGGAACCTTTGAGGCCGGAACAGTGTTGATTGGCAGAATGTTTGGCCTGAGCGTAGCGACGGCACTGACCTTGGGACTCGCGAGACGGTTGCGGGCGTTCTTCTGGACCGCGGTCGGAGGCATCTGCCTTTTTATTTTGATTAAGCCAACGAGTCGCGGCAATGCGGACGGCCGGAGTATGCCGGAAGTTGCGGCAAAAGACGCTGAGGAAGGAGCCGATCCTCCGTTTGGCGTGACTCCGGAACGCGAATTCGCTGTTGCCATTTTTCTGTCGACGAAGGGAACAAGCGGTGGAGAACTCGGATCCGGACTCGCTCACGTCGGCTCGCTCCCGATTCTGCTTAGAAATATCCTGGCAGCACGCAAGCTGTGGCCTGCGCAGATCATCGTAGTCGTCGACAACCCCGTTCTCATGCGACTCGTACAACACGAGTTGTGCTCGACGGGGCGTCTTCCGAAATCGGTGCAATGGATTGAGATAGAGGCTGAGGTTTCGGTTCGGCAACGATTGCAGCTCATCTCCGCTCACGCACGTAGCGAACGCCTAATAACGATCGACGGAAACACGATCTATCACCCATCCTTGCTCCAGGGAGCCAAGGACTGGTACGGCGAAGGCGCCGGCTTCGTGCTCAGCACTGGCGGCAAACCTATCGGCATTTGTGCGTTCACTGCGGAAGCGATCCTTGAGCCTCAAAAGAGCTGTCCCGCCGCGGCTGGCACGCTATCGGAGTTTCTCGACTGCCTTGAGAAGATTCACTCTTTTACTGACATTCCGGTTGCAGCAGATCTGTGGCAGCGTGTTACTACGGAAGAAGATCGCCAGTCCGCTGAGCGAAAGTTGGACAGGTGGCTGGTTAAACCCACGGATGGCATTTATGCACGGCTGAACCGCAGGATTTCCATACCCATCAGTAGACAGCTCATTAAGTTCCCGATATCGGCGAATATGGTTACGCTCTTCACCCTCGTAGTCGGCCTCGCTTCCGGCACCTTCTTCGCGCTCGGCGGCTATTGGAACACGCTGCTTGGCGCCCTGTGGTGTCTATGGTCAAGCATTTTGGACGGGTGTGATGGGGAGGTCGCTCGCTTGAAACTTCAGGATTCCGCTTTCGGCTGCTGGCTCGAAACCGTGTGCGACTACCTCTTCTATCTGATTCTCTTTGCCGGGATGACCCTGGGCTTGTGGAGAAGCTCGGGAGCCAAGCTGTACTTGGCCCTTGGCACGCTGCTCCTGTTTGGGGCTATTGCAAGCTTCCTCGCCATCGGGTGGCAGCGCCATCGACTTGCCGCCGAACGTCCCGAGCAGTTGCTCAAAATCTGGCAAAGCCAGGCAGAGAGCCGGTCATCGAATCCTTTCTTGTATTTCGCCCGCCACACTGAATTCATTGTTCGCCGATGCTTTTTTCCATACGCCCTGCTCTTCTTCGCGCTTTTTAACATCATGAATGTGGCGCTCGTTCTCAGCGCGATAGGAGCAAATCTGGCGTGGCCAATCGCACTATACTCATCGCGAACCTTTTCGGCGGCGCAGCGCTCCACTGTGAATCGTTTCGCGGTGCATGGCTTGACGAGCTGAGGTCCGTGCGCACAAGGAAGGCTGTGATTCGATGCAGGAGATCGAAACGGGCAGCTTCGCAAAGCCCCAGTTCGTGGTCTGGCCGCCGAGCCGCATACGCATTGTCAGCTGGAACATCAACCGGGGCCTGGAACTTCAGCGGATCATCACGTTCCTCGAAAGCGCAAAGGCCGATGTCGTCTTTTTACAGGAGTGCGACGTCAACGCTCGCCGGACGCACCATCTCAACATTGCGAAAGAGATATCGCAGAAGGCCGCGATGAACTACGTTTTCGGCAGAGAGTTTCAAGAACTAACTCAAGGCTCGCGTGCGTCGCCAGCTTTCCACGGCCAGGCCACGCTCTCCCGCTGGCCGCTGTCCGGTGCGCGGATCATAAGATTCCGCCGCCAATCGAATTTCTGGCGTCCACACTGGTTCTTTCCTGAGGTTAGTCCGTTTCAGGAAAGGCTCGGCGGCCGGGTGGCCCTCGTTACCGAGACTAACGTCGCGGGGAAAACGGTAATCACCTACAACCTTCATCTCGAAAGCAAGGGCGATGATGCGTTACGATGCGCCCAGCTTAGCGAGACTCTCGACGATGCCACACGCGATGACAGAAACATGCCGATCGTGCTTGCGGGCGACTTTAATCTCGATGTTTCCGAAGGCGCTGGGGCCACAGCCCTGCGTCGGGCGGAGTTTCGGGACGCATTCGCAAGTCAACATCTGCCGACGACACCTCACACGTTCATGGAAAAGGGGCGAGTTATAGATTGGATTTTCACTCGGGGATTCGCTTCCTCCAGTGAGCCGAAGGTCCATCGCTCGGTGAAGGCCTCGGACCACTTTCCGCTGTCGTTTGTGCTCGGACTCTCCTGAGCAAAGCCGAAGGAGCGGAACCGGTACATCTACGTTGAGAGCATCCGATCTTCGACACTAGGAGGTGTCTGCGATGAACAAAAGAGCGATCGTATTGGCCGGAATTGCGTTTCCACTGATTGCACAGATAAGCCCGCTATGTAGTGCTCAGGAAGCCCCAGCACCTGTTAAGGCAAAAGAAGTTATAGGCCTGGCAGGAGTCAAGGCCAATGCGAAGGGCACGCTGAAAGTCCAGAACGGGAAGTTGACGTTTGCTCATGGCAAAGTGCACACCGACGTAAGCGCCGTCGCCATCTCTGACATCGTCACTGGCGCCGACAGCGAAAGAGCCGTTGGAGGGACCGTCGGAACAATGAGCATGGCGGCGCCCTACGGGGGCGGCCGCTTCTTAAGCTTGTTTCGCAAGAAGGTAGACACCCTCACAATTCAATATCGAGATGACGATGGAAGCCTTCATGGAGTGATATTTGCTATGCCGGTAGGCGCTGCGGAAGGCGCAAAAAAGGATCTTGTCGCACAAGGCGGCGACACTGCTACGGCACCCTCGCCGGATCAAGGTGCGCCTGACCCAAGCCATTCGCCGCGCAACGAAGAAAATGCTGCGACGGCTTCAGGGCAAACACCAGCCAAAGCCAAAACAACTGCAGTTCAAGTGAAAATGATTCAGTCTGGCGAAATCAACGTGCCAGCCGAGTTCCGAATTGCGCTTTACGAGAACCTCCTCAACCAACTACAGAAGAAGGGAAAGTTTCAGCACGTCTATCGGGACGGCGACAGCAACGCTTCGGGCGCCGCCGACTTAGTTGTTCTTCATAGCTCAATTCGCGGCTTCAAGGGTGGCAGTGAACGAGCCAGACAAGTCACAACTGTTGCCGGCGCAACCTCGATAAAGGTTCATTGCCAGTTCACAACTGCGGATGGGCAAACCGTTCTCGAGCGCGACGTAAACGGCAAAGTGCGCTTTTTCGGAGGCAATCTGAGAGTGACGTACGATTTCGCCAAGAAAGCCGCCGATATCACCGACGAAAATCTTTCTCCAAGCAAGGGCGGTTAACGGTGGACCGACGCGTGCGCTCTCGGCTCGCATTCATCTGGGCGGCGTGCGGTTTAGGACCGCTTAATGATAAAAACGGTCTTATCGTCAATGCGGTCTTGTTCGCCGCGCTGGCGCAGCCGCTCGTCTTTTTTCACCGCGTAATCCAGCAAAGCATTACACATTTCTTTCGCAGACTGGCCGTGGCCTTCACGCATTACCCTTTCAAGCTCCTGGCGTTCTTTTCTGTCGGTGCCGTCGTAAACACCATCGGTATAGAGTACGAAAATATCCCCGGGGCTCAGCAGTGTGAGTTCGGCCACATTGGAGGAGTTCCCATTGTCCTCGACGGAGTCCAGCGAGAAATACCTATTCCGATCCGGATGATTTTCCGGAATGTGCAAGCCCAGCGGAAGAAACTGTACCGTGCGGCTCTTATCGATCTCCATGAACTTCTGGTATTCGGCAGAGAACACCAAGGGCGGGGGATGACCGAAGTTCACGAATCGAAAATGGCCATACGGGCGCACTTCACCGTAAAGCATCGTCGCGATCTCCTGAGCACCCTCTTGCTCACTTCTGCCGAGCGCATTTCTCGCGGTCACAGACATCGCCAACCTCAGGTTTATCCTCTCGAATAACTCTGCTGTCGTTTTCCCCCGGTGATCCAGTTGCGAGAGCATCAGGGCATGAAACGTGTCGTGAACCGTCGAAGCGATCTTCGCTGAAATGATTCCATGTCCCTGAGCGTCCACCAAAAGAACTCCCGCCGTGCTGTACAATTCGCGCAACTCTTCGGCGACTCGCACCTGGTCGGAGCTTCGCGCCTCCCTGTAGGCAGATTCCATTTCAGGTTTGTAGCCGGGCCTCGATTTCAGCCATTTCACCTGATCGTCCACCGAATTACGTGGCGCTGCACTTGCGGGGAGCGGCTCGAGAAACTCCTTCGATCGCTGCAGGGCCCGTTGCATGCGGGCGTCGATGTCGTAACGCTGCTGAAAGTTTATGTATTCGAAAAGATCGCCCCCGACTGTCCCGACGGGAATCGAATTACCGTACATCTCTATACCTTGCACACTCGGAATTGCGCCCTCCACGGGCATCAGCCGCTTGCGCAAGTATTCGTCGATGGTTGGAGGCGTGTAGACGTTTGCCATAAGGGAAGTCCGGACCACTCCATTCTCGTTCTTTCGAGTTCAATTCATCACATTTCGCTCTTTCAGGAGCATTCGCGAGCGAAATGGTGAGGGATCGGACGGCTATCTACGCCACTAAATCAGGTCATGTCTATTTGATCGAAGGTATTCCCGAGAGCTTTTCGCATTCCGCTCCCTCCTATGTGGTTATGACGCGTCGCAGCGCTCCGAGCCACAACCTTTTGATGACAGAAGTACTCGCCCCGATGTTTCTTCCCTATCGGATTAACACCGCTCCCTGTCCTCTCCATAGATGGAAAAGCGGATATGGTACCTCTGGCCCTCCATCCGTAGAGCATTCGTCCTGCAAATGAAAATGACTCCGAAAGAATATCGAGAATGCTTCGGTCTCAGAGAATAATAGCAGGGTCCAACCCCCGACCGTGGATGGCGACCGGCCGCACCGATTTGCACCGGAGTCACGACGGAAGCTCGGCGAGCTTCTGATCTTGACGACGACCAAGTTCATCGAGACGTGTTTCGTCTCCTCGTGCATCTGTGCTAGTATGAATCTCGCATGAGCGCGGTGATTTTTATGGGCGGTTTATGGGCGGTTTTGGCAGGGACAGATGCTACCGCATGCAAATTAAGCGTCCAGTGCGCTGTATGCAAATCTTGCAAAGCCCTTATTTGCAAGGTTTTACGCTAAGTTGTTGATTCCACGGCTGGGGACGTAGTTCAGTTGGTTAGAACGCTGCCCTGTCACGGCAGAGGTCGCGAGTTCGAGTCTCGTCGTCCCCGCCATTCTAAATAAAGACTTTACGCTCACTTCCATAAAGCCAGCGAGGGTGCAAAAAGACACAAATCTGCACCCTTTTGTGTCCTTATCGCTTATTGCTGTCAGTTCCCTGCTCCGGTTTCCGCTATGCCCTGCTCTCCGCAACATCGGAAATCGACGCGTCGCTCCGCGTCGAGGAGAACACTAATGAAAGTACTGCTGCTTGCGCCGCATGCTTGGCCGGTGTAATCGCCTGGGTGTAAACATCCAATGTGGATCGGAACGAAGAGTGCCGCAACAGTTCTTGCATCACCTTCAGGTCCGTGCCCACGCTTCGTAACATAATGTCGATGACGAAGCGGTTGCAGGGACAGCGTCTCTGATAATCCGGCGCGACAAATATGCTGGACTTGGACGCTCAAGGGGTCAATAGAAATGTGTCCCTAGTGAACATCGAGTGGATCGCCAAAGGACTGAAGAAGCGCCTGCCTGAGCTGTTTCGTCGCGTCTTGAGACCTTAGTCGTCAGTCCCGATCTTCTCACCGCGCTTCAAGGTCCGGTCAAAGAACTCGGCAGTCGCGGTGTAGGCCCGCACCCAGTCCCTCCATATCAAGAACCCGTGGATCTCATCCGGCAGGATCAGTTGTTCGAAGGGCACGTGCTGCGCCCGCAACCGCTGCACCAGCTCTATCGTTTGGCTGAAGGGCACATTGCGATCATCATCGCCATGGATGAGCAGTACCGGCGACTTCCACGTGCCCACGTAGGCATCGGGCGAGGAATCCCACGCCAGCTTCACTGCGGTCTCCGCGTCCGGCGGATGCAGTGCCAGATTGCCGAAATAGGGGAGCTCCGTGAGGAAGACGCTCCAGTCATGTACACCGTGGAAATCCACCCCCGCCTTGAACAGCTCTGAATTGCGCGCCAGGCCCATGGCCGTCAGAAAGCCGCCGTAGGAACCACCCCACAAGCCAATCTTCTCTCCGTCAACTTCTGGAAGCGATTGCAGATACCGTCCCGCCGCCACAATGTCCTTGTACTCCGCTGCTCCGCGCCAAACGGTGTTGGGCGCTTCGCGAAACGCGCGTCCGTACATGATGCCCAGCCGGTAATTCACCGATAACACTGCGTATCCGCGGCTGGCCAGGTACTGATTTTCGGCGTACGCATTGTGGTAGTAATCCATGTAATGGAAGCCCAGCATCATCTGGCGGATGGGCCCGCCGTGCATGAAGACCAGCCCAGGGACTTTCCCCTTTGCGTTGTGTGGCAGAAAAATCTGGCCATGGAGCGTGACTCCGTCCTCACTCTGGAAAATCACCTGCTTTGGCGTCACCAGCGAGGCAGAGGGAAAGTCACTCGGCAGAGCCTCCCTCGCGATCATTTCGCGGCCCTTCGCGGTGACTTCATACGGCATGGCCGGTAGTGTTGCCGTGGAGCCCAGGCAAAGAATGAACTTGCCTTCGTCGGTTTGAACTGGAGACCACTCCATAGTCTCACCGCCTGTCAGCGCCTGCTGCGGCGTACCGCCGGCTACCGCCACCCGCCACACGTGCCGCCGGTCTACATCATTCTGGTTCGAGGAGTAAATCACCCACGCCTTGTCCGCGCTGAGCGTGACGTCTTCCACGTCAAAGTCGCCTGGCGTGAGCAGCGTCGCCGCGCCGCCGCCTGCGGCAATCGAATACAAGTGATTCCGCCCATCCTGCTCCGAGGCAAACACCACTCGTCCTTCGGCAGCAAAGTTGAGCGAGCCATCTTCGGTGAGTTCGGGCAGAGAATCCTCCGGCTTCCGCCCGCTGCGCCATAACAAGCGACCCGTGCCGGTGGCGGCATCGGCAATCCACAGAGACCACGGCTCAGAGCGCACCGGAATCAGCGGTAGCTTCTGTTCATCTCCAGCGATACGCACAAAGACAATCCACTTGCCATCAGACGACCAGCGCGGCATGGAATCCTTGTCCACACTCGGCGCCAAGTAGCGGATGGAGTCGCCATCGAAGTCGTAAATAGCAACGAAGCTATGACCGTCACGCTGGCTCACGAAAGCGATGTGTTTGCCATCGGGCGACCATCTGGGCTGAACCGAAGCTCCGCGCACCGAAACAAGTTCCTTTGCCTGTTGTTTGCCATCCACACTGGACAGCCACAACTTCTTTTTCGCGGACCACACCGCCCACTTGCTGTCGGGCGAAATCTCAATGTCTTCACAGTCCTCATCCGCGCAACCCATCTCGCCCAACAGCCGGGGCGGCGCGTCTTTGGCATCCAGATCCAGCGCAAAGACCTGCTGCTTGGCTCCCTTCGTCCAGCTCTCAGGATTGGCGCTCGCCTGCGCTACGTTCAACTCGCTGCCCAGCACATAAAGCGCCGCCTTGCCGTCGGGCGTGAGTCGCAGACTCGCGATGGGCTGGCCGTCATCTGCGCTGTAATGAGTCACCTGACGCGCGGTGTGAACGAAGTCCGGCCCGTCAGCCACCCACAAGTTGCGGACCCCTTTTGCATTGAAGACCCACGCCACGCGGCTGCCATGCGTGGCAGCAACTAGCTCACTGGGAAAAGGCGAGCTCATCACCTGCTCCAGAGTGAACGGAGATTGCGCCCATGCAGCCGTTGTGCAGCTCAAGATCAAAACAAAAGCGATGTGGAAACGGAGTTTAGTAAGTGGCATAGGCCCCCTAGGGTAAGCGAAGGGCAGCCCGCCTGCCAATAGAAGTTGTGGAATTTAAAGATAAGTTCAGGGTAGTCGGCTACAGAGGGACGCCATTAGTTGAAGTGTAGGACGGGACCAGAAAGACTGTCCACGGCCATTTAGAAATAGGCCAATTCAGCATAGTGCCCGGGAAGCGTAACCGGAGAAGTCAAATTCAAATGGACGGTTTCGGCGTTTACCAGGCACTAGACCGTAACCGCGTTGCTAGAAACGGTGAATTGAGATAAGTAGTTGGTCCATCGGCCAGTGCTCTGTGACACCATGACCGTGCCTGAATCATTCTTCATCGGCGCAGGGACTTGGAGGTTCGTGCAACTAATTTGAACGCGGCGTGTTCCTATGCAAGGACAGAAGTGGAGCAGCAACTGTTGTCATCAATTCGCATTCTAATTGCTGATGATTATGAAGGCTGGCGACGCCAAGTCCGTTCGTTATTTCAGGCACGGCCAGAATGGCAAGTCATGGCCGAAGCTGTGGATGGGCCAGAAGCCATCCAGAAGGCTGAAGAACTGAAGCCGGACTTGATTGTGCTGGACATCGGTCTCCCAAAACTGAATGGAATCGAAGATGCCCGAAGGGAGCTAGTGCTTGCCGTCGATGTGGTTCTTCGGGGCAAGCAATTTGTCAGCAGCAGCTTAGAAGGCAACGAGTTCACCGACAGCTCAGGGGAGAAATCCCCTCACCGCCATGAGGTCCTGTTCTATTCTGATGACACAGTTCTTCTAGATAGCGTTACTCGCTTTATTGCCGCTGCCCTCAAGGCCGGTAACGCGGCTATTGTTCTCGCTACGCAGTCACACCGGGATGGTCTTCGTCAGAGATTGAAGGCAGAGGGTGTGGATACAGATGTCGCCCTTCAGCAGGGTACCTACATTTCATTGGATGCTGCCGACACGCTCTCATCAATCATGGTCAATGATATGCCTGACGCGCCTCGATTTTTCGAGGTTGTGAGCGATCTCATTGAGGCAGCAGCCAAAGCAGCGAAATCAGAGCAACCTCAGGTTGTTGTGTTCGGTGAAGCCGTGGCTCTCTTGTTGGCGGAAGGAAAGCCGGACGCCGCGATTCGGCTTGAACAACTCTGGGACGACGTAGGCAAAACCTTCGAGGTGGATATCCTCCATGGTTATGCGTTCAGCAGCTTTCACAACGAGGAAGACGAGCACGTTTTTCAGAGTATCTGTGCAGGACACTCGGCCCGTCTATTCTCAGTGAGATAGTAAGACTCAATTCCAGGTTTAACCTGCCCCAGCAGCATCGCCTTTCCCAAGTTGGCGCAGTTCAGCTTCCGGCACAGCAAATTCCGCAGTGCCGCAATCCAAACAGACCACAATCTCTGGAAATACCCACACAACGGGCTTGTCAACGTTTTTCAGTCCAGGAAAATGAATGCCTATCTCCCCGGTGAACTTGCTCTGGTTGACTGACCCGCACGACTTGCAGGGCATACCGACCTTTCTTGCACGTTGAGCTATGTTTTCAGAACATCACTACCAAAGTGACGTGTCGTGTCACCCGTCGTTGCCCAACAAACACTGGGTGAAGTGGTTTTCCCCGTCTGTCGAGAATCGCCTTTTTGTAGAGGTTCCGGGAAAAGGCGGGAAAAGTTCCCCACACATCTGTCAAGCTAATCTCGCTACGGGAGAGGAGCGTAACGCGATGTTACGCCCAACCGTCGTATTAGACGAAAGCACCTAGGAGGAAAGAAACCATGAAACCGCACTCAGTCCTAAGAATCGGCTTGGTCTCCTTGATGTTGGTGGGCTGCCATGGTTTCGTCTGGGACCAAAGGGATCGTAGCGAAGGAAGCCTGTCACGATTGTGAAGAGCTTTCGTATCCCTACTTGGCCCGTCTCAGAAGAATTCAATTACTCGCGTTCAGCGTGACTACCTCCCAACCTTCGTCGCCCAGCTTGTTGATCTGGGCGATTTGGCCGGAGCAGCCGACGCCGCAACCGACAATCTGGTATTCCCACTTCTGAGGGCCTTGGGCAGCCGCGGTGCGCGAGGAGGGTTGCCCGGCGATGAAGGCGGCCTAAATTCGAGTCGTCCAAACTGCGTTAGGTCCCGGTAATCGCCAAACCGGACAACTGGTTTTTGACAATTTCACTTCTACGGTAAGCGCGTTTACCAGGAGCGTGTCCGGATACGCGCCTCGTTTACGCTCCCTGTAGACAGGTTGCTCAGAGGTATTCTTGCTCGTATGGTTGTCCCGCTGTTAGTTTGAGAACTGATTGCAAACTCTCCTCGTACGAGTTTTAGGCGCTCTTGCATACTGATTAGACCAAGTCCCGTGCCCTTCATTGCCAGCTTGGGGTCAAATCCAATCCCCGAATCACGCACGCTCAGCTCAATCTGGTCGGGGGTGCCACTAAGCGCTACGTCAACTTGTGCGGACCTGCTATGTTTCAACACATTTTGAAGCGCTTCCTGTAGAACCCGTAAGAGGGTAACCGCAACATGTTCAGGCAAACCCGCTGGGACAGCTTCGCAGTGGACATCGATGTTCAGAGCATGTTTCTCGGATAACTCTCGACATAAGCCCTCTGCTGCCGCTGCGATACCCAAAAATTGGAGCTTTGTGGAATGCAAGTGGTGCGATAAGGCTTGAATATCGCTCGAAAGGTCCCAAATTTGTTGCCGCACTCGTAGGATATCCCTACGAGCCGCAGCTTCGGAATCGGAAAGCCCCTGCTCCAACTGCTCCAGATTCACGCTCACCAACGCCATTCGCTGATTGAAATCGTCGTGAAGCTCTCTCGCAATCCAAGCACGCTCGCGCTCTTCCGCCTCAATCAACTTACGGTCCACGGACGACATGGCCTCCTCTGTCATTCGACGAAGTTTGAACACAAGCTGCGATATAACTATCGAAATGACACAGAAAGTCGCGATGGCGACACTGTCGAAAGGGTCATCAACACGAAAGGAGTAAGCAGGAGGGGCAATGTAGGCTAAGCCGAGAGTTGCAATGACGGAGGCAAGCAGTGACGAAGCAAGGCTCCCCGTCCGTGACACTAGTACGATGGCAATCACAAACAGGAGGCTCACAGTCGCGAGATTGAGATGCAGGCCCTGGCAGACGACCGCAACTGCAACTAGGGCCAAGCTGATAGCTGAACATCTCGCTATTTCAAGCAGAAACCCCTTGGACCTCACGTGCGGAAGGATGTTCATTCGTGTCCTCCTCCGTCGCCGTCAACATACAGTGTGGAGGATGATATTGGTGGGACCGGATACGGGTACGACTGTCAAAACTGACAGGTGCTCGGATTCTGTTTACGTCCAGACCTGTTTCCGACTGTCAACTCCCGATTAGTCGAAACCGGACAAGTCCCCCCGGTCCACTTCCCTCTGGATTCCACTTTGACGATTACGCTGTTTATCGGGATTTGACGGCGCTGCGTCCTCAGCGCGATGCTCGCGGGACATGAGGCAGGTCTAGTGCGTCGTCAACAGCAGTCGTGGCAAAGTTCCCCTCTCAATAACGCTGGCTGCGAGCGCTCTGTCTGGCACGCCCGCAGCCAGTCGCGGTCAATCAAGTTAATTGCGGCCCCTGGTCCAGCATGGCATCGGCAACTTTCACGAATCCGGCGATGTTAGCGCCATAAACGAGGTTGCCAGGCCTGCCATAGGTCCCGGCCGTCTGAAACGTTTTCTTGCGGATCTGGACCATGATTTTGTGCAGCCGCTCATCCACCTCTTCGCACGTCCAGCTCAGCCCGATGCTGTTCTGTGCCATTTCCAGCCCGGACGTGGCAACACCGCCGGCGTTGGCCGCTTTCGCCGGACCGTACAGGATGCCGGCTTGCAAGAACATGCGCGTTGCATCCAGCGCGCCCGGCATATTCGCTCCTTCCGCCACGAGCTTGCAGCCGTTCATCAACAGCGTCGTCGCATCCTTCTCGCTGATCTCGTTTTGGGTCGCGCTCGGGAAACCAAGAGCCTCATTATGGAGGTGCGCGCCGCCGTCGCTCACGGTTACATCGTGAAATCGCAGGCTGCCCGCGACCTTATCGTCGCGACCGCCGCCTCGAATTGAGCACGACACCGAAATCACAACGCTAACCGAAACGGCAATGCAGGATCGCCGATCCCGATTCAGACGCAACATCCACGCTAACATCAGGCATGACCCGGAATTGCAATCCTGTCGTCGTGCTTGCGCTGATTGCTGCGTTCGCAACCCTTCTGGAATCGTGCCACTCGTCCGGCCGTTCCGCTGTGTCTGCTTCGTCTGCAGGGCCCACAGGCACAAAGAAATGGGAATTCTCCACTGGCCGTCCTCCTACCTTGTGCAAGGGCTGTTACTACCAGGAACAAATTCCGGCCATCGGTTCCGATGGAACGATCTACGTCGGTGGCGCGCGAGGGCTGTACGCCCTTCGTCCGGACGGAACCCAGAAGTGGTACTACGAGAACGTCTATCAGCCTAGTGGCATCCCAATTCATTTTGTCGTGATAGACGACAACGAAAATATCTGGTTCGACGGCACCAGCACGATCCCGGGATCCGGCAGCGTCATTCGCGTAGGACCGGACGGCCAGGATGAAGGCGGCATGGGTTTGGGTGGTGGTCCCCCGACGCAGATCGGCGAAGCATTCGACGGCACGATCGTTGCCTCCGGGACAGCCATAGACATCACGGGAAAGTCTGCGCAGCCAAAATCGTGGATCGGCGGCGGAAACTCTTTCTCGTTCGCGCAGGACGGCACCGTTTACTCCACTCGTACAGATCTCGTGGCTCAATCGCCCGATCATAATGTCGCCTGGATAAAAGACATTCCCGCGGCTGGCGAGCCTGTCTTAGCCGCTGATGGCACGATCTATGTAGGAGGAAAAGGTGCGCTCTCCGCCGTGAACTCCGATGGCACAGGGAAGTGGTCTTTCCTCGTTCCCAACCACATCGCCATGTCTCCTTCGGTCGCAAACGATGGCACGCTGTATTTTGGATGCGACGATAGCAACGTCTATGCCATCGCGCCCGACGGCCGCCTCAAATGGAAATTTCAGACGGGCGGGGCCGTCCGCTCCACACCGGCGATAACCAAAAACGGCACGATCTATTTCGGGAGCCTGGACAACAAGCTCTACGCTGTCGGCGCCGACGGCAAATTGAAATGGGCGTTCACCACGGGCGGGCAGGTATTTTCCCCGGCGATCGCCGATGACGGAACCATTTACGTCCAGAATGGCGAAGCGAAGGTGTTCGCCGTCCAGGATACCGAAGAGAATGGCGGCCTCGCCGGACAGTGGCCCAAGCGTGGAGGCGGGTTGCGCAATACTTCTCGCGGCGGAGTCCGCTGATGTCTCGTCATCGCAGCGAGGCCGACTTTTTCGTTTTCCTTCTCCTGGCAGGGCTCAGTTCCGTTTCGGGCTGCAAGTCCCCTCGCACCACTGGCGGCGAATCACCGCAAATAAAATGGCAATTCAGCGCCGACGACCGCATCGTTTCCACTCCCGCACTCGGCGAAGATGGCACCATCTACTTCAACAGTCCCAAGTTTCTGTACGCACTGTCGCCGGACGGCCAATTGAAATGGCGCTACTTTCCCGGCGCGGACCTCAACACTTCACCGGTGGTTGGGCCTGATGGCAGCATCTACATCATGGATATGACCTGCGTGATGCACGCGCTCAATCCGGATGGCTCCAAACGCTGGCTCGCCCAGATCGGTCCCGCACCGCTGCCTAGCAGCGGCCTCCAGCCGCCCTGCTGGTCGCCCGCCACTCCCGCGATGGCTGCGTCCGATCTTCTGCTAGTAGGAAATTCTAGCGGCCCCATGATTGGCGTGGACCCCGGTTCTGGCGCGACCTCAAGTCAATTTAGGGACGTCGGGGGCCCAGTCAGCCCGGAAATTCCCGAGACGGGCACCGCCATCGAAGGCGGTGGCGCGCTTGCGCTTTTCGATTCCACGGGCCGCGTCGCTTGGACCCTTCGCCTCTCCGACGGGCGAAGTTCCGTACCATTCCGCACGCCCGCCATCGCTGCGGAAAGAACGATCGTCGTGGCCGGATGGGATCAGAAACTCCACGTTTACAATCCCGAGGGCACTTTGAAATGGGAATTCCCGGGTGATTGGACCGCGAACCCCGTGATCGCCGCGGACGGAACGATCTACGTCGGAGGTCCGAGCGATGCTGGTCTTGTGGCGCTCGATCCGGCCGGCAACAAGCTCTGGCAGGCACCTATCGTAGTGCCGGGTTCGCCGGCTCTCGCCGCCGATGGCACCATCTACGTTCCCGGCCGTTACGCGGCCACAGTGAAAGATAGCAATTGGTTTTGGGCTCTTTACGCCGTTACTCCGAAAGGCACAATCAAATGGCGATTGACCGTGGACGCACCCATCGCGAATGGCCCTGCTATCGCGCCTGATGGCACCGTATACTTCGGCACCGATTCCTCCGGAGTCAGCGGCGTAAAACCTCATTCCGGAACTTTCTACGCTATCCGCGAAAATAATGGTGGCCTGATGCGCAAAGGCTGGCCGAAATCCTATGGTTCGCCCACGAATGATGGCCGCGCGCCGAATGCGCCATGAACGAAAACTCACTAAATCGGAGTGCGCGCAGCGCGGTAATCTCCGTCGTCGCAGCTTTTGCTCTGGGATTGTTGGCGATCGGGCTATTCGCAAGGCTCAGATGGCACGCGGAACACGGTGCCAGTCAAGCGCCGCCGCAGACGCGTCCGGTCGCCATCGACTTACTTCCATCGTTTGTGAAGGTATTCGAAAAAGACGGCTACTCACATCCGTTCAATATTTCGAGCGATGCCACGAACGCGCATCTCGACGGTGAATTTACCGTTGATCCCCGCCCCCAAACTCAAGTGGACATGCTCGTCCTCACCGCGGCAGGAATGAAACATTGGCGGGACTTCCTTTTTTCTCCGAGCGGCGCAAACAACACAGCCAATGGTGAATTGCTGTATCACACCGGCAACACTAACGCGGATTATTTCCAAATCAAAATGACGCCGGGCGATTATTTCCTCGTTTTCGATTACGGCCCTTCGACGCGCGCGAATACTGATCACTATGTGGATGATGACGCTTTGGGCCACAATTGCCGCCTGACCCGCACAAAAATTACGCTCTACTACACTTTACCCGCAAAGTGAAAATCTGGGTTTTTCCCTTTATCGCGGAAATCCGGCAGGCAGCTGCGGCTCGGTCATCGCGTTCCATTGCGTAAACGTACTGACACCTTCCTGCTCGGAGCCGGGCACAGTGCGGCGCGTCTCGCGTGGCAGGTGGTCTTGTTCGTTGATGCACATCGAAAAGTGAAACTCTTTTTCCCGCGGATCGTGCGGGGTCGCCACACCCATTTCATAGTCGCGGCAGGAATCGCCCTCCACTTCCCGGGCTCCGCCGCGCTGTACCGTTCCGTCTTTCAGAATCACGTCGTAGGGCAGCGAATTCTCGTCCGATCCGATGGAGCCGTGCGGGCACTCGAATATGGGTATGGAGCCTTGGGCGTTTATGTCCGCTTGGCGGCCAGTGCTTGAGGCCCACTGACCCGCCACCCGGCTGTACGAACGCCCGAAATAAATGATTGTGTCAAAAACGATGGGCGCGCCGCTGTGGTCCGTTCCACTCTGGATCGTGTGTTGAAATGAAGGGCAGAAGGTGTCCTTCTCAAATGTGTTGGAAGGCTGTCCGGTATACGTACGCACCGTGTGATAATGCCAGCTCTTCGCGTTCTCCACTGCGGCACTCGACCTCTCTATTTCCCGCATCGGCGAATTCCGCCAATTCATCCATCCCACGCCTGCGATGAGCAGAATCACAGCAATAGCCGCCACGATCCATTTCAACATGAAGAGCCGCCTATGCTCGGGTGTATTTGCCTAACCATTGAGTGAGCATAGCAAGCGCCGCCTTGCATCGTGGCCGCACCCTCGGCATTGTCGCGAATTCGCCAATCCGTGGCCGTTTCCGGGCCTCGCGGACGGCCCTCGTCTAGTCGCCGTCCGCGGCCTACGATACGCTGCCGGGCGAAACCACCTACTTTGACGACAAGAACAAATATACCGATGCCGCGAAGAAATTCGCTGACGTGGCCACGAAATATCCGCACACGCGGCCAGGACGCGAAAAAGCAGCTGTAAGGCCTCTCTTGGCTTTTGCAGTTCTAACTAAAAACGAGGTCCTGACCGTCTAAATTTACCAGGATTTCACATGGGTTTCGCAGAGTTTCGTTCATTTAGAAAAGTTCATCGAAACGTGCAAGTAATAGGGAGAGACTGGCGGGTGTGGAAATTCGTCTTGTCGCAGCGTCTGCCGCACACAGGCATATATGTTGGTTTCGTGATCTATGTAGAGCCGCAGGACACGACCATCTTTTCCGATTGCCGCAACGAATGAGAACGGCGATGTGTCGGGGTGATCAGTCGATGTTAGACAAGACTGAAACACAGGCGAGTATTTCCTCTGGTAGTAGGGCATCAGATCAAGATGAATATATGCCTGTGTGGCGGGTTTCTTTTCTTGTGCATCTCCTCGAGCGGCAGCTTGTTTAAATGAACTAGCAAGCTCGCCTGCTCTGCAAGAAGTCGTGAGCAGAAAAATGAACACTATGGTATATATCTTCTTCATCAGTTACGCCTCCCAACCGCACTTACCGAAAGCCTAACTCGCATAGCGAAGCAGAACGAGAGGCATTAAGGAAGCTGTGTTTCAAAGCAAAAGCCCGCTTGAATCCACTTGGCTGTGTAGTGGCGTAATCGGAAAACTGACGGTCAGTGGCCAGAGACGGGGTGCCGGAGATGATCACACCCTCGGCCTTCTGCCGCTCGAGGATTGAAGGACCAATCGACCAGGCAAGTTAGATGTTTACCGGCTACGAATTCCGCTGCGTCTCGGCAGTAACGTGACATTGCGAGCCTCGTTTTTCAACCCGAATGCTAACCCGAGATGTGTCCGACTACTGGGTATTATCAAGTACTTGGCAGTCCCCAACAGCCTTGTAAGTTGTTGTGAGTACTTGACATCCCCGCTCTGTCACGGCAGAGGTTGCGAGTTCGAGTCTCGTCGTCCCCGCCATTCATTCCAAAAGAGTTGCGCTGATTCTCTTTTTTTCGGGCGGTCCGAACTCTTCTCTGTGACTCACGTCACGCCGTGGTGTGTCTGCGAGTGAAGCGCCGTTTCACACGAAGACTCACGAATGCTGCCGCTTGCATTTTTGGCAGGTCAATCATTGGTTTGAACTACCTTGCTGGCGCTGCCTCCAAAGGACGGACATCGCGTTCAACCTTATCAGCAATCTCATCTTCGGCGACTTCCAGGTCATAACGCGTTTGGAGATTCATCCAGAACGTCGGACTGTTGTTGAAGTAGCGAGCGAAACGAAGGGCCGTGTCAGCAGTAATTGCGCGTTTCTCGTTGACGATATCGGCGATCCGCGTCACAGGGACGCGCAAGTCCATAGCAACTCTGTTCATACTGAGTCCCAGAGGGACCATAAACTCCTCTCGAAGAATTTCTCCTGGATGCACCGGCTTAAGTTTCTTTGTCATCCTGCTGTCTCCTAGTGATAATCGACGATCTCAACCTCATAGGCATGCCCATCGCGCCATTCAAAACAGACGCGCCATTGGTCATTGATGCGAATGCTGTACTGCCCTTTCCGGTCCCCTCTTAGGCGCTCTAGTCTGTTTCCTGGCAGTGTTGAGAGCGTCCGGATGTCCTGCGCCGCATCCAGCATGTCCAGCTTCCTAAGAGCCTGGCGCTCGATAGCCCTGAACCGGCGGACAGACTCGCGATGAAATAGGCGCCCGGTATCGGCGCAGCGGAAGGACTGAATCACAATCCGACACTATACTGCGTCGCGTTAAATGTCAAGTAGTACGGGAGCGACAAAGAATTTAAGCAGAATCTGGGTGCAATTAGGGTGCAATAAGACTTCCCGAGGATTCCTTAGAGCGCCATGGGTGGCGATCGGCGCCGTGAAATTACAACCAGTTACCTCTGGACGCTGGACTGTCACGGCGGAGGTCGCGAGTTCGAGTCTCGTCGTCCCCGCCATTCATTCTGAAGCATTTGGTGAATGGTCATTCCACTCCAGCTTACCCACAATTTCTGAAGGTGACGGGCCGGAAATCTGGCACCGCTAGTTGTTTTGGGTGTCCGACAAATTCCGGGCCTCGCCGCGACTGACTGCCTTCTATTTCGTTCCGAGGAAGCGCTCGACGATCTCCGGCAGCATCGGCTCGACGGCTAGCGTGTAGTGGGTGGTGTTCGACACGATTGCGAACTGGTTTGCGGGCCGCAGTGAACCATCGCTCCCGGCATCGCGCTGGCCGCCTCCCAACGCCTTCCAGAACTCGACCATGTGTTCGGGCCGGATGCAGTCAGCATCGGCAAAGACCAGCAGTGTGCGAGCCTGAAGCTTGGCGACGTCGGCGCTCCAGTCAAAGTTGCGCTTGGTCAGGTCACCGACCTTTCTGAAGAGGTTCGTCCAATCGACATCGGGATAGGCCTGCCCTAACGGCGTTGCCTTAACGCTACCGCCCAACATGGCAGCGTTGGCCTCCAACTGATTGAAGGCCGCCACCACCTCCGGATAAGCTCCGTCCTGCCTCATCCTCGCCGCCATGAGCACGAGCCGGTCGACCACGTCCGGATGGCGGATGGCGGTCTGCAGCGCGACGAAGGAGCCCAGCGAGTAGCCCATTACATCGGCCTTGCCGAGGTTCAGATGGCCGATCAGAGCGGCAATGTCGTCGCCCAGCGTTTCACAGCGCAGTGGCCTGTCGGTGTCTGGCGTGCG
>Ga0307474_10000114_pt1 | contig 59175 bp, 46 predicted proteins | sample atmos_gasesECM1C_2_FD_203312 | JGI IMG/M metagenome (GOLD analysis project Ga0307474, IMG submission 203312) | Hardwood forest soil microbial communities from Morgan-Monroe State Forest, Indiana, United States - atmos_gasesECM1C_05 | ecosystem: Environmental > Terrestrial > Soil > Temperate...
GGTCTCCTCGAACCGCGTTTTCTGGACGCTTCCGTGTTGCGGACAACTAGCCCCGTTCGATGAGTGTAATGGCGATGTTACGTCAACTGCGTCCGTGGGTTAGCGTAGGGGAACTTCTCCCCGTCGCGCGGCTTCAATAATGCTGCGTAGTTCCTCTCGCTTGTCGGACGTATTCAGTAGGTCGAAAAAATCGGATAGACCCTGCCGCAAGATTTCTAGACGTTAATCCGCCACTGTCACGGACACAGTGTCATCCCGTTTGTCCGGTGAAGCGGCGCGCAAACACAGCCTAAATCAAAAAGACTTTAAATCAGCCACCACCCAGGCAGCCCCTGTAACAAGGAAAGTCAGGACGCATTCGGACCAGTTGAAATGCGCCTTCGGGTGAGCGATCAGGTGCGGCACCCAAACCATTACGCCAAAGAGTGCCAGCATGAGCGTCATCAGGCGCATCGCAAGCCGAGCCTGGCGATTCATGAGAATGGCAATGGCCGCGAGTGCAAACGCGATCGTCGTGAGGATCGCCCAAAACATCTGGTTCGGCGGAATCCACTTTGGAACCAGGCTAGCTGTTTCACGAGGTAAGAGTATCTGACCCAGCGTAAAGGAAATCGCACACACGCCGAGTCCAAGGCGTGCCAGTCGGCCGGACACTACCGCCCTTGCTGCATTTGCCTCAGTCGCAGCGTACAGCGCAATCGCGCCGCAGAGTAAGGAAAAGAACAGGAAGAAGCTCCCACCGTATCGCTCATAGATGTTCGATGCGGCAATGATGTCAGGGATACAAGCCAGCAAGAAACACAAATAGACAACGCAAAGTACGACCGAAGCCAAGTGCGCGGTGCGCGGGTACTGTATCCCAATCCCACCCACAATTTGAGCGGTCATGAGACACCCGCCAATTATGGTACCGAAAGGCAGGCTCCAGATATGTTGCAAGTTTTGCCAGGTATCAGCGTCGTGCCACATAAGCGCGATGACGCCGAACAACACCGCCGCCGCGCCAAATACGATCCGTCCGTGCAACGCCGTTTTCATACACAAAAGGTAACAGACATCTCGGAAAGCGGGGGGATCAACCCGATCCGGATATTTACTCGCAACGCAAACGTTACGCGGCCTGGAGCAATGCACTGTGACGCTCCCACTGATGGGCCAGGGGTCAATGAGTGTAATAGGGATTTTTCGACAGTTAAACTCGCTTTGCTCACCGAGCGAAGACCTACAGGACCCCAAAGAGTAGGGTGCATCACTCGACCACGGTGACTTTGACGATGTCCATTTTCATCACAATTCGGTGTCCAAGAAAATCCTAGGGCGCGGGGCCTTAAAAAGTCTGGTATGTCGTGGTACTGAAACGAGGGTCGCGCGGAGGCTGGGCGGTAAATTACAAACCAAGTGAGGCCGTCGAATTGCTCCTCGCAGGAGTTCGCATTGAACGACTTTCGATCCTTCTCGGACATCAGAGCGTCAAGGTTACAGAGAAGCACTACAACCCTTGGGTGCGGTCGCGACAGGAGCAGTTGGAGGCAGATCTAGAGCGTGCTTGGGGCCGCGACCCCATCATTCTTCTTGAAGCAAAAGTTACGCAGCAGTTACGCGGCGACGCGCAAGTCCTCAACTGATTGAAAATAAAGGAAAAACTGGTGCCCGGGGTGGGAGTCGAACCCCTCGGGGGAATTGATACTACGTAACTTATTGATTCTACGAAACGACAAAATGGAGAAAAACTGCAAAAACGCCGAAGTGAGGTACACGGCGGGTACACGGCGCTCCGATTCTCTGGCGCGGTGTTTGCACACGATACTTCGGGACTCGCACAAGGGCAGAGTCGGCCATTTCTATCGTTGGCGATTGACCTGACGATTTGATTGCAGATTGTAAAAGCCGTTTGCCAGTGCTGTTAAGTCGAATGCAGTCGCGATGCCTGATTAGACGTGAGACTCGGGTTCTTGTTCGTCCTCCGATGGCTCCGCGGGATGCCCGACACCGTAGGTGATGCCTGTTGTTTTGACTGTGATACCGGGTGAGTTGCGCAGGAACTCTTCATAGCTCTCGATTCGGTTATTTCGTAGCAGCCATAACAATACGAAGGACAAAAGGATGAAAAGATATGGCAGGGATCGGGGAAATTCAAAGTTCCGAACTGGTTGATGAATACCCGGCAAAACTCGAGTGGCGAAGTGATAAAAGGCGAAGAGCAGCGCAATTCCTATGCCCAGCCAATACTGGATCTTAAGATGGGTCAACATCGCGGATTTAGCGCGATGCTTTCCAAAGTAATAGTGGATGTCTTTTAGGTCAGCGACGCCCAAGAATTGGCGTTCGATGTTCGCAATAATGACCAAATTCCGGTTATACCAGTATGACGCATCGTATAGATGCGCGATCAGCCAAGCGGAAAGCATTATCATCAGCGAACAAGCAAAGTCTATTGGGATAATGTTTTTTTCCACTAGCGCAAAGACCGCAAAGGCACCAACCACGACGCCAACCGACTGCCAAACGACTAGGATATGCGTGTCGATATCGTTGAACATCTGGTCGTACATTTTTAGCAGAAATTCTTTTCTATAGTCTTCCATGACCTTCGTAACTCTTCCAAAGACTGTTGATGTTCCTGATCGACTCTCGAATGCACCTTTCGTACCCGCCTACTGGATGTGGTCGGAATATTTCACCATCAAAGTAATCCCCGAACGCAGCATCGAGGGTGAACCGATTACAGTCTATACTCACCACGGGCATGATTTCAGCCAGCCTCCGTTGGATATCGGGACGCCCTCCGAGCAGATGGACAGAACGCTTGAAGAATCTAGGTGGTATTGCGGTGCCACCATAACTCGTTGGAACGCTGTACCCAAGGATAAATCTTTTTGGAATGTGACTATCGAGCTTGTTCTTCAAACTGGGATGTTTGGGCACAATGATAACCCGGTCACAATAGAGGCTCAGTTCCGAGGCCTGATCGAGAATCCTAGTCAGTTGTCGTGGGTCAGCAACGTCGAGTGCTACTGTGATTACTGGTCTTGTTGCTTTGGCAGCTTCGAGGTGCCGCTCGAACGAATAGTTCTTCCACTCGATGTCGAGAAATCCAACTCTGTCACATTTCCGAACATCGCGTAGGTTTGTGTAGCGTGCTCCCGGAAGCCATCCATATCGCCTCGCTATCCTTAAGACGCGGTGACTGTGCGCAACAAATTTGAGGACGATCATTCTGAGTACCCCTATCGATACCGAGCCTTCAACTCTTCAACCCGACTTGAGGCGCGACCGTCTCACCAACTTTTGGTTGAGACTTGAACTGAGGTACCCCAAAAGTAGCACCTCGGTATGGTTTACTTCTTGGTGACTGCCACCTATGGTAGCGCCCAGTCCTAGGAGGGACGCTAACATGAAGATCAAGAAGAAAGCTACGACTCAAAGAAACTCGCGAAACCGAAGAAAACCCAAGCGGTGAGGTCCACAGCGACTCGTGCCAATATCGCTGAGGGGACGCGCCTGTTCGCCCTCGCCGGACCCCCGACCAAACCCCAATTTATCGAGGTGTACGGACCGAAAGGGCCAAAGATGACCTGGGCGCAACGCGCGAAGGCTGGTGTCGATGCCAAACACTTCCAAGAGGCGCTCAAGGCGAAGTCATAGAAGTCAGACCACAAAGGCCCTCGGTCGCGAAACGGCTGAGGGCCATAGTCTTTGCCCCGCCGATTCTTCCAGGTTTCGCAACATTACAAGCCGCAGGTCCGGTTGGACTCGCGAAAATGAATGGTGGAATCATTTGTTGACATTCCATCAATAGATGACGTAAACTCAACTCCAGCTTATGTGCTCGACTGAAAGACGATCCCAAGCGATGGCCCGCGGACTGATCAAGGAGTGCTTTGCGCAGGGCGACTTTATCCAGAGTAAGCACTTCCGTGAAAGGTTAGCTGCTCTAACTGTAGAGAAGGACGTGACGATACAGGATGTTCTCCACATAGGGCAGCACGGCCACATTTACAACGAACCGGAAATTGACCCGAAGCACGGAGAATGGCAATACACGATTGAGGGCACCAGCCCGGACGGACTGCTCATTAGGATCGTTTTCAGTTTTAAAACGGATGACCTTGCATTGCTGATTACAATTTTCACTCAGCAATAAGGCAAGCGAAACCGAGGCGGAAGGGAGCAAATGGTGCAATCCAGAAACGCAAGAATCGGGAGAGTGAAGCATCGGTGTTCGAATTGCGATGCCGAGGCTACCCAAATCACAGGTAATTATCTGTTCAGTGAGAGCGGTCTAAGCAACTTAGTGCTGAAAAACATTGAGATCATCAAGTGTGATCAGTGCGGTAACTCAGACCCCATCATCTCCAAACCGAAAGACATAATCCGGACGTTGGCGAGAGCCATAGTTGATAAGCCATTCGCGCTAACAGGAGAAGAGATTCGGTTTCTGCGCAAGTATCTCGGAATGAGTGGGGACACGTTTGCACGCCACCTGCACAGCGATAAGGCCGTTTTGTCCCGATGGGAGAACGACCGCGAGGCAGTCGGATCCAAGAGCGATTTGCTCATTCGAACCATCGCAGTGATCTTGGGAGAAGGGTTGCGAGAGGGCAGCGAGAACGTAGTTAAAAAGTTTCCCGAAATTGTTGATGAACCAAGAAAAGTTCGCTGGGAACTTGACCCCGAACACCTACACGTCGAGTTAGCTGCAGGAAAGGAACCGTTATGACACAAATCCATGAAGTCCACATCTCGATTGACAAAAAAGAGTACACGTCACCTAGTCCTACTACGGGACAGGCACTGTATGCATTAGGGCAAATTGCGCCCGGTTACGATTTATTCCGGGAGACACACGGCTCGGGAGACGACGAACTCATACCCAATAGTGGTGTCAGCGTTGAACTACACAATGGCGACAAGTTTTATAGCGCACAGTCAACCCTGAATCCCGGCAATGAGTGGTAACGGCCAAACGCAATTGCTCCCTGAATCGGATCGAGAGTTCCTCGATGAGAAGGGCTACGTTTATGACGTGCAGCAAGCCGGCGACGTCTTTGTCACGATTCGCGATTTCATCCTCCCGGAAGCCTATTCGCCACGATCTTGCACTTTGCTCTTGAAACTGCCCGCAGGGTACCCAAATGCAAATCCCGACATGTTTTGGACCTCACCCAATGTGCGCCTCGTCGGTGGGGGAGTACCCGTCGCTACCGAGGCTGTTGAGGTATACCTGAACCAGTCATGGCAGCGCTGGTCTAGGCACACGAACACCTGGCGCGCGGGAATCGACAATATTCAGACCAAATTGCGTGCTGTTGTCAGCGAGCTCGCAAAGGGCAGGTGAATGCGCTATTCAATCACATTTCGCTCTGACGATTTTGAGATCTTGAAGGCGCATTTGTTCCCACCGTCGGTTTTGAGGGAACGCGCTGCCTATCTTATCTGCAGAACTTCCACATCATCGGATGAAACCCGACTTTTGGTTAGGGAAGTAATCACAGTCGAAACACATGAGACCCTCGAATCATCTGCCGCCCATATGTCGATCAAATCAACATCATTTATGCGGGCTATGAAGATTGCCCAAACGCGAAAGAGTGCGTTCGTATTTGTTCACTCGCACCCCGGTGGCCTTACAGAGTTCTCTCGCCAAGATGACTTAGAAGAAAAAAAACTCTTCGCAACAGCCTATACAAGAATCGATCGAAAGGGGCCGCATGCAAGTCTCGTTATGGCCTCACCCGGTTCCATCAAAGGCCGGGTCTGGCTGGCTGATGGGAGCCACATCGCTTTGGATTCGATCCGCGTGATCGGTGCGCGATTTCAATTTTTCAACTCTGGAGAAGCACGGCCTGACGAACGGTATGATCGTCAGGTTCGTGCCTTCGGTGGCGGTGTGCAGGGGGTTCTGTCTAACCTCAAGATCGGAGTGGTGGGGGCAGGAGGAACGGGGTCCGCTGTCGCAGAGCAGCTTATTCGTCTTGGCGTTGGCACTCTATACGTGTTCGATGGAGACAAGCTCGATGATTCCAATTTGACGCGTGTCTATGGGTCTGGCCGCGAACAAGTTGGCAAGAAGAAAGTTCGGATAGTCGAAGCGTCTGCAAATCGAATAGGGTTGGATACATCAGTGATTCCTGTCGAGAAACCCATCACCTTTCGCTCTGCGGCCGAGCTACTGAAAAACTGTGACGTGGTTTTCGGATGTACCGACGATCAATGGGGCCGGTCGATTCTGACGAGGCTCGCGCTCTATTATTACATCCCTGTGTTTGATATGGGCGTCAGAATCGATTCGGAGCATGGATTGGTCAGATCTGTCCAAGGGCGTGTCACCACCCTCATACCTGGCAATGCTTGCTTGTTCTGCCGTCGTAGGCTTGATCCAAATACTGTTGCCTCGGAATCCATTGCAGCAGCAGATCCTGCTGCGGCCACGCGATTGCGACGTGAAGGTTACATCCCAGAAGTGGACACGGCTGCACCGGCCGTTATTTCATTCACAACAGCAGTCGCATCTTGGGCTGTTTGCGAACTCTTACATCGACTGACCGGCTTCATGACGGACGAGAGGACTTCAACAGAGGTATTGTTTCTATTCGATCAAAGCAGAGTCCGAACAAATAGTGTGCCCTCCGAAGCCGGATGTTTGTGTGCTGATCAGTCGAAGTTCGGTCGAGGAGATTGCGATCCGCTGCTCGATGTGACTTGGCCCTCGGAGTAACACAATGCCACGTCGCGAAAACAAAACTAGCGCCTACAGCTCTGTGATGACTGTAGCTTCGATGGATGGAGTGCCGAAGCGGTTGGGCGACACTGTTTATTTGATTGAACGCGGTGGCACACTGCGATGGGCGGTGCTGATGTGCCCGTGCGGGTGTGGCAAACGCGTTGAAGCGAACCTGATGCGGAGTAGATGGCCCCGCTGGAGGGTAAGGCGTCACCAGGATCGATCGATCACACTGATGCCCTCGCTTTGGTTATCGTCCGATGATTGCGGGAGTCATTTTTGGATCTATCGCAATCGGGTGGTTTGGGTGTCGGAAAAGAAACCGCGCGCTAGACGAACATAATCACCCGAAGTCCATTGTGTAGCTTTTCACTGATGTGAGTCTTCGTCACTGCTTGCCCCATGCTGCTGCCGTGACACAGCATTCGTTTTCCCCGCCCAGCGGCGAATCGCAGAGAGCGTTGTTGAGAATGTACACTTTTACTCTCGCGGGATGGTTGCCTTGGCCAGCGCAGCAGGTCGGCGGTTTCAGATTCATGCGGATTGCGATTTCTTGGCGATGGTGAAGGCCATTGTTCGGGTCCGTCGCATTTGTTCACTTCCTAGCTCGTGGGATAATACACCAATAAAATGTTACTCGCAGGTACTGACCTACACGGTGATGAATGGGGGGCAAGCGATGGTCCGAAAGCACAAAAGGCTCCCTGGAAAAAAGGGAATCCCCGGAACAACAACCTATATCCGCGTCGTGAGACTTGGGAGGTGGTTCCCTGCGGGCGATCCGCTCGCGGCTTCTATGGCCAGGCTGAGTATCTTGCGTGAAGATTTTATGCTCGAACTACGGGGTTTGCACGCGAGTTCCATCGCGTTGCTGGATGTCCATTCCGATGCTTGGCGGCGAATGTATTTTTTCCGAAGCTCGGTTAGGACGCTTTGGGAAATTCAAGGAACGCTGACTACCATTCGCTCTAACCCCGAGTTCAAGCGAATCTTCCGGCGAAGCTCGCTAACTGAGCAGAATCTAATAAGACAAATCTCATCAAAGCTGAATGCCGCTGCATCGCTCACGAAAGAAATACGGAACGCAATGGGCGGCCATGTTTTACCCGAGGCCGTCAGCCGTGCCGTAGATGGTTTGTCGTACGATAGGCTGGGTGTTCTTGAGTTCGGTGCCGTAATTGGCGCTACTCACTTCAAAGTCGCAGGGGAGTTGATCGCAGAGATGCTGGTCACAGGCGTTCCAGAGAATCAGAGGTTGCCCAGCCTACAGGCAAAAATGAAAACGATGGCACAGCTTTTGCCAGTTGTCCAAGCTCTGGAAGTTGTGCTGGCGATTTATGCAGATGCTCGCGGCCTCATTTGATGCCTATTTGAAACATGTTTCAGCACTCGGAACGGAGGACCATCAGATGATCTCTGACGCCCAACGCGAGAACAGCAAACTTGTCCTGAAGGAATTGTTCGGCACGTGGGACAAGCGGTCAGGTCTGTACGGCGACGTTCTTTTCGCTTCGGCTATAGGAAAGGGATACGACAAAAAGAAATGGCGCAACGTCTGCTCGTTCCTGCTCCCTCTGCACAAAGCCGAAGTTCGGTCGATTGGCGTGCAAGCGGATTACGGAGATTTCAAGCTTGTTGAAGGTGCCATCTCCATTGATGAGGCCAAGGAAGTTCTCTCAACTGTCGTGGAGCGAGACCACTTGTGCTTGCCCGGTACTCCAGAAATCGAAATACAAGCTTCGTTACATCCCAGCTCTCCGCATCACTTTTGGGATAGCGGCTGGCACCGCTTTCCGCTCTTTTTCCCATATTACGAATACAACCTCAGCATCGATCAGGACTTCAAAGGGGAGTCACCGCAACAAGCCTTGTACGGTGTTGACTTACCTGTATTCCCATCAGGTGGAGCGGCCATCGAGAGTTTCTTCAGCATGCGGCTTGGCGACAATAGCTCGTATGGCGGCTTTCTTGCCGCTCTCGTTCCAGATTATAGAGGCAAGATCGAGGAAATCCGCATCGGCACCAACAGCATCCAAGTCGAAATAGAGTGCCTTGCCGGAAGCTCGGAAAAAGACCTAATCGGAAAACTTTTTGTTCGGTATCATGGCGGCATCTCCATCACTGCGGACTTAAACTTCAAAGATCACAAAGCGTCTGCCGAAATTCGAGACTTTCCTCGTGATCTGCTCGTTGTACTTTTGTGCCGTCAGGATGGAGAACTTGTTGACCGTAGGAGTTTTCTGGCGGGAAGCCAATATGTAACAGAAGGTGTGACAATCGAAGCTCCCGAACAGGACATAGAACAAGTAATTCAGATGGGCGAATCGGACGCCGTCGAGTTCAAGCGAGAGATTCCGTCGCAACGAGAACAGATTGCTGTTGGCGCGACCGCTTTTGCAAATCGTAGAGGCGGAAGAATCTTTATCGGAGTCGCGGACGATTGCTCGATCTTTGGGTGCCGACTGGACAAGCCCAAAGATACAATAAATCAAATCCTGCGGAGCTATTGCGATCCCCCGCTCGATGTTTCCATTGATGAGGTTCAGATTCGCAATCTACCAATTATTGTCGTGACGATTCCAGAAGGTAAGGACAAGCCTTACGCCGTAAAAGATAAGGGAATTTATATTCGCAGCGGAGCGAGCAAGCGGATTGCGACACGATATGAACTGGATGAAATGTACAGTGGAAAGCACAGCGCCACAAATCTATTCCCGTAAATCAGTAGCTTGACACAATTCCTTTTTGCGCTACCCTGCTCATTCAAAGTGAGTCATGCATGTTCGCTCTCTTGAAGTCTGCACGCACAACTACATACGCGGCTGCATCCGAGCGTATTTCGAAGGTAGTCGCAACCAACGCTGGATCGTAAGTGTGATTGGCGATGCGAAAGCTCAAGCCCGCGTAATCGTGGAAACTGGGTTCAGCCAATACGCGGGAATCGCCATTATATCAAGAGTTGATGGCCAAGTTTGAAGATGCTCAATCGCCCCGCGCTGATGTTTTTGCTGAGGTTCGCGCCTGAATCTTTTCGTCATAGTATTTCACTTGCGCGATGGCTTTTTGAATTGCCTCTTTGAGTTGTTCCTCGCTTAGATCTGCACCCTGAGCACTCCTGTATTCCTCGGCAACCTTTCGGCCTCCCCATTCCATCTGCGAGTCACCATGAATAACGGCATCCCTCAGCGTCACTATTTTTTCAAAGAAATCCACGGATACAGGTCCGTCTCCCAGGTCTCTATTCCTATTCAGAGCGTTAAGCTGAGTCACCAGTTTTGGTTCGCGGGGCTTGGATTGCTTCACACTTGTCAGTTTCCGTCGTTGCGCGAACCTTGAAATCCAATGCTGGAGCCGCGTAACCAGCCCAACTAACGCAAGCAGCCGGGCGGCTCTCCTAAAATCGTCGTAAGTATTTTGCAACTGGCCTTTTATTGAATAGATGACTTCGTGGCTTTCCAAGTGGAATTCGCCATCGATTTTTGACAACTCCTCATCTTCTTCACGGTCTATGGCAGCAATCGTAAATTCATGGTTCGCCGTAACGAGCATGTGGAGGTCGATTTCAAAGTCATGCGCGATCTCTTGCGGTTCGTCCAAAGCATCCCAGTCAATGCTCTCCGGCGTTCCCATAAAAGCCCTCCTCTCTCTACATCATACGCTCCCGAAACCTTGAGGGAGAGTTGGTCAGACTCCCTTGGGAATAGTTGTTTACAATCCTTGTACCTTGGAATTGTTTCTTTCTAGCGCGGGGTTGACAAAATGCCTACTGAATTTGACCTGTCCTGGATTCTTCCTTACGTGCGCGAGTCCCTGCGGGGTCGCGGTAATCTTACCTTTGATGGATTTGCGGATGGCGTTTTCGCCGTTCTCGAAAGAATAGGAGTTGGGAAGGGTATCGAGAAACGACCTCTAAACATGGGGTACACGGGATACACGTACAACTTTGACGCCGCGCATCCTGACATCCGGTTGGCAGTCACGGAGGCATTTTACTATCTGGAGCAAAATCGCTTCATCCTCCGTCCTCCGCCAACGAATGCACCGGCGTTCGTATCAGTCGGCCAGTGTCAGATCACTAAGCGAGGCCAAGAATGGGCGAATAGCGTTGAGCCATTACCCGAGGACTACAACGGATACATGAGGCAATTCGACGTGAGCACTGACGCCGTTGTCCGGCAATACATCTCGGAAGCACTCAACACGTACATCCGTGGAACGTACTTCGCTTCTGCCGTGATGGTTGGCGCGGCATCTGAAAAGGCCATTTATCTGCTAGCGGACGATCTTGTCTCTGCAATCCAAGATGCGACGAAACAAGGGTCATTGAGGAATCGCATAGGTGATAGAAAACTGGACCGGCTATTCACGTCCATCGAAAGCACGGTCATCGCTGGACACAATAGCAAAACAATTCCTTTCGATGTCATGGAAGGCACAACCCGACATCTGTTGTCACTGTTTGAGTACATAAAAGTGCAACGAAACGATGCGATTCACCCGTTGAATTTTCAAGTCTCCTCAGATTCAGTGCGTTTTTCGTTGAATGCGTTTCCGCTCGCATTCAGTAAAGTGGAGGCATTGCGGCGATGGTGCAAGGCTCATCCGGCGTCACTCTGACACCGGGAGGTCAGCTAGAGCCATGTGGATAGCTGGTCCCCCTCGTACTGAAAGAGGACTACGGCTACCGGGAAAACTGTGGCACTTATGCATACCAGGGATTTAGCAGTTTGTGTAAGCGCGCTAGCTCGGGCTTCTTGTCAAGAATTGACGGAGTGGTGGTTGCGATTGGGTCCACTCGGTCCGCCTGTTGTGTTGCCCATTGAATCCACCGACCAGTTTCACTGCTGGAATCTGTCTTCTCCCCACATTTGGTAGCACTGGTCTCGACTGCCCTGACGTACTCCCGGATGAGCCGCGCCCGCTTCCAGTTGTTCACGGCTGCTTCCAATTGCTTTACACGAGCCTCTTCGGCTTCAATTTGTTGTTTGAGTTCATTGAATTCATCGAGCCGTCTCTGATGCTCCAGCTCTTCTCTCCTGATCTCCTCTGTGTGTCTTCGAAGCGCCAGACCAATCCGCATGAACCCAGCGACGCATTGTGGGAGCAGAGATTCAACCTGGCCGCGTTTTCCGTCCCTCCAGACTTTCCTGTGTGGCTCCCTGCAATAGCTCCAAACTTGGACTGAAAGCTCTCCAGTAGGTAAGTAATCTATGGGCTTGTCGGCGAAAGTCAGGGTGCGGCCCTGCTGTGTCGAGCGCGGAGGGGCAGCCGGCAATTCAAACCGGCGAACTTTTTCGATCAGGCCAAATTGAATCTGTTCGCCAAACGCAGTAACTACGGTTGATTCGCTTTTGGCCGGGTCCAAGGTCACGGTCAGACGCTCCATTTCGAGGAAGCCGATCAAATTTCCCATAATGCGAAGAGCTCGGGGAAGGCTCTCCTTTGAAACGCGGATATCAAGACAGGCTTCCTTCCACGGAGCACGCAAAATGTGCCTATCGTCAGTGCGGGCTGTTCTGAGAATTTTACCTGCTTTGATAATCAGTTGATTATCCGCGCCACGGGTCGGAACGAAGTCTGGAGGGAGCTTCTCTAACTGCTCTATCCGAATCAGCTCGGGCCCCTTCTCTTCCTCCGTCGACGCCATCCGGTTCTCCATGATCCTCCTTCTTGTGATGACTGGAACATTTGATAGCTGTGGAAGCGGCGCACGCCTGACCGAGTGTCCGTGAGCGCGTTTAGCCCAGTAGCCGCGTCCCGGCAGTGGAATATGGAGCTTCCTGCAGATCTTTGCTAGAGCCACATCTGAAATCCCATAGGATGGAGCGATCTTTGCAACGGGCTCACTCCACACTTGTTCGTAGAGCTCCTGTCTGTCGTAGACGTTTTGACCGTTCACAGTTTGGCACTCGGAAAAGATAGGAGAGGATATAAAGGTCGTACGAAATCTGTCGAGGTTGTTTCGTTCTGTGGTTTCATCGGTATCTGGGTTGCTGGCCTCAGCGACCAAACTTGTAAACGACAAGAGCTGCTAGTTCAAGCTGCAAAATGTTCAAATGCAAGTGAATGCATAAGTGTGTTTCGAACCGTGCCGGGATACTTGTCTGCATATTTGACCAGTTTGTGTTTGTCTACCACCTTGAAATCGATCTCGTCGAGATGTGGTGTGAGACCTGTCTGCAACGAAAGATAGATCCAGTCCAGCAACGCCTTCTCGGGTTCTGCAATGCGGTATTTCGAGTAACGAGTCTGTTTCTCGACAAAACCCCAGAAGAGCCTCTTTGAGATGGTTCTGAACGTGATCGCGAACTCTGGCGCTCTGTATTCCTTGGGCTTACCTGTAGTTACGCAGGTCAGAGTCACTGGGCTCTGCGTACTTAGTCCCCAATGATTGAGCGCCGATTCAAGGGACACATAGGAATTCGGCTTGAGAACAGTGATGAAGTCAGTCGCCGAATGATCTCGCACCAATTTATTCAGGTACACCCCGTCTGCCACTCGCGTGATAAGACCACGCTTTTCCAAGCGGGATAATGCTTTCGAAATGGAACCAGCAGGGAGATTAAGTTTGGAAGCCAGCTCGTCTGCTAGAAGAACATCCGTTATTCGAGCCTGATCCCTGAGAACCTGGGACCAATCAAGCCGTTTTGTCTTTAGATTTGTCATAGCCATTCCTTGTACAAATCTCTGAGTGCATTTCTAAGGGGTTCGAATTGGGCCTCCTCAAGAGTTGAGTAGATGTTTGCCGGTAATATGGGTTTGAGTTCCAAGCGGCAAATGTCCACAGCAATTCGATCTATTCGGTTTGAAATAGTTTCTGAATCAATCTCGTTTCCGAGGATTGTATCCTGGAGGTGGGCCCGCAAGTTGGGGCTGAGCACAGCTCCAGTTTCGTTGAGCAGCTGAATGTCATAAGCGTCTCTAGCTTTGACGGAACGCCGCATCAGAAATGCTTCTGCTTTTTGAAGGAGAAGGAGTTCCTTAGTCACCGACTTTACGACCGCTGAGAGACCGGATTCTCCTTCGACAGGGTGATTCTCAATCTCGCTCTCGATTGCCGAACCCAAGCGTGTTAGGTCAACTCGAAATAGTCGCCGGTCCGCCCCAGCGGTTACAAAAATCCTTCCTTCCTTGCTGTTAGAAAGGTCTAGTTGAAAATGAAGCCGACCCAACTCCATGATCTCTGCCACAGGAGTTAGGTCGCGTTGTAAGGATGCGATGATCTTCTCGGGCGAGGGAGGCGCGGCGGCACGATACAGCAGGTCAAGGTCAGCCGAATGTCGCACACTTTCGTGGTACAGGACGAGCGTGGCACCTCCGAAGAGAACAAACGCGTCGGGGAAATCGCTGAAAATCGTTACCGCCGCATGTTCCATTAGTGTGTTGACTTCCGCCTGTTCGCGAGTGAACCCCTTGTCTTCGTATTTCGCAATTTGCTTTGCAATCTCCACGATTAGCCCCCACCGCTCATGTTAACATACTTCTAATAAAGGACATATACGTCGGTCTGAAGATTTATGAATAAGACTATATTCCACACAAAGGACATAAATGTCCGATTGCGGGAATAAGATGTGCCCCCCTGCCGGATCGCGGGATGTCGGGGTATATATACCCCGACATCCCGAACTCCTCCCAGACCAAGCAACGTCGATGAAATGCCAATTACCTTGAGGCTAGGTATATATACCTAGCCTCAAGGTAATGAGAGAATTTGATTCGTCATGTCAAAGTCCCAAATCAACTTGATTCTACTAACCCAATACTTCGAGAACAGAGCAAACGAAACCCTTTCGCTCTCCGATTTAACTGCCATTTTCGTGGAGCACTCAGATAAATGGAATTTGCCCCGAAGTATGACGCTTCAGCGTTTTCTTGCGATCTTGCTTCGCCGGACAAAACTTCGGGAGGTCAAACTCAAATCGCCGAGCTACTCTCCTCTGTTGCGATACACCTGGGGCAACGATGCATCGCCAGTTTCCGTCGCTAATTCAATAAAGGATGGTGCGTTCTTTTCGCATGCTTCTGCGATGTGGATTCACGGCCTGGGAGAAGACGACAAAAACATTTTTATTAATAAGGAGCAATCAGAGAAACCCCCGAACTCGGGGCAATTATCGCAAGATGCCATCCATCGTGCATTTCGGAACCAACAGAGACATTCAAAACTGACGTATAAATACCAACACGCCACAATCACCGTGCTGAACGGCAAAAATACAGGACGTGCGCATGTCGGGCCCGTAACGACCCCCTCAGGCCACAAAGTGGATGTCACCTCACTGGAAAGAACTCTCATTGATATCACCGTTCGGCCAGGATATTCCGGGGGAGTTTCGAGCGTCCTCCGTGCGTATAGGCTGGCCAAGAACCGCGTGTCGGTCAAAAGGTTGCTCTCAATCTTGGATGAATTCGACTATACATATCCGTACCACCAGTCAATCGGCTTTTATTTCAACCGGGCTGGCTACAACGAAGCAGACCAAGCACTCGCGAGGACTGACGGTGTACAGTTTGATTTTTATCTGTGTCACGGCCTCAAAGATCCGGCATTCGATTCAGACTGGAGGGTGTTTTTTCCGCGGACGCTGAAGTGATTGCGTAACACTCCTGGTATAGAGACCAAGTATCAGATTCCGTTTGGTCGCCGCAGGCGACACCCCATCCTCAACCAAGGCACCGGATTGCCACAGCCGAGTCGATGGTAATACTTACCTAGGCTCGTGGGCAGGACTAACCGTTTCCTTCAATCGCGATGGCTTCCCAAAATGTAGTGATAGAGGCGCGGTACCGCAGTCCTCCGATAGTGTTCATAGGCCTCGAAAAGAATGAGACCAAGAATTATCGGAAGAAAGTGCCAGACGTGGATCCAATCCTGAAAGGCAACTCGGCTGCATAGGACTGCCAGAGCTGGTGCAACCAAAATGCTCGCCAGCAAGGCGATGGAGAAACGACTAACATGGAACAAAAGGATCAACACAAATGCCTCAAAAAGTTCCAAGGCGAATAGCAAGACTTCGCTCGGGGGCTTGAAACCGCCGCCGTTCAATTCTGTCTCGATCACATTTGCGAGGACCTCTGCCCCCGTTAGGCGTCCAATGGGCGTGTCATGCCTGTCTTGGTCTCCATACGATCCGCCCAGGATGACGATCTTGTCTCGAATTGGACTTGCTTCCGGCCAATGCAAGGTCAATTGCAGAACTTTTGAAGCGGTAAGGTTGATCCGTCGAGAGTGCTGCCTGTCTGAAATAAAGTGAATTAACAGATCCTCACTGGATTCGGGAAGTCTAGTGAGGTCTTCAGGGCGATTCGCAAAATACGCTTTTACTACAGCCCACGGCAGGGACGGCAGATCGCCAACACTTGTTTTTATTATCCTTCTATAGCGTCTTGTAACTTTATCCTCCGCATCTTCAATGAGGATTGGTAGACCTGTGGAATTTCGAGATGGGTCTAAATCTACCCTTCCTCCGAGCACGTCTAGCGGTTCGATCTTGGCGGCGTTCAGTAGGTCCGCATCCTCTGGAACTTCGCGAATCTCTCGCTCCCACACCATGCGCGACCGCCAATCGTGAATCTTAAAGCGATCTCGGAATGTCTTTGATGAGGTGTCCACATCCACACAGATGACCGCCGGGGAACCCTTCGCAATAGCATTGATCAACCCTTCGAGCTTCTCTGCTTGTAAGGGACTAATTCCGTCAAAAAGAGATCCGTAATCTTCATCAGTAATCGTAACGAGGGCCACTTGGGTCTCGCTCGGCCCTCGGTTCAAAAGCATCTCAGTGTCAGAAGCGATCGTCTCCAACCTGTGCAGAACGCCGACGTGTCCGAAAACCCAGACCAGGACTATTAGTAGCAGAACCGCAGGAAGCGCACGGACAAGGCGACGAAGGAACGTCGTCGCCTGCGCTTTTGTCGCAGTCTCGCTCGGGGGCGAACCTGCGGGTTTGTCACTGGATTCGTTCGGCACTCTTCACTTCCAGTTGCTGATCTAAATAGGCCAAATATGCCCTGCGGTATGAATCCTTTATGTTCGCCGGAACTTCATCGCCCCACGTCTCTATCGCAATTGAAATCCGACGAAACGCGTCGTTCAAGTTTGCATACGCGTCGTTGTTCACAAACAAAACCCACAAATTCTTTGAGAAGTCCCTGGTGTCCAAGTTGGCCTCGTATAACCCAGGGTGAAGTCCTCGTATAACGGTTTGATTGGCATCGATGTGTTCACCGCCGACCTCGACGGGATCTGATTTCCAGTCGGATAAATCGCCGTTGCGATCAATCCGTATGAATATGAGATGGTAGGGCCCACCTTTCAGCCCATTGAGAACCTGACCTAAATAGATTCGTTCCTCTGAAACCTGTGCCACGGTATCTGAGAGGGTTTCGCCGCGCACGCGATGAACTGAAAATCGCTCGGGCTTGCTGGAAAATAATGCCATGAGACCCTCAAAGCTAGCTCTCAGTACACTGGGAGGAGGAGGGAGCTGAGGAAGCGGCTGAATGGGATCATAGCAAGTGCCCGATTTGCGACACTCATTGCAGAGCGAGTTCTTGCAGCGAATCCTTTTGATTGCATCGCCCTTCAGATCAGCGATTACGATTCGATCAGTGTCAGAAGGTTTAGCCGCAGTGTTCCCCATCAGAACGCCTGGCTTTACACTATCTCCCCGTTTCAGACATTGGGAATTTCCGGCTACCGCCCAACAACCTTGCACGTCAAGGATGTAGCCGACTTTTTCTTGAGCTCGTAATCCTCGGGGAACGAGTAGATAAAAGATGCCCATGATCGTGCACGCTGCGAGAATGCGCAGTCCCTTCGGACATGGCCGTGTCTCATACATTGCTCCTACACCTCCCAATCCTCTAGGTCCGACAATCAGCAAGACAGGCTGTCCCGATCTGGCAACCAATACATTTCTTGGTCCATAAAAATCATTCACCAATCACAATGAATGGTGCCCAGTAAAACGGTTGCTGATATCCTCGCGCAAACAACGATGCCCTTGCTGCCGCGAGGGCAACATCCTTGCGCTTTCCTTCCAACATATTGCGATAAAAGTCTTCCATAAAGAGAGCTGTCGATTCGTCGGAAACTTGCCAGAGGCTAACAACGACACTGGAAGAGCCAGCCGCAAGGAAAGCTCGGCCAAGACTCATCACGCCTTCGGCTCTACTTATGGTGCCGCTTCCCGTGTTGCAGGCAGAGAGAACAACCGATTCAGCTTGTAGTTTCAGTCCGAGAATCTCTGACATCGAGAGGAACATGTGATCCCGAGCTATTCCATCGTAGGAAAGAACAAGCGATGGTTCCCTGATTCCCGCGTCGACAGGCAATACTCCATGGGTGGCAAAATGCAAGAATCTGAATTTGGAAAGGTCTGTGTCGAGCAGTTGGCTCTTGGTCGCATCAATCCCGACTCTCACTTCCGCTTTTTCATTGTTCTTCTGGAGCACGGCCGCGATATTGCGGAGCTCACTCACAGTGCCAGGAAGGGGTTCGAACGAGAACCCTCTGGCCTTCATTCGGACGAGGTCGGGCGAAGAGTCATTCTTACTTCCTCCACTCATAACCGAAGCCTGCGTGACACCGGTGGAGATTGTCTTGGCTGCACGAAATCTGTCGTCCTCATCAGAAGTAATGGGGTCGCCCAGACCCAGGAATGCTTCCTGCCAGTTCGACTGATGACTCACGCTCCTGGCGAGCCGGAAAGACACTGCCGATGGAAAGTAAATAGACGCCTTACTTAGTAAAACAAAGTTGCCTTGCGACGCATTCGGTGAAAACAGTTCAAAGGGAAGCGCAAACAACACGTCGTCCGGAATGAATATGATGTTCTGAGACTTTGCGAGAATCGCCGATGCTTCTTGCGGGAAGAGCGCCCCGAAGATTTCCTCAGAGATCTTCCAATCAATTTTTTCGGGGTGTCCTGAATTGAGTGCCTTCCTAAGCAGAGAAATGCGGTCTAGGAACCATTTTCGGGGGCGTGGCACCTGATAGAAGGAAAGTAATTCATTGCCTCTGCCATCTCGATTTTGCACGATCCAGGCAAAGGCAGAGTCATAGGTCAATTTGAATTCGACAAGGGTCTCCTCTTTCCTCAGAGGGAGCGCAGCGATCTGAATAGCCTCGGCGTATGCCACGGCCGCGTATTGGGGTGCTATCCGTCTCAGATCTTGAAGAAAGTCAGTTATTCCCCTTTGGACAGAAGCGAGTTCTACCTGCAACCGTTCCTTTTGGTTCTTCCCGAAGGGCTCTCCAGGTGCACTCGACGCGTTCAGTTGGTCTAGAACTTGATCGCGTTTTGCGAATAAAGATCGCTCTCTCTCCTGGGTGGCGGCTGGGAGGGACCGTCGCATATGATCGACAAAAGTGCGCCCCCAAGACACCACAAATTGTCTTGCTTTGTTTGTCTCCGCATATTCCAGGGATTCCGATGCGAATCTGAGTCGGCTAGGAGCATCTCTCGTGCTCATTAAATAGAGTAAGGAAACCAGTTCGTCGTAGATATATCCGTAGTTCTCAGCAAGGGCTCTTTGCTCTCTTGCGTCCAAGCCACCCTTTACTGTTTCAATCAAGCTGATGAGTTGCTTGTAGGAAGCCAGTGCCTCTTCCAATTTGCCTTCGGACTTGAGTTGTCGAGCTTCAGCGTAGAGGAGGCGCCCATTCAGGTAGATGTCCTGAGATTTCGACACTATCGGACGTGCCTGGTTTAGAGCCGCCCTTGCCGACTCGATTTCGCCATTTAGTCTTTGGGCCTCCGAAAAGCTCAATAGGCCATGTGCTTGGCATTCAACGTTTGCGTTCGCCGTACACCTTTGAATGCTGCCCTTTGCGATTCTTGCTGCTTCAGCATACTTGCCAGTCTGAAGGTATACCTCCATTAGATCGAGTTCAAGACTCTCTCCGTAGCCGAGTTGCCGAGCCTTTGCATAGCACTCTTGCGCCTTGTCAAAGTCCTTTAGAGAAGAACTCCTGTCACTGTAAATGCCCGTCAAATGAGCCCAGCTCTCAGCTTGTCCCTTTTTGTCGAGGAGACCCTGAAAGAGCTTGAGTGCCTCTTCCGATTCTGCCACCGCTTCCTCCCACCCCCCGATGAGACCATCCAATTCGGCTAGCGCAAGATGAGAATAGCCGCAATGCTCGAGGTCTCCTGCCTGCTTCGTGATTTCTATAGCTTCTTTGAATATCGCGAAAGATTTCTCGAATTGTCCTTGCTCTCTGTAATACTCGCCCAACGTAACATTCGCAAAATACTGGCTAAGAGCTGGACCTAGTTCGGATGCTTTCTTTGCTTCCAGAAACGATGACAGATTCTCGTCAGACTCATGCATTGCAGCATAGTCCCTTCCAAGATTCTCAAGGCAGAACGCTTCAAGGCCAGGATTCTTCAATTCGTGATAGGCTGCAGCTGCTCTTCGGTGAAAATCTCGGGCCTTGGTGAAATCCTTTTGCCCCTGGTACGCATTCCCTAAGTCAGACAATGTTTGTGCAAGAATATCTTTGCGTCCGGCTTTCTGAGCTAGATCGTATGCCTTTTCAAAGTGGTCGATGGCCGTTTTAAACTTAGATAGCTTTACGTAATACTCGCCAATAGCATTGAGTGTTCCAGCTTCTTCAGCCTGAGCGTTAAGCTCATGGTAGATGCGATGGCCCAATTCCAAGTATTGCAATTGGAGCCTTTCCGCCTCCGGGGAATTATCTGAGTTCAGCGCGATTGCAACGCGCACGTAGGCGCCAGCGACCGTTTTTCTTTCACCTTTTGGCGTGAGTTTCGCAACTGCAAAATCTAGCTGAGATACAGCTTCTTTGTAGAGTTTGTTGCTCGCAAGTGATATCGCCAGCTCTATGCGCAACTCCGGGTTATCGGGCACCTTCGCAACAAGCTGCTCCAACGAGTTCCTTGCAGACGCCGGGTCTCCAATGCCGGTCTGGACAAAAGCATTCGCCGCAGCCGCAAAGTTCAAACTTTGTTCGTCATTTGCATCCCTCGCAAACTTCGAACATTCGCTCAACTTAGACCTTGCGAGGGAGGACTTGAGTTCACGCGAATATGCAATTGCGAGAACGCAGGCACTCTCAGCTTTTAAAGCGCTCACGTTGGAAGTTGAACCATTTACGATTTCCTCGGATCGTTGCGCGTATTTCTCCGCCAAAACCGGATCATTAGCAGTCGTGATGTAATAACGAGCAAGCGCATCTAACAACGCAGTCCTCGGAAAGCCCAAAAACGAATCCACTTGATCCAGGAGTTCAGTCAGGGCTCTAGCCCCCTCAGGCGTCTGCGCGATCTGGAAAGGAAGAGTAAGAATTCTGTTCCAGTTGGAATTGTCCTCCCCAGCTTTGGGCATACCATCGTGTATGTACAAGATGCACGCATAGAGCAATGATTCAGCTAGTTGCCCCTCCTTCTGTCGCTGGCTGACCAACTCTCTAATATTTAAATCTTTTAGTCTTTGGTCCAGATAAGTGACTACATTCGCTTGAACTTTTTCGTCCTTGAGATGCACGGCGACAAAAAACGCCTTATCAATTGCAACCAGTTCTCGTGCGGAAATCTTGAGCGCTCTGTAAACGTCGGCTAGTCTGAGGTAGTCCTCCAGGACAAAGCGATTGTCAATTTCTTCATCGAACGGGCCAGGCCGAACGAGAGAAAGGGCTTTTTCCAATGCGTCTCGGGCTCCCTCCAGATCACCTCCCGGCTGATAGATCTCCGCAAGTACGCCGTAAGCGATGAACTCAGGACTGCGGAGACTGTGGCGTTTCGCATAGGACGCAACCTCTCGCTCAAGTGGAAGCGCTTCATTTCCACGGCCTATTTTTATAAGTAGTAGAGCTTGTGAAATCTGGACTTGAGCCAGCAGAGGTTCGTTCTGAATTTTGCGGTAGAGGTCAGCCGCAATCGCATAGTACTCCAACGCACCGTCCGCCTTATTGAGTTGATTTTGCAAATCAGCAGTTTTTTGCGCTGCCTCCGCTTCGCCGGCTGTAAAACTGTGTTCATGGCTGTATGAATAGATTTCTTCCCAGACCTCAATTTCCTTTTCCTTTTGGTTCGCTGCTTCAAGTACATTGGTTAACCCTTCGAGAATGGCAACGTGGAATACGGGGAGCTCCATCGCAGATGCAAAGCACGTTTGTTCCTTTGCGTCTGGAATGAATTTCTGAAGGTCGCCTTGTTTGAGCAGGGTCAGGTCTGCAATGGCTTCGTCTGGCCTACCCTTCTTTACGAGGCCAAATGTATAGGCATTTTCCGCCATAATGAAGCTGTATGCGTCTCTGATTGAGAGAGCTTTGTTCCTAGCCTGTGTAAGGGAATCAATGGCTTCGTCAATCTTCCCGTTTAGGCCGAGGTAATAGCCTCGGTAGACGAGATGGAGGGCTTCGAATCTGTAGCCGTTCAGCTTGTCGATCTTTAGTGCCTGATCGATCGACTGTGCTCCTTCTTCTCTCTTGCCCAGTAGGAGCTTCATTCGTCCTGATTCACCGAGCGCTCTAGACTTTTCGTAGAGGCTGCCATTTTTTTCCGAAATGTTTACTGCCCTCGAAAGGAGATCCGTCGCCCGCGGTATGTTTCCCTTGAGCTGTGCCTCCGATGCGAGTGATGTCAGGATGTCCCCTTCCAAAACTCCATTTTTCGATTCGATGGCATCCTGCAAGGCTCTTTGAAACGCCGTAAATGCTAGTTCAACCTGAGCTTGGCCCAAGTAAGCGGACGCCAAGCTTGCTTCTACCAATCCCCTGTCGCGAATCAATCCGCGATCATTGGCAAGCTTCAGGGCTTTCTGAATTTTTTCGATGGTGTCACTGATGTCGAATTGCTTGCATGATGCGCGCGACTCGTCCAACATGGCTCGAATTTCGGGGTCAACGGCCAATAGCTCCGCAGGCTTGTTTGGATCATATTTTGGTTTTTCCTGGGCCGTGGCTACTACCGGTGAAAAAAGGGAGAAAACAGCCGCTAAACAAATACTGGCACACACCGACGATGGGGGATTGAAAGGCATCAAGTTATCGCACGCCCCGTTTATTTTCGTGGGACTATCTCAACTGCTATACAAGATATCTCTTTTTTCGCGGCCATTGGAATTGAATTTGTGCTTTCTCTGGGATTGTGTGACAAGTACGAAACAGACTTTGTCGCGTAGCGCCATTATGGTCTAATCGCCGCGATGAAAAGCTACGCGTCGGCAGGTAGCCAGCGATGGTTGCAAGTGGCCGTGAATCGGAAGCCGCAACAACTTTTGGGCGCGCTCCAACGCAGTGGAGCCATTGCACCACGGGCTTCGGTGAAATGGTGTTCTCCCCTCGAGAATGAAGACTTTCAAGAATATCGGGACGGAAAGGCGCTGGAGAAGGCAGGGATTGCGAAATCCAATCTCAAGAAGGCCCTGGAAGAGTTTTGGCCCGCGCGCGGACCTGTGTGGGACGCATTGGGGATTACTTCGGAAGGGCACCCACTTCTTGTGGAAGCTAAGGCCCACATTCCTGAAGCTGTAACACCTGCGACTAGAGCGTCGCCGACATCGCTGGAGCTGATCGAGCGAAGCCTCCTTGAAGCAAGGCAGTTCTACGCCCCGAGAGCAACGGCGGTCTGGAGCAATCTCTTCTATCAATACGCAAACCGGCTTGCCCACCAATACTTCTTGAGGAAGGTCAACGACGTGCCTAGTAGCCTCGTGTTCCTGTACTTCGTGAACGCGGATGACATGCTCGGCCCCATGTCCGAAGAGGAGTGGCATGGAGCACTGCGGCTTATTCATGCCGCTCTCGGGTTACCAAAGGACCTGAAGCGCTACGGAGTGTTCGACGCTTTTCTAGACGCTAGACTTCTTCAAGACACCGTCGACTGAAATTGCCCGACTACCTACCGCCCCACACTTAGACCGCGCTGCGGAGATTGTTCCATGGTTTCGCTAGGGCCTCTGCGTTCCAACTTCGGTTGGATATTCGATTCTGTTGTGTGGTTCGGGGTCGAATCGATTGCGGATCGGCGCGACACGTCGCGCGAGAGCTGCTCCGTCAGATGGGTTTTGTCGTTCGTATAGACCTGCGCGTCGTAGCGGCCACGCGACACTGCCACATACGCCAACCGACGATTCACGAGTTTTTCGCCCGCTTGCTCTGTTTCTACGTGAACGAGAACGCGGTCGGCGGTTTGTCCCTGGCTGCTGTGGCTCGTCACTGCATAGCCGTAGTCGAGATGCGGATTTTCTTTGATGTTGAATGCGACGCACCGGCGTGAGTCGAGGCGCAGTTGCAGGCTGCCGCTATCGTCGATCTTTTCGATGGTGCCTAGCTCGCGGTTCGCGATGTGTCGCTCTCGATTCGGCGCTGTGAACTGCACGCGGTCGCCTTGACTGAATCCGCGCTCTGTCTCGCGGTAGAGCGTAACGCCATGCAACCGGCGCGGATCGTAACTCACCTGCACTCCGTTCTTACGTTTCACCGTCACAAGATTTTCTTTTTCGTTCGCATGCTCGACGCGGGCATACTCTCCCGCCTCGATGCCGTGTGTCTTGCTGCCTCTCGTGTAGCGCACGACGTCGCCGGGTTCATATTGCGCCGCCCACTGTCGATCTGCCCCAGTAATTTCCTGACGGGCGACCAGCACCTTCATCTCGTGCTCGCGATGTGGCATTTTCCCGGCATCCTGCATCGCGTAGTGAATCGCTCGATTGATTTCCATCCGCGACTGATTGTCTGGAGATACCACCAGCGTCCCTTTGGGCTGCTTCACATACTCGTGCGCGATGGAGGCCATCCGCTCGTCGCGGTCGAAAATTTCGTGCACGCGGCCTTGCGCATCGAGCTTTTCCATCGCCTCTTTGAGCTGGCCTCGCGACAGTTTTTCAACCACATCCCTGAGGGCCGGGTCCTTCTGCCGGACGATCTCGTCGAGGCGCGCCGTCGCGATTCCTGCGTCGTGGAGCTGGTGATACGGTCGGCCCGCTTCGACGGCCTCATGTTGGCGTTTGTCGCCTACGAGCAACACGCGGTCGTTTTCCTTTAGCCGATGCAGGAACTCATTCATCTGCTTCGTGCTCGCGAGACTCGATTCGTCGAGAACGTAGAGCCGTTTCTGTCCGTCGTACGGCTCCTGGCTCCGCGCCAGATGCCGCTGCAAAGTGCTCGATTCGATTCCCGCCTCTCCGAGTTTTTGCGCCGCGCGTGAAGTTGGCGCGAAGCCTTCCACCTTGTAACCGTCGCGCTCGGCGGCTTCTCGGATCGCGGTTAAAGAAGTAGTCTTGCCCGCGCCGGCGACGCCTTCGAGCGCGGTCACCTGATCGCGGCTCGACAGGATTTGCTCGACTGCTGCACGCTGGCTCTCGCTCAAGTGCGAGTGGTCTTGCTCGACCTCGCGGCGTGTCTTGAAACACCCGATTGGGGCATGTTGGTTCTGCCCCGCGCGCATCACTTGGATTGTGTTGCGCTCGTGTTCGATCATCTCGCTTGTGGTGAACGCACGGCCCGGCGCGCGATTCCTCGTCTCGATGAACTCGCCTGCTTGCACGCGTTTCTCTAACTCCGCTTTGACCTCCGCAACCGTGCCGTCACCCATTGAACGTTTCAGCGCATCCCGGAGCAGTTCGCGCTCCTCGGCCACCGCTTCACGCTCCAGATTCTTCTCTCGCGAGTAAGTGAGCGCCTGACCGATGGCTTTCTCTCCGGGTTTTTCCTGTAATCGCTCTGTTTGCTCCCGTGCCACTTCGACCACGCGCTCTGGTTGATTGCCGAACTGCGCAGCCATTGCCTTGTGCCGCTCTTGCATCTCTTCGTGTGAGAGTTCGAGCTTTCCTTCTCGTGTCTGGCGGGCGGCAATCTGCGCCGCGCCTGCTCCGCGCTGGTTCTCCTTTGCGAGGTGTTCCTCGATCTGCTGGCGGCGCGGACTCGATGCCTCCAGATACTCTCTGCTGTAGCCTTTGATTTCCGGCTGGCCGCTCTCGCCGCGCTCAGTTTCGTAGCCAAGTTCTCTTAGCCGATGCGCCAACTCGGAACGATAGACCGCCGTGGCATACTGCTGCGTTTTGTAGAGTTCCCTTGGTTGCAGGGCATGGGCTTCGCAGTCGTCTGTCTCGGTGAGATTGAAAAAGACGACGTGCGTGTGCAATTGGGGTGCGGCATAACCGTCGACCGGCCTCGCACTGTCGTGCTCGAACTTCGCTGCAACCCACTTGCCCGTTGTCTCTGCTGGAAGATTCCCGCCCACGCGGGCCTGGACATATCGCTCTAGCTCATCAAGCGCGACGCGGACGCTTTCTCGATGCGCTTCCCGCACGCGCTCATCTCCACCCACGAGGGCTGTCAACGATACGCTCTTCGGAGCTGAAAACGTCGCGTCCCACCCTGCGCGGTGTTCCATCGCGCTTACTTTCTCGCCCCGCCTGTTCATGTATTCTCGGGCCGCTTGGTGGCGGATGAGTTGTTCGCCCGTGATCGGATGTTGCCCTTCGCTAAGCCGTTGAAAGTGCTCCTCGCGGACCTCACCGCGCAGTCCCCATTGCTCGGCGAGCCTTCCGTGCCACTCCCCGCGAATCTGGTCTGCTTCGGTGTAGTAGTTCTCTCGCGCATTGCCAAACTCTTCCGCGTGATACGACTGTGCCTGGCTTGCGCTCAGTGGTTTCGAGATTGTCAGCATTGTGTTGGCCTACTCGAAGAAGTCCCTTTGCTGGCGTGCTGGCTCTCGTTGGATTTTCTGTTCCGCACTTTGTTGCTGTTCATTTGGAACGAGTCTCTGCCCCGATCCTCCATTTCCCGACGGCCTGCCCGCTCCGGCCGCGGCCGCCGCAGCCTTCGGCGGTTCCTCGGTCCGCTGCTGTGCTGGCCGCTCGATGTATTGCGGCTCTCTGCTCTCAAGCCCTATGTACGGGAGACTCATCCGCGCCACGAGATTTCCGCACTTGAGATAACCGTGCATCCTTTCAAGGCCGCTGATCTCGCTTCCCATCACCAGCGGCCTGATCTCGCGTTCAAGGTTATAGCCCTTCGATTTGCGCGATTGTGGAAACTGCTCATTTGTGCGGCTCTCTCGTATTCTCTCGATTTCCTGTTCTCCTATGGTGTCGCTGATCCATTTCGCTGCGTGCGGCTCGCTCGTGCACAGGAAGATTTTCGTCGAAGGCTGAGACATCATCGCTTCCGCTTCGTGCCCATAGCGCACTTCCAACTGGCTGCGTCCCTGAAAACCCAGTACCACCGGATTGTTCGACTTGCGGTTTTCCGTGATCGCCGTGTGCAACTGAGGCAACCGCTGCAAGGTCGCCAGTTCGTCCAGAATGAACCAAACCGGATGCGGACTCGTGCGGCCTTGATTCATCAAGCGCAGCACGAGCATGTCCAGCCACAAACTGATGAGCGGCGCGAGGCGCTTCCGGGTGTCCGGTGTGCTCGTCAGGAAGAGCCAGCCCCTCCGCTCCTTCGACCATTCGAGCGTGCTCCAACGCTGCTTCGTCTCCCCTTCATTCGGTAGCAACCTCAGCGCGTCGGCTACCATGCTCAGCGAACCAAGCACGCCGTTGCGCTGTGGCGGCGATTCCCGGTCGATCATCGCTGCGTACTCCGTCCCTTTCACTCTCCGGTCGATCTCTTCCGGGTGCGACATCCACGCAACCAACTCTTGCGGCGTCGGATGGAAGCTGAGCAAGTGCGCAAAGATTTTTCGCGGGGCCTCCACGAAAAAGGAATTTTCGTTGTGTCGGTCGGGGAAAAGTGATGCGGACAAAGTCAGAGCATCTGCTCCTTGCCTCAGTTCATCCCCTGGAGTCCAGTAGGGCATCCGCTGGTCCAGCGGATTGAGAATCAAATCGCGGCGCGACGGAGTAAGAAAGTAGGGCACGTAGTCGGCGGGCGTCGCGGGATCGTACACGATGGCTGTCTCGCCGCGCTCCTCGATCTGCAACAAGATTTGCCGGATGAGCGCACTCTTGCCTTTGCCCGAATCACCCATAACTAGAATATGGCTCGATTCAATCTCGCGCGGCAGTCGCAGCCAAGCTTTCCTGCGGAGTATTTTTTGAGTGAAGCTCTGCTGCTGCAAGAAGCCGATACCGTTTGATCGGTTGCGGCGATTGAACGCACGCGCCGTCACAAGCTCCGGCCCTTTCAGCCGACGCCCATGTTTGCGTATTCTCCTGCGCGCCGCGTCCTTCGGGATCGCCACTACTAGACTCACGAGCGAGACACCTAAGCCGCCCCACAGTGCCGGCCTCGCCAGATCGGTGAGCGTCTTGTCCTGATATATCCAGTGGCCCAGGAACTCATGCAACTTCGCATTGTCATAGCGTGCGCGCCGCCATTCGAGCTTCAAGTCACCTACCTTGATGGCCTCTTCGGTCAGCGTAAACGTCCCCTCGCCTTTCTCTGCAACGAAAGGGTCTACTTCGTTGTCGAGCGCGAGCCGCGTACCCTTGCGCGTCACCACCATCAACAGCGTGTACCAACCGTCCGTGCGGAAGGCCCCTGCTACCGGCGTGCCTACGTAGGTCGTGAGATAGTGCCGTTGGAGCGGCGTCCACACCCGCATGTAGCGGTAACCAGCGATAGCGAACACACTGAGCAAAGCAACGCAGAACGCTCCGATAGTCCATACCGCCTTCTCGCTTGGAAACTCGCCTGCATCATCCTCTCGGCCCCACCTCTGTTTCACGGCACACCCCCTGTTGCTGCTTCCGCGAGGCGCTCTCGCGCCTTGCTCAACTTGTTCTGGTCCGCCCGCTCGATGAGTTGCTGCATCTTCTCGTCGGTGAGCGTTTGCCCTTGGGATACGGCGAAGTGGACGTTTAACAGAATGGTTCGCAGCGCCAACACTTCGGCCAGGACTGTTTGCTCACCTGCGTTTGGCTTGGTTGCATTCAGCAGAACATCGCGCGCCCACTCGCTGATCGTCTGTCCGCCTGCGAGGGCTTCAAACTGGGCGTATTCCTCGTCGGTGACTTTGGTGCTGATGGATTTGGTTCGAAGGGAGGGCATGGAGTTCACCCCAATGAATTCAACAAGTTCCCATATGGGAACCAAGAGTTGCTGCGCGTCGCTCTAATAGAGTGGCTTCTCGCAAGCCATTGGATCTTCAGCAAGTTCCCATACAGGAACCTTGGTTGCTGTACGGCACCCGTTTGGGGGTGACGTGTCAGTCCAACTCCCGGTGCCGAAGGCACCGCTCCGCGCAAAACGCGGCGCAAACTAACGATTCGCGCGATCAACCCTGTTCGCCATACTCCAGTTGCAGCTCCTGCATCCACCGCTGAAGCTCGGGGATCGCCCACGCTTTCTGGAACAGTTCGCGCAAGGCGTTCCATTCGTTCTCGGTGAAGTCGATACTTACATCGTTCTGCCGAAGCCAAAGCGTGAACGTTGGCCCCTTCTCCTTGGACAGCGTCGTGAGGAAATGCCTGCCGTTCCACGAACTCTTTGCCGACCATCCTTCGAGCATGGCCCGGAACTCGGCTAGGTCGGGGTACCGAGCAATGAGATAGTTCACGCGGCGTGTTGGGCCAAAGTCGATATACACGCCCAGCTCCGGGCAAGCTGTCGTCGTAAACGAGAGCTTCAGGTAATCGACCTTGAGCGGATCAGGCAGGATAATTCGGCGGCGAAAATCATCTTCGTTTGGACCTGTTGGTCGCACGGGCTGGCGGTCATGTCGCACCCAATGGCCCCGAGCAGCGAGGCCCCAGAGCGTCGGCCAGTACGGGGCAAGGATTTGATCGAGTCTAGTGCTCTCGACTCCTTCATCACTAATGGCGGCTAGGAAGCATCGTCCAATTGTGCCGGGGTTCTGCCATTTCTCCACCGACTTCAGCAGCTCCTTGCGATGTGAAATTTGATTCAGAACTGCTTGATGTCTTTGTTCGGCGTCATCATCGGAGAGTCGAACTTCGGTGAAGTGGCCGCCAAGGTTTCCGAAGTAATACCAGGCGTGCTTCGATGCATGCTTCTTACGGTTCTGATAGACGGCTTCGAAGGCGTCGAGTAACCTGAGGTATGACTCTCTGGATGGAATCGCGGGCCAAAGTAGTGGCGGCTCCTGAGCTTCTTCCTCTGTGCCGATCTGCACGTACTGCGCGAGAACATCCCACTCGGGGGCAGACAGAGTGTGCTGCGATTCCCACTTCTTGCGAATGTAATAAAGAGAAGCGGTCGGAGTGCTGATCATTTCATGACGAGCTGTTTCACGGTCCATCCCTTCGACGCGCTCCTCGATAACGAGGAAGGCGGCCTCTCCCAGGGACACCTCGCGTCCCCGTTGTTCACTGAGAACCTTCTGGTAGCGCTCCAACAGTTTGAGGCGGTCTTCGCTGAGTCGAATCGAGATAACCTCATGCCGGGGTTTCTTCTTGAGGATCGACATCATGGTTGACAGATTCTCCTACATCGATGTACGATGTTTACGTTAGCGTAGCTCGATGGACGACTGAAAGCAAGAAGAATCTTTTCCGCAGCTCTCTCGGAAGCCAACGAGCCAATTCGACGACCTTCTCGACCCTATAGGAGTCACTAACACGCAATGGCCGTACCATCCCAAATCGAGACCTCGGTGCACATCGAACGGCATTATGCCGTTACGGAAATCGCCGAGATGTGGAACTTGAGCCCTGATAAAGTCCGTGAGCTTTTCGAGCGTGAAGCTGGCGTGCTCGTGATTGGGGAATCGAATCCGCGCTGCAAGCGGCGTTATCTTACTTTGCGTATTCCGCAATCGGTCGTCGAACGCGTTCACGCTCGGTTGTCATCGAAATCAGTATCGCGGTAGGAGGTCTACCTCATGCTCACAGCCTATCGAAGACATCTCAAAAATTGCAGACGGCGTGATGAAGGCCGAAGTTATCGCAACTGCAGGTGCCCCATTTGGGTTGACGGAATACTGGGCGGCGCGGAGATACGTGAATCACTGAAGGTCCGGGACTGGCAGCGAGCCCAAGAAATCATCCGAGAATGGGAGATAGAAAACCGCCGCACATCCCAGCTCACAAGGAAATCTACGCAGGAAGCATGGAAGGAATTCCTAGCGGACATCGAGGCTCGCAAACTTAACGACTCTACGGCACGAAAATACAAGTTGTTGAACCGCCAAATGGAAGAATTCGCCCAACGACGCGGTCTTCGTGTCCTTGCCGACTTTGACTTGTCGAAGGTGAGTCAATTTCGTTCCGAATGGAAAGATGGTCCCCGTTCGAGCGCCAAGAAACTCGAACGGTTGCGCGCATTCTTTCGCTTCGCTCAAAAACGCAAGTGGGTAACCGAAAATCCGGCACTCGATCTGAAGGCCCCGAAGATAACTCTCTGTCCTACCCTTCCATTTGGCCGCGAAGAGATGGTGCGAATTCTCGCAGCAGCTGACCGATACAAAGAAGAGATGCCGAGTCACGGGATCGAGAATGGACGGCGCATTCGCGGTCTTGTTCTTCTACTTCGTTACAGCGGGATGCGAATTGGAGATGGGGTCAACTTCAGCACAGATAGGCTCGAAGGCAACCGTCTCTTCCTCTACACGCAGAAGACGGGCGTCCCAGTGAACACAATCCTTCCGGGATTTGTCTTATCGGCGTTGGAAGCAACGCCAAAAGTCACAGAGAAGTTTTTCTTCTGGAGCGGAAGGGGAAAGCTAGAAAGCATCGTGCGGAGCTGGCAAACGCGATTGCGCAAACTCTTCAAACTCGCAAACGTTCCGAATGGACATGCGCACCGCTTCCGCGACACGTTCGCTGTTGAATTGCTTCTTGCTGGAGTTCCCATCGAACGAGTCTCGATTTTGCTGGGCCACCAAAGCGTGAGAATTACCGAGAAGCACTACGCACCGTGGGTGCGCTCGCGACAGGAACAACTGGAAGCGGATTTGGCTAACGCCTGGAGCCGCGATCCGCTCGTTCTTTCGCAAACTGGGGTACACCAGAGGTACACGGAGAAGAGCGGCCCAACAACTCATTCAGCTTCAATAAGAAAGACTGGTGCCCGGGGTGGGAGTCGAACCCACATGAGGAAAAATCCCCGGAGGATTTTAAGTCCTCAGCGTCTGCCATTCCGCCACCCGGGCAGCGGCAAGTACAAATCTAGCGGACAGGGACAGCTACTGCAAGGCTAATAGGTCTACTTCTGACCGGCTTCTAATGGGGTTCAACAGGACTGGGCCAGACTAAATTCTGTACCACTTACCGAGAGCGGGCTTCCGACGGCCGGAATTGTTGGAAACTTGGAGTGTTCTTTATTCGCTCCATGAGCGAGCGTGGCGATTGTTCGAAGGGCGGACTCGACATAGACTGAAGCTAGTAGACGGAGTCTCTCTTGCTTCCCTCTGGAAAGTTTTCCTGGCTTGTTCTTACCGTCGCCGGTCTCTTGACCGCGCTCCTTTTCATCGTTGTGGGAGAGGTGTCCCAGCCGGAGAAGAGTCTTCTTTTATCGGATCTTTTGCAGGCCGCGATCGTGCTGTGGGCTGCTCTTTGTGCACTCCAGGTGGCCCGGCGATCCTCGGGCTACTTGCGCCAACTGTGGATGCTGCTAGCGGTGGCGCTATTTCTGGACACTGCGGCTCAAGTATTGGAGACCTACTATCAGAGTGTTGCGCACGCGCCAACACTGACTCCCTGGCCCTCCGACATTCTCTTTATCCTCTGGGTAACGCCTGCGGCGATGATGTTTCTGCCGAGGCCAGCGGAAGAATCCGGAGCCATCGATTGGCAGCAAGTGTTGGATTTTGCCCAGATTGGGGTGGTAGCGCTCACTGCGTATCTTTATTTTTTCTACGTCCCTTCTCGATGGGAAACCGAAGGGCCGCAGATGGTCCTCAAGATCATGCGGCTGCAGATGATCCGAGACGCGGCGATCGGCGCAGGGTTTGTGATTCGGGCGATAACCGCCCCGGGGGGCTCCATCCGGGCCTTTTTCGGCAGGATGGCCGGATTTTTCATGGTGGTGGCCGCTTCTGAACTTCTCTATCTTGCGGTCCCGTACACAACTCGTGCCGGTGCGACTTGGACCGACATTACCTGGTGCCCGCCGTATTTGTTTGTGGCCATCATGGCCGCAACCTGGAATCGCGAAGAGGAGCCCAGAGCCTCGGCAGTGAGTTCTCGATTCCGCACGATCATCGTCTCTCAAGCTCTACCGATTATCATTCCGCTGTTGGTTCTTTTCATGGGTCGGCGTATCGCCGCTGAGCAGATCACGCTCTCATGGAAAGCTATCACCGCTTCGTTCATTCTTTCCGCCGCGCGTCTTATTCTGACTAGTGAACGGCAACGCCGGCTTGCGAACGACATTCTCCAGGCCGAGAACGCATTGAAGCGATCGGAGCACATGTTTTCAACGGCATTCCGCTTGAGCCCCGATGCCGTCGGCATTAGCCTGATCCCAGACGGCCGCTTCTTGGAAGTCAATGACAGCTTTTCGCGCTTTACTGGTCATACGCGAGAAGAAGCTCTTGGAAGATCGCCGGTGGAACTGAATCTCTGGGTGGACATTTCCCATCGAACGAGAGTTATGGCAAGACTCCAAGAGCAGCGCGAAGTCCGGGAAGAAGAATTTGAGTGCCGGACGAAACGGGGAGAAATTCGAGTTGGCGAGTTTTCCGCATCTGTAATCGAACTGGATGGGAAACTCTACGCTCTGGTAATCGTTCATGACATTACTGTCCGCAAGCGGGCGGAAGAGGCCACGCGGGCTAGCGAAGAGCGTTTCCGCAATCTCGTCCAAGACTTGCACGTGGGGGTGCTCTTGCTTGGCCCTGACGCGGAAATAAAGTTTGCCAATCGAGCAGCTCTGGAGACTTTTGGAGAGAGTGAACAGGAGGCTCGCGCGAGGAACAGTTCGAACGTCGGCATGATATCTATTCGAGAAGACGGGACGGAGATCCCGTTTGAAGAGCGTCCGGGGCCTCGAGCCATTGCGACCAAAAAGCCGGTGCGAAATGAGATGGTGGGATGGCGCCGCGCGAATTCGAATGAGATCTTGTGGACCTTGATGGATGCCGTGCCTCACCGGGGCGCCAACGGAGAAGTGGTCAGCGCAATCTTGTCGGTTTCCGACGTAACCCTATGGAAGCAAGCGGAGGAGGCGCTGCGCGCCAGTGAAGAGCGTTTTCGCACGCTCGTTCGGGATTTCAACGTCGGCGTTGTCCTGCTGGGGCCCGATGCCAGAGTGCAATTCGCGAATCAAGCCGCGGAAGAAATGTTTGGAATCACCCTTGAGGAAGCTCAGGGAAAAGATTCGTCCCAGCTAAGTTTGATTTCCATCCGGGAAGACGGAACGGAACTCCCTTTTTCCATGCGGCCCGGGCCGCTGGCTTCGAAGACCGGACAGACGTTCAAGAATGAAGTAATTGGATGGCGCCGCCCCGGGTCGAACGAACTTCTCTGGACGATGGGAAACGTGGTGCCGCAGTTCGCGCAGAATGGCTCCGTTTCCGCGTCGATCAACACATTTATAAATATCACCGAGCGCAAGCAAGCGGAGGAGGCGCTGCACCAGCTTTCCACCCGGTTGCTGCAGCTTCAAGATGAGGAGCGGAGGCGCCTGGGGCGGGAACTCCATGACAGCCTGGCGCAAAGCGTCTTGGCAGTGAATTTGAATCTGGCGCAGGCGTCGCGTTCGCTAACGTCCAAGGACGAACGTTCGCGCCACGCGCTGGCGGAAGCACGAAGAGTGCTGGTGGAAATGTCGCGGGAGATTCGAACGCTCTCCTATCTGCTGCACCCTCCCCTACTGGATGAACTGGGATTGGTTTCCGCGTTGAAAGAGTATGCCGAGGGATTCAGCGATCGCAGCGGCATCAATCTTGCATTGGACATTCAAGCCGGCTTTGGCCGGCTGCCCCAGGAAGCGGAGACAGCCCTGTTCCGTATCGTCCAGGAAAGCTTGGCAAACATCCAGCGGCACTCTGGCACTAAGACCGCCAAGATTCATTTGCGTGGCGATACCGCCTGCGTCAACCTCGAGGTGATCGATCATGGCCGTGGGATGGACGAGAAAGCCATCGAGCGCGGAAACGGCTCTGGAACGCGTTTGGGCGTGGGGATCCTGGGCATGCGTGAACGAATGACGCAGCTTGGCGGGAAACTTGAGATAGAATCCAGCCCATCGGGGACTACTGTGCGGGTTTCCATTCCTGTAAGAACTGAGGTTATCGATGCCGGTGCGCATCCTCGTGGCCGATGACCATCAAGTGGTGCGCACTGGACTCCGTGCTCTGCTGGAGTCCAAGACGGGCTGGCAGGTTTGTGCGGAAGCTGCCAACGGCCGTGAAGCTGTGGAGAAAGCCGGCCAGCTGAAGCCTGACGTGGCCGTGCTGGACATTGGCATGCCGCTGCTGAACGGGGTGGAAGCTACGCGCCAGATTCGGAAGCTCTCGCCGCAGACGGAAATCCTCATTTTGACCATGCACGACTCCGACTTGCTGGTCCAGGAAGTTCTGGGAGCCGGGGCTCATGGATATATATTGAAGGACGACGCAGACCGGAATTTGGTGGCGGCCGTGGACGCGCTTCGCCGCCACAAGCCGTACCTGTCCTCGCGTGTTTCGGAGGCGGCCTCGAACGCGCTGGACGGCCCCACATCTAACCACGTTTCGCGAAGCCGCTTGACACCGCGGGAGCGCGAAATCGTGCAGCTTCTTGCCGAAGGAAAAAGCAATAAGGAAATTGCAGGGTACCTGGGAATCAGCGTAAAGACCGCGGAAACTCATCGGGCCAACATTATGCTAAAGCTGGACTTTCATTCTCTTGCCGACTTGGTGCGCTACGCGGTTCGCAACAATATTATTCAGGGCTGAATCATTCGGGGCTGAGGCCCTGGTCCCTTCTACAGGGAATTCCCTAGGGAATCAGCCGCATTTCAACGCGGTTCTGCCAGAGGCACACTCAACCACAGATATGGGACGCTTGGTGTTGCTTCGGGAGCGTGCAATGGAGATCCGCAAACGCCGTATTCGCGTGCTGGTGGCCGATGATTCGCCCGCCGCTCTGCGTTCCGTCTGCAAATATCTCAAATTTGAAACGGATTTCGAAATCGCCGGGACCGCCCGCGATGGCCAGCATCTCCTGCAGCAGGCCGAGCACTTGCACCCCGATCTGGTGCTAGTCGACCTGAGCATGCCGAAGATGAATGGTCTGGAGGCAGTGACGGAGTTGCGCAAGGCTTACCCCGGGATGCGAGTGCTTATCTTCTCCCAGTTGAGTGGGTTGTCCCTCCGGGAAGAGTGCTTGCGAAGCGGCGCCGATGGTTTTGTGGAAAAAAGTCTAATGCCCGAAAAACTTATGGAAGAGGTTCGCAAGCTTTTCCCTGAGGAATCGCCGCTGGAGTAATCCTGGGCTCACGGTTGCTGTTCTGATGGGCAGCACAATAGATCTGTTTCAACCGCAATCCTTAGACTTCGTTAATATTCCGTAACCTCATTTGACAGGCATCTGCAAGCCTTGTAGCGTTCTAGCTTTGCAGCGTATTTTGGCGGGAACCTTGCCGGTTTTCTCGTCCGAATGGCATCCGGCCGAATGGCATCTCAAAGTGGGCCACTCGATAGACCCGACAATTCGGCTGCCTTTCCGCCGCCCTTTTGTTACCGGTCTCGAACGAGCAGACCGTTTCAATTTGGCGTAAAATCTCTTAATCCGTTGCGTTCAGCGGTGCATCTAAAATCTGACTACGGTCTGCGGGAGCCCCTCCTGCCCGCAGCAGGAGCGAATGTGAGCCAGCCGAACGTTGCTTTGAGTGACCCCGGCCATGTCGGGACCATCGACCAACTGAGCATCAACACCATCCGGACCCTGGCCATCGACGCGGTCCAGCAAGCCAATTCTGGCCATCCCGGGGCGCCCATGGGTCTTGCCCCCGCGGTCTACCAGTTATGGCAAAAGTTCTTGCGCTATGATCCTGCCGACCCCACTTGGCTGAATCGCGATCGTTTTGTGTTATCGGCTGGCCACGCTTCGATGCTGCTCTACGCCACGCTGCACCTCGCCGGAGTACGCGCCGTCAATGCCAAAGGCGAAGTTTCAAGCGAGCTCGCCGTTCCCATGGAGGAAATCAAGCGCTTCCGGCAAATCGGCAGCAGAACCCCGGGACATCCTGAATCACATCTGACCACCGGAGTGGAGACCACAACCGGCCCGCTGGGGCAAGGCGCGGGCAACAGCGTGGGCATGGCCATTGCCGGAAAATGGCTGGGGGAGAATTACAACAAGCCCGGCTTTGAGGTTTTCGATTTCAATGTTTACGCGATTTGCGGCGATGGGGATTTGATGGAAGGGGTTTGTTGCGAAGCGGCTTCTCTCGCTGGCCATCTGAAACTGTCCAACCTGTGCTGGATTTACGACAACAACCGCGTAACGCTGGACGGTCCGGCGGAGTGGTCCTTCAGCGAAGATGTGATCGCACGCTTCAAGGGCTATGGGTGGAACGTCACGCACGTCACGGACGCGAACAATTTGGAGATGCTGGCCGGCGGCTACAATAATTTTCTCAGTTCCAAAGACCGGCCGACGCTCATCGTGGTGGACAGCCACATCGGATACGGCTCACCCCACAAGCAGGATTCCTACGAAGCCCATGGTGAGCCCCTGGGCGAAGCGGAAGTCAAACTGGTGAAGAAGAATTACGGTTGGCCCGAAGATGCGAAGTTTCTCGTTCCTGATGGTGTCTATGACCAGTTCAAGAATGGCGTCGGAAAGAATGGAGCAGCGGCCCGCGAGGCGTGGCAAGCGAAATTCGAGGACTACAAGAAACAGTTTCCTCAGCAAGCCAATCAGCTGAATCGCATGCAGACCGGCCAATTGCCGGACGGCTGGGACAAGGATTTGCCGAATTTTCCCGCCGATCCGAAGGGCATGGCCACGCGCGAATCTTCGGGAAAAACTCTGAACGCCCTGGCAAAGAATATCCCCTGGCTGATTGGTGGTTCGGCAGACTTGGCGAAATCCAATAAGACCAATTTGACCTTCGAGGGCGCGGGCGATTTCTACCCGAATCAGTATCGCGGGCGCAACATACACTTCGGCGTGCGGGAACACGCCATGGGCGCGATCGTCAATGGCATGACGCTCTCGAAACTCCGCGCGTTCAGCGCGACGTTCTTCAATTTCAGCGACTATATGCGGGCCAGCATGCGCCTAGGCGCGCTGATGGAAATTCCTTCGATTTACATCTTCACGCATGACTCGATTGGGGTAGGAGAAGATGGGCCGACGCATCAGCCCATCGAGCAACTGGCATCCTTGCGCGCCATGCCTAACATGCTGGTTCTGCGGCCGGGCGATGCCAATGAAGTGGTGGAAGCCTACAAGGTCATCCTGCAACACACACATGGGCCGTCAACCTTGGTTCTGACTCGTCAGGCCATGCCCACGTTTGATCGCACGAAATATGCATCCGCCGCGGGAGTCGCTAGGGGCGCTTACATTCTTGCGGAAGCTCCCGGCGAAAAACCGGATGTGATCCTGCTGGGGAGCGGAAGCGAAGTCTCTCTTTGCGTGGAAGCCGCCGAAAAATTGAATGCCTCAAGCATCAAGGCTCGTGTCGTTAGCATGCCTTCTTGGGAGCTTTTCGAACGCCAGGACGCCGCCTATAAAGAGAGCGTACTGCCCGCGAGCGTTAGCGCGCGGGTATCCGTGGAGATGGCCTCCACATTTGGATGGGAGCGCTACGTCGGCCTCAAAGGCAAGATGATTGGAATGCGCAGCTTCGGGGCATCGGCGCCTTTGAAGGACCTGTTGAAGAAATTCGGCATGGAAGCAGACAAAGTGGTTGCAGCCGCAAAAGAAGTCCTGGGAAAGTGAGCCGGCCATGAAGATAGTGATTGGCTCGGATCACGCGGGATTTCAATTGAAGGTAGCCATGGGCGATTTGCTGCGCTCCCTGGGGCACGACGTCCTGGATGTTGGCGCGTTCAATGAAAACCCTTCCGATTATCCGGATTTTGCCGAAGCCGTGGGGCGAGCCGTGCTCGATCACAAGGCGGAGCGCGGCGTACTGATCTGCGGCAGCGGGGTTGGCGCTAGTGTGGCAGCGTGTAAGTTGCCTGGCATTCGCGCCGGAATGTGCCATGACACGTATTCGGCGCATCAAGGAGTGGAGCACGACGATATCAATGTGCTCGTGCTGGGGTCGCGCGTGATCGGCGTAAAACTGGCCGAAGAACTGGTGAAGGCCTTCCTTGGCGCGAAGTTCACCAACGAAGAACGGCACGTGCGGCGGCTTGGGAAAGTGAAAGCTCTCGAAGCAAAATATGCAGCTGGATATAAAGCCTGAGAGATAATTGCGGTCCGAAGCCTTAAGCGTTCCCACCCTCCGGGGCGTACAATGAAGGTTTGGTGCAAGGAGAAACATTATGACGACAACAACGACGATTCCGAACATGACCACCGGACAGGGTGCCAATCCGCTAAAAGGGTTGTTGGCCTACGGGCAGTCCCCGTGGATGGATTACATCCGGAGAGACCTGCTGACCGGCGGCGGATTGAAGAAGTACATTGATAACGACGGCCTCCGCGGGATGACCTCCAACCCGGCGATTTTCGAGAAGGCCATCACCGGGAGCAACCTCTACAACGATATCCTCAACTCGCCTGAGGCCAGGCAGTTGGATGCCAATGGTGTCTTCGAAAAAATCGCCATTCGTGACGTGCAGGACGCTTGCGACATCTTTAAGCCCGTCTACGTTGAGTCGAAGCGCCGCGACGGTTACGTTAGCTTGGAAGTCTCGCCTTTTCTTGGCTTTGACACAAAAGCCTCGCTTACGGAGGCGCACCGCCTATGGAAGGCCGTGGATCGCCCGAATGTGATGATCAAGATTCCCGGCACACCCGAGGGCCTCCCAGCCATTCGGCAAGCTCTCGAAGACGGGCTCAACATCAATATTACGTTGCTTTTCGCTCAGTCGGCCTACGAACAAGTCGCCGAAGCATTTCTCGCCGCTCTTGAAGCTCGTGCCTCCAAGGGTCAGGACGTTAGCCACATTGCCAGCGTGGCGAGCTTCTTCGTCAGCCGCATCGACTCGCTCGTTGATAGCAAAATCGACGAAAAGCTCAAGACCGCTTCGGACGCCAGCCAGAAGGCGCTGCTCGAAAGCCTACACGGCAAGGTAGCCATCGCCAACGCCCGGCTCACCTATAAGAAGTATCAGGAACTTTTCGGCGGGCCGCGTTGGAAGGCTCTCGCGGCCAAAGGCGCGCAGACGCAACGTCTGCTGTGGGCCAGTACCAGCACCAAAAACCCAAAGTATCGCGATGTGATTTACGTCGAAGAGCTGATCGGTGCAGATACCGTGGACACTATTCCGCCGGCTACCTTCGATGCCTTTCGCGACCACGGCAAGCTGCGCCCCAGCCTCACCGAAAACGTCGAAGGAGCCGCGAAGACTATGGCGGACCTGGCGAAGGCGGGAATCTCCATGAAGGAGGTCACCGACAAGCTTTTGATGGACGGTGTCAAGTTGTTCGCCGACGCTTTTACGACACTGTTGGCCGCAACCGGTAAAAGCGCCGGGGTGCGCGCGTGAGCGTCAACAAACAAACCTACAAATTGCCGAAACAATTTGCGGACGCGGTGGCCGCGTCCCTGGACGACTGGAAAAAAAACAATAAAGTTGCCCGCCTGTGGCAGAAAGATGCTTCGCTCTGGACCGGGACGGACGAGAGCAATTGGCTCGGCTGGCTCACCATCACCGAGGAACAGCTCGCGAACATTGCTACTTTCAAACAAATCGCCGGGGACATGAAGAAAGCGCGATTCAAACATGCTCTTCTGCTGGGCATGGGCGGGTCCAGCCTTTGCCCCGAAGTTTTGCGCATGACCTTTGGAAAGATCAAAGGTTTCCCCGAGCTGCACGTTCTGGATTCCACCGATCCCGCGCAAATCAAGGCCATTGAAGCGAAAGTGGACCTCAAGAGCACCCTCTGCATCGTTTCGAGCAAGTCCGGCAGTACGCTCGAACCTAACATTTACAAACAATATTTTTTCGAACGGGTGAAAGCCAAAGTGGGCGAAAAAGAAGTTGGCAATCGCTTCATCGCCATCACCGATCCAGGCTCGAAGATGCAGCAAGTTGCCGAAGCGGATAAGTTTCGTAAAATTTTCTTCGGCGTGCCGAGCATCGGGGGGCGTTATTCCGCGATTTCCAATTTCGGTATGGTTCCCGCCGCGGTCATAGGCCTGGACCTCGCCAAGTTCCTGAAAAACACCGAAGAGATGGTCCAAGCCTGTGGTGCTTCCTCTGCCGTCGATACGAATCCAGGCGTCATCCTGGGAAACATTTTGGGCGTCGCCGCGAATAACGGCCGCGACAAAATCACCATCATCGCTTCGCCGGGAATCTCTGATCTTGGCGCGTGGCTCGAACAATTAATTGCCGAGTCCACGGGGAAAATCGGCAAAGGCATCATTCCCGTGGATCGCGAGCTCCTTGCCAAGCCAGTCGTCTATGGCAACGATCGCGTCTTCGCTTATCTACGTCTGGCATCCAAGCCCAATAAAGCTCAGGATGCCGCGGTTGCCGCCCTGGAAAAGGCCGGGCATCCTGTCGTACGAATCACTTTGCCGAACACTTATACTCTCGGCCAGGAATTTTTCCGCTGGGAAATCGCCACGGCCGTCGCGGGCTCAATCATTGGCATCAACGCCTTCAACCAGCCTGACGTCGAAGCCAGCAAGATCGAAACCAAAAAATTGACCAGCCAGTACGAAGCGACCGGAAGCCTTCCTCCAGAAGTTCCATTTTTCGAAGCCGGCGGCATCAAACTCTTCGCCGACGAGAAAAATGTAGCCGCAGTGCACGGCCCGACTCTTGTTGCCGTTCTGAAGGCGCATATTTTGCGGCTTAGGGCGGGCGATTATTTTGGCGTCCTCGGCTACATCACTATGAATCCGGCAAACGACAAACTTTTGCAAGGTATTCGCCACGCCGTTCGCGACAAGAAAAAAGTCGCCACCGTTCTCGGCTTCGGCCCGCGCTTTCTGCATTCCACCGGACAAGCCTACAAGGGCGGCCCCAACAGCGGCGTCTTCCTGCAGATTACCTGCGAGGATGCCCAGGATCTGCCGGTCCCCGGCCAAAAGTATACGTTTGGCATCGTGAAAGCCGCGCAGGCCCGCGGTGACTTTGCCGTTCTCGCCGAACGCGGCCGCCGCGCTTTGCGCGTCCACCTTGGAAAGAATCTGAAGTCCGGGCTCGCCACTCTAACCAAGGCCGTGCATAAAGCGATGGCCTAGAGTTGCAAGAAATCTCAAATTCGCGGAAGGCTGAGGAGCGCAGACGATGCAACTGGGGATGATCGGATTGGGCAGGATGGGCGCCAACATGGTGCGGCGCTTGCAAAAAAACGGTCACAAGTGCGTCGTCTACGACCGCAGCGCGGACTCCATTCAGCAACTTGCAGGCGAAGGCGCCACCGGCGCGGCTTCCATCGATGACTTCGTCAAGAAACTCCAAAAGCCCCGCGCCGTCTGGCTGATGGTGCCCGCCGCCGTGGTTGACGCCTCGCTCGACGATCTAGTCGGAAAACTTGAAAAGGACGACGTCGTCATCGACGGCGGAAATTCCTACTACATCGACGACATTCGCCGCGCGAAAGAACTCTCCGCCAAGGGCATTCATTATTGCGACGTGGGCACCAGCGGCGGCGTTTGGGGCCTCGAACGCGGCTATTGCCAAATGATCGGCGGCGAAACGGAAGTCGTGAAGCGCCTCGATCCAATTTTCAAAACGCTCGCGCCCGGTCGCGGCAACGCCGAACGCACTCCGGGCCGCGAAAAAGTCGCCGGCACCGCTGAAGAAGGCTACCTTCACTGCGGCCCTTCCGGCGCCGGCCACTTCGTCAAAATGGTCCACAATGGCATCGAGTACGGCTTGATGGCGGCGTACGCCGAAGGCTTGAACATTCTCAAGCACGCCAACGCTGGAAAATCCCACCGCGAAACCGACGCGGAAACCACGCCGCTCCGCAATCCCGAGCACTATCAGTATGATTTCAATCTCGCGGACGTCACGGAAGTGTGGCGCCGCGGCAGCGTCGTCGCCTCCTGGCTGCTCGATCTGACCGCCATCTCTCTACTCGACCAGCCCACGCTCGAGCGCTTCTCCGGCCGCGTCTCCGATTCCGGCGAAGGTCGTTGGACCATCCTCGCGGCCATCGAATCCACCGCACCCGCGCCCGTTCTCACCGCTTCTTTATTTCAGCGGTTTACTTCGCGCGGCGAAGATGACTTTGCCGCGAAAGTTTTGTCTGCGATGCGCTTCCAGTTTGGCGGGCACATCGAAAAGAAGTCGGGCCATTAGAAAATTTCAAGAGTCCTTTGACGCCTGAAGACAGAGAGTCTTTTTCATGAGCCTAAATCATCTGGATATGAACCCCGCGGCGGCCCCGTGCGTAATGGTTATTTTCGGCGCCACGGGCGACCTCACTAAACGCAAGCTCATTCCCGCCATTTGCAATCTCGAGCAGGACAATCTTCTTCCCGAGCAGTTCGCTATCGTTGGCTTTGCGGGCAACGACTACACCACGGACAGTTTTCGCAAGATGTTGACGGAAGAGATTCCCAAGTATGCTCCAGCGCCGGTCGACCCGAAGTTCTGGAACGAAATCTCCCAGCGCATCTACTACGTCCGCGGCGATTTTCAGGATGCCGAAGCTTACAAGCGGCTCAAAGAGCAAATCGAGCAAGCGGACAAGCTTCATGACACGCAAGGGAACAGATTTTTCTATTTGGCGGTGGCGCCCAGATTCTTTTCTCCCATCGCCGGGATGCTGGCCGATTGCTGCTTGGCGAAGGAAGAAAGCGGCCATTGGGCCCGGGTGATCGTCGAAAAACCATTCGGCCATGACTTGGAATCGGCCAAGCAGCTCAACGCGGATTTAAAGCAGGTTCTGACGGAGCAGCAGATCTATCGTATCGACCACTATCTCGGCAAAGAGACCGTGCAAAACGTGATGGTCTTTCGTTTTTCGAACAACATCATCGAGCCCCTCTGGAATCGCAACTACGTCGACCACGTGCAGATCACCGCCGCGGAAACCGTCGGCGTCGAGCATCGCGGCGGCTTTTATGAAACTGCCGGCGCCCTCCGCGACATGGTCCCCAATCATCTTTTCCAACTCCTGACCATGACCGCCATGGAGCCGCCGATTTCGTTCGACGCCGATCAAGTCCGCAACAAACAAGCGGAGGTGCTGCACGCCATTCAGCCGCTCAGTCCTGAAGACGTGCTGAAAAACATGGTGCGCGGCCAGTACGGTCCCGGCACCGTGGATGGCCAGCGGGTCGCCGGCTACCGCAGCGAACCGGATGTCTCGCACGATTCGAACACGGAAACGTTCGTTGCCCTGAAATTGCAAATCGACAATTGGCGCTGGGCTGGCGTTCCGTTTTATCTCCGCACTGGCAAGCGCCTTGCGCAGCGCACCACGGAAATCGTCATCCAGTTCCGTCGCACGCCTTTCGTGCTGTTCCGCAACACCACGGTGAAGAATCTCGAAACCAATCGCCTGGTCATCCATATTCAGCCCGAGGAAGGCATCTCCCTCAGCTTCGGGGCAAAAGTTCCCGGCTCGATCATGAAGCTCGGCTTAGTGAACATGGATTTCGACTACGGCACCTATTTCGGTTTGGAGCACAGCACCGGCTACGAACGCCTGCTGCGCGATTGCATGGCCGGCGATGCCACGCTCTTCCAGCGGTCGGACATGGTCGAAGCCGGATGGAACGTGATTCAGCCCATTCTCGACGTGTGGCACGCCCTCCCCGCCCGCGGTTTCCCGAATTATGCAGCCGGCTCCTGGGGGTCCATCGAGGCCGACGACTTGCTGGAACGTGACGGCCGCTCGTGGCGCCGCATCGGCGAAGAAGAAGTGGACAAGCGCGGCAGGATTGCCGTCCCGGATCGCACGGGAATCATCACCTGAAAGGAACGAGCGTGGAGCGTGAGATTCGAATCCTTTCCGACGGCTTGGCCATCGCCAAGCGCGCCGCGCAGGAATTCCTTCAAGCTGCTGCTGAAGCGGTACGCGCTCGTGGCTCGTTCAACGTGGCCCTCGCGGGCGGATCGACCCCCAAAGCTCTTTACAGCCTCCTGGCAAATGATTCCGCGCTGCGCTCGCAAGTTCCGTGGGACAAAATTCACTTATTTTTCGGCGACGAGCGCCATGTCCCGCCAGATCATCCCGACAGCAACTTCCGCATGGCCAGCGAAGCGATGATCTCGAAATCGCCGTTGCGGCCAGAGCAGGTCACTCGCATCAAAGGCGAATATCCCAACGCGGACCAAGCCGCCCTCGAATACGAAAAGGCTCTGCGTGATTATTTCAAGTTGAAAGCGGGAGGATATCCGTGCTTTGACCTCGTATTAGTCGGGATGGGCAACGAAGGCCACACGCTCTCGCTTTTTCCGGGAACCAAAGCCTTACACGCCGATGCCCGCCTGGTGGTACGAAATTGGGTCGGCAAATTGTGCACCGAGCGCGTTACACTAACTGCGCCTGCAGCCAGCAATTCCGCCGAGATCCTTTTCATGGTGACGGGCGTGGATAAAGCCTGTGCCTTGAAATCTGTTCTGGAAGGCCCATTCGAACCCGACCAACTGCCTGCCCAAGCCCTTCAGCCAAAAAACGGCAAGCTGCTATGGCTGGTGGACACTGCCGCCGGCAGCATGCTCACATCGGGCATTCGAGATTAGCGGACTGCCTCGCAGTCACAGTACAATAGAGGTCATCGCCGAGTGAACTGAGGAGAAAGAAATGGCCACCACTTTAGCATCAGGAAAAATCGAGACCTACCTTGGCGCAAAAGCCGAATCCCTGCTGGGATTCAAATCGCCGAAAATCGCGAAAGAGCGCCTGCATCTTCCTGGTCCGGATTTCGTTGATCGCGTCTACGCCGCCACTGACCGCAACGTCCGCGTGCTCACGAATCTCCAGCGCTTGTTCGGCCACGGGCGCCTCAGCGGCACCGGCTATCTCTCCATCCTGCCCGTCGACCAGGGCATCGAACATTCCGGCGGCGCCAGCTTCGCCAAAAATCCCGATTATTTTGACGGCGGCAATATCGTCAAGCTCGCCATCGAAGGCGGCTGCAATGCGGTGGCTTCCACTTTTGGCGTCCTCGGCTCCGTCGCGCGTAAGTATGCTCACAAAATTCCCTTCATCGTGAAGATGAATCACAACGAGCTGCTCACCTACCCCAACAAGTCCGACCAAATTCTGTTCGGCACCGTGCAGCAAGCCTTCGATATGGGTGCATCCGCCGTCGGCGCCACCATCTATTTCGGCTCCGAGCAAAGCGGCCGCCAAATCGTCGAAATCAGCCAGGCCTTCGCGCACGCCCATCAACTCGGCATGGCCACGGTCCTCTGGTGCTATCTCCGCAACAACGCTTTCAAGAAGGACAAGGACTATCACCTTTCCGCCGACCTTACCGGCCAAGCCAATCATCTCGGCGTCACCATCGAAGCCGACATCATCAAGCAAAAACTTCCGGAAAATAACGGCGGCTACCAGGCTCTCAATATAGGCGATTCCAGCTACGGCAAATTCGACAAGCGCATCTACAGCGATCTCTCCAGCGATCATCCCATCGATCTGACTCGCTATCAGGTCGCCAACTGCTACATGGGCCGCGCCGGCCTCATCAATAGCGGCGGCGCTTCCGGCGCCAACGACTTCGAGGAAGCCGTCGCCACTGCCGTCATCAACAAGCGCGCCGGCGGCACCGGCCTCATCTCCGGCCGCAAAGCCTTCCAGCGCCCCATGAAGGAAGGCGTCCAGCTCCTCAACACCATCCAGGACGTGTACTTAAGCCCTGAAGTCACCGTCGCCTGATAGCCGGTGCCGTAGGCACGCCACAAGCTGTGCCTTACTGTTTTCGCACTATCTCTCCCCAGTCCCAACCTTCCAACGTTCCAACGATCTCCTATCCCCACCGTCCCATTCCCATTTTGGAACTCATCCTGCTCGATCCCTAAGCGCCTCCCCCTTTTCCAGCATGACGGCTCACGCCCATTTCAGCACTTTCTTCCTCGATTCACGTGCCGCGGGTATCCTGCACACTTGGAGAATGGTATTCTTCCGCGCGCGAGCCCTATGCTGAGGCTGGTTCCACAACCATGACTAGAGCTCTTGCTACTTTATTGGCCGCATTCCTTGTTTTCGCGGCCACTCTTTCGCCTCAACAATCCTTCCCCGTCGTTTCCACCGTCGACGAGCCGGCCATCGCGGGCCGCCCCGTTGCCCTCGACTCGCAGCACAAGCTCCTCCCCTGGCCCATGCCGGATGACCCGGGCTACTCCTATTCCGCACATTTTCTTTCTCAGTGGACCATCCTCTGGGATCAGTTCAATCGCCAACGTCTTCCTTACTTCTACTGTTGTTTCGATTTTGACCGCGCCACTTACGAACTGGCTCCTGATCCCAATTGGGTCAACTCCACCGGCTATTTGCGCGCCATGATGCAAGGCTTCCTGGAGCGTCTCTATCCCTACACCGGCGATCCGCACACACTCGAATTCCTGCAGAATTTCGTGGACTACGAACTCGAGAATGGCACCACTCCGGAAAATGACGCTTGGTCGCAGGTTCCCTATCCTTCGGCGAATCCCGGCTCGCGTAAATACACCGGCTGGAGCAATCACGGCGAAGATTTCGTCGAGCCTCATGTGGTAGGAGAAGACGGCTATGCTTACTTGCGCCTTTACGAAATGACCGGCAATGCGAAATATTTGCGGGCCGCCATTCGTTGCGCAGCTGCCCTGGTAAAGAATTTCAAGCCCGGTGACGAGAAAAATTCCCCGTGGCCTTTCCGCTGCCTGGCTCGCAACGGCGCTCTCTCTCCCGGCAAGGGCATGAGCCCTTATTCGGCGAACGTCGTCGAGCCCATCATGCTTTTTGATGAGCTCACCCGTATCGGCCAGGGCGACGTTGCTTCCTACAAACTGGTTCGCGAAGGCGCTTGGGCCTGGCTCATAAAATACCCCATGACCAACAACGTTTGGGTCGGCTATTTCGAGGATGTCGGCCCGAACATGGAAAATATGAATAATGTCATTCCGCTCGAATTCGCTCGCTATGTTCTTCTCCACCCGGAAAAAGATCCTGACTGGCGCGAACACGCTCGCAAACTGATCGACTGGGTCAAGACCACGCCTCGCTGGCCCAAGTACATCGTTCACGGCGCGACCGTCACCACCGAACAGGGCAGCGGCAAGGAATTCTGCTGCAATCTTCCCAATCAATGTTGCGATAGCCACACCGCGCGCCTCGCCGCCGTCGAAGCTTTTTACTTTGCCAGAACCGGTGATCCGACCTACAAAGAGGCGGCTTACCGCTCCTATAACTGGGTCACCTATTTTCAGGGATTGCCCGGCGGCGCCCACGCGCCCTTCACCGGACAGTGGTGGTGGACCGATCAGTTCGCCGATGGGCCGCGCCGGTTAATGGACGCTTTCTGGGCCGTGCCGGAGTGGGCTCCCTCCGCGGAATCTCACCTGCTCGGTGGTCTTTCACCGGTCACGAAAATCACTTATCGGCGTGGTTCGGTCACCTACTCGACTTTCGACGCCGATTCCACCGAAGTTCTGCGTCTTGCATTTATTCCGGAGACCGTCTCCTGCGGTGGACGCCAACTCCCGCGCCGGCAGAATTTGGATGCGCCAGGCTATACGTTTGATGATTCCACACGCGTCCTCCGTGTTCGTCACGCCGATTCGCGCGATGTTGACATTCAAGGCTCCAGCGACGTCATTCCGCCTACGCTCGTCACCTTTGACGACCCGCATTTGCCTGCCGGTACGCTCCTTTCCGGCGCGTATCCTTCCAACCTGTTCGATTGGGGCACAAGCGTCTGGAAAATCGCTCCTCCCTTCGGCAAGTTCGCTACATTTCACATGGCTCTAGCGAACTCACCTTCCCACGCCGAGTTCCGTTTTCTTGCTCCCCGCATCTTCCTGGGTCTCGATGTTTACAATGACGGTCCGGGCGAGGCAACCCTCAAAGTTTCTTCGTCGGAGACGCAGACCGTCGTCCTCATTCTCGAACCTGGTGAACTTCGCCGCCTCCGCACCGCTTGGCAAGCGCCCAGTTCCAAAGTCCTCTTCGAGTTCACCAACTCTCAAGCCCTCCACTTCGATAACCTTGCCTACCAGCGCGAATAGCTCCGCCAGGAATCAGAGAACAGATCCCATGCCAACGACTGGAAATTCAAATTTGAAACAAGAATCAAGTTGCCGCATCAGATACAAGAACGACTCGTAAGGAGATCATCGTGGCAAATCGGCTGGACGGCAAAGTAGCGGCAATTACCGGTGGAAGCCAGGGCATCGGACTGGCGATCGCCCAGCGCTTCGCCCAGGAAGGCGCGGACGTATCGTTTTGCTACCGCTCCAACAAGGCGGGAGCCGAGGAAGTGGCCGCGGACATTCGCAAGCTGGGGCGAAAAGCAGCGGGATTCCAATGCGACGTGAGCCGCGTAGCCGAGGGACAGAAATTTATCGCCGAAACCGTCGCGCAATTTGGGAACATCGACATCCTCGTCAACAACGCCGGTCTCGAACGCCACGCCGATTTTTGGGACGCCACTGAAGCCGATTACGACGCCGTCCTGAACGTCAATCTGAAAGGCGTCTTTTTCATCACCCAAGCATTCGTGAAGCATCACATGCAAGCCCAAGCCGCCCGAAAAACTGCCGGCGGCAAAATCATCAACATCAGCTCCGTGCATGAAGAGCTTCCGTTCCCACATTTTACTTCTTATTGCGCCAGCAAGGGCGGCGTTAAAATGCTGACGCGCAATCTTTCCATCGAACTTGCCCCGCTGGGCATCACCATCAACAACATCGCCCCGGGAGCGATCGAAACACCCATCAACACAAAATTATTGAACGACCCCGCCAAGCTGAATGCCTTGCTCGGCAACATTCCGCTGAAGCGGCTGGGAAAACCGGAAGACGTAGCCGCCATGGCCGTTTTCCTGGCTTCGTCGGAATCCGACTATGCCACCGGAGCAACGTTTTTTGTCGATGGCGGGCTGACTTGGAACTATCAAGAGCAGTAGCGAAGGAGGTTTTTACATTTTTTTGTGAAAAGTCTTTTCGCGTGAACTTTTCTCAAGCGCGGGTAAGCATCGCCGCGCGCGCCGCTTCCAATAATTTCTGCGCGTTCTCGCGGATATCGCCTTTGCCGAAGACGGCGTTCCCGGCCACCAGCAATTCCGCACCGGCCCGCACAATCTCGCCGACCGTATTGAGCGCGACTCCGCCATCGATTTCTATTCGAAAAGACAGTCCCAGCGATTCGCGAACTTCGACCAGCGTCTTGACTTTGTGCAGCGCGCCGGGAATAAATTTTTGCGCGCCGAATCCCGGATTCACGGACATGATCAAAACGTGATGCACCATATCCAAAACTTCATCCAGCATGTACACCGGCGTCGCCGGATTCAGCACCACGCCAGACTGGCAGCCGTGCGATTCAATCAGCTGCAGCGTGCGATGCAGATGCACGCACGCTTCCTGGTGCACGGAGATCCAGCTCGCACCGGCTTCCGCAAACGCGGGAATGAAATCGTCGGGATTTTCGATCATCAAGTGGCAGTCGAGGATGGCGTTGGGAAGCGCTTTCCGCAACGAGGCCACGACCAGCGGCCCAATCGTGAGATTTGGCACGAAATGTCCGTCCATCACATCGCAATGGATTACCGTGCCGCCACCGTCGAGCGCGGCTTTGGCTTCTTCGCCGAGGCGCGCGAAATTTGCCGACAAAATGGATGGTGCTAGTTCAATAGCCATGTGCGGAGTGGCGCTCCTCCCGTGCTTCAGAGAAAACAGATTATACGCGGAAGTCCTCGACCGTGCTGAAAAGTGTGATGCCAACAAAACCGCGCGTAGAGGCAGAAGTTCAAGTAAATATTCGAGATCCGGCGCTTCACCATGGAATCGTACAGCGTTTCCGGCTGCTCTCGCGCGCCAACTCGAGCATGCGCATGAGGTCCAGCGCATATTCGGGAGCCACAGCCAGCTTAGCGCGTCCTAGAATGGCATCGCGCAGATTCGCATAGTAATCGCGGTAGTCGCAAGTCGCGGAAGGAATCCGCCGCTGCTCGAACGAATCACCGGCTGGGAGCGTCAGGACGCCCCAATTTTCTTCCGGTTCGTATCCCCAAGGTTGGCCCTCGGGAATTTGGCCACGGCGAAGATTCATTTCCTGCGGATCAAATGTTTGCTTCACGAAACTGCCCTGCGTGCCGAGCAGCACGAAACGGGGCCGCGGGGCCGCGGCGAGGATGCTCGAGCGAAGCACCGCGCGCATCCCGTTCGAATAGCGGAGAGTGATATCAAAGGCATCGTCGGCGGAAGCGTTTTCACGTTCCACGCGAACGTCGGCAGTCACAGCTTCCGGCAGGCCAAAAAGAACCATGGCGTGATCGATAAGGTGCGGGGCGATGTCGAACAGGATTCCACTGCCGGGGCGAGAAGTTTCGCGCCAAGCGCCGGGCTTGAGCTGTGGGCGGTAGCGGTCGTAGGCGGTTTCGAACCGCACAATTCGGCCCAGGGTGCCAGCCGCGACAAGTTGCTGGATGGCTTGGAAGTCACCGTCATAGCGGCGGTTTTGATAGACGGTAAGCAGGCGATTGGCGCTCTTCGCAAACTGGACGAGTGAAACAGCTTCTTCGAGAGTTGTGGTAAACGGCTTGTCGACGAGAACGTCGCGGCCGGTCTGGAGACATTGCATGGCGAAGGAGTAATGCGTTTCGTTGGGAGTAGCAATCACGACAAGGCGAATCTCAGATATTGCTAGCAATTCGTCCAGGCTTCGGACGATTCGAACATCGGGATATTTCTCTGCCGCTTCCGTACCGCTGCGCTGCACGATGGCGGCGAGATGCAAGCCAGGCACGGCGCGAATCACGGGTGCGTGGAACGCGCGGCCGGCGAGACCGAATCCGACGAGGCCGACCTCAATCATGGGACTCTATCTCTCCAGAGAAGCGAACGCTAAAGAGTACCGAACTTTGGAATTCCCAGTAGAAGGATTTTTCTGGAGCGCGAAGTTGCTTCGAAAGGCGGCGTCCCTCAGAATGACAGATTACCCGTGAGCGAACAAAACTCAGACGTCACAAACACGCAAGAGCATCGCAACCTGCTCGTCCTGCTTTTCGCGGGCTTCGTGCTCAGCGGTATAGCCACGACGATCGTGGGTCCGATGTTGCCTATTTTTATCAAGAGATGGTCTCTCGATGATGGACAAGCCGGCCTTTTTTCCACGATTCAATTCCTGGCGGCATTGGGAGGCACACTCGCCTCTAGCGCGATTGCCGCGTGGCGCGGATATAAGCCACCTTTGGTTTTTGGGTATGCGCTGATGGGAGGAGGTCTGGCGTTTCTGAATGCAAACACGCATAGCGTTGCGCTGGCGGCTACTGCCGCTTTCGGTTTGGGCTACGGGTTGATCACTCCGGGAACGAATTTGTTTGTAGCCGAATTGGGAGGAGCAAAGAGCGCGTCGCTATTGAACCAGCTCAATTTCGCCTGGGGGGCGGGCGCCATGGCGTGTTCCCCGCTGATCGCCTTGGCGCTGGAACGCAACGGAGTGTCAATCTTGTTGACGGGCACGGCGATCTTCGGCGGAATTCTCGTTCTGGGTCTTTCACTCACATCGTTCGGAGCGCAGAAACAAGAAAAAGATGAGAACCGGGTAGGGGCGGCATCAGCAAAAATCGGATTGGGAATCACGATCGCGCTAGCCGCTATGTTTTTCATTTACGTGGCTATGGAAAACGGCGTCGGCATATGGGCGGCGGAATACGCCAAGCGAGTGGCTAACGGCATCACCGGCATGACCACGCTGGCGCCGATGTTTTTCTACGCCGGCCTCACTTCCGGGCGCGCGGCCGCATCGCCCGCTTTAAAACGTCTGCACGAAAGAAAGTTAGTGCTAGGCGCCCTCAGTTTGGAGGCCGCCGCGACCGTTTTGCTAATGGCATCCAGAACGCTGTCTGTTGCCACCGTGGCTGTTTTCCTGGCCGGCCTGGGGTGCGCGAGTGTCTATCCCATTTTCATTGCCTGGCTTTCGCGGTGGTATGGAGAGCGCGCGAAGAAAATCGGAGGCCTCTTATTCGCGCTTGCTTCACTCGGAGGATCGGCAGGCCCGGGTTCGATCGGCGCGGTCTCCAAATTCTCCGGCAGCTTGCGCGTTGGATTGCTTGTGCCGCTGGCTTGCGCGGCGATTTTGATTTGCCTGGTGCTGTCCCTGCGGCGGCAAACCACCGCGTGAGGTATTCTTAGGCCGTGCCGAATGCCGCATCGTCCGAACGCTCGCCGACAAACGGACTGCTGTTTGGACTAGTGATCACGCTGGCGGCCGTGCTGGCCTATGCTTCCTACATTACCGTGCAGCTCGCCGGCCTGCGAAAACTTCAAAGTGATATGGTGGATCGCAACCGCAAAGACTCGCTGCAATTGTTGCGCGTGCAGAACGACCTCAATTCCATCGCGCTGGCCATGCGCGATATGCTGGACACCACCGAACCCTATCCGCTGACGGCGTGGAGCGCGCAGTTCGAACGCATTCGCGAGGATCTGGACACCGGCCTGAAACTGGAAGAGAGCCTGGCGGGAGCGAACCGCACGCCGGAACAGCGGCTGTATCTCACGCAAGCGGTGTCGCAGTTCTGGGACGCGGTGAACCGGATGTTCGCGCTGGCGCAGAACGGCAAGGACGTAGAGGCGCGCGAGCAGATTCGGTTGTCGCTCCAGGCGCGACAGCAAGCGCTCAGCACGGCGGTATCGCGCCTGTTGGTAGGAAACAACGAAGGTGAGGAGCAAGCGGCCGCGCGTATCGCGCAGATTTACGATGGCGTGCAACGGCAGCTCTATATTTTCTTGGCGGCAACGCTCATTGCCATTGTTTTGACGAGTTTGTATCTGATTCGCAGCAACCGCCAGATTTTTGCACGCTTGGCGGAGCTTTCCGAGCAGCGCAGCGACTTGGCGCAGAAACTGATCTCCGCGCAAGAATCGACACTTCGGCACATTTCGCGCGAACTGCACGATGAGTTCGGCCAAGTGTTGACGGCCATCGGCTCGATGCTGGGCCGCGCCGGCAAGTACGCTCCCGACGGATCGCCCTTGCGCGATGATCTCAAAGAGGTACAGGAAATCGCGCAATCGACACTCAACAATATCCGGACGCTGTCCCAAGCGCTGCACCCGGTTCTACTCGAGGAAGCGGGGCTGGAAAGCACGGTGGACTGGTATATTCCTACGGTGGCCAGGCAGACCGGCATTGCGTTGCATTACGAAAAGACGGGTGAACCTTTCGCGGTGGAGACGAGCGCCGGCGTGCACATCTATCGTGTGCTGCAAGAAGCGCTGAATAACGTGAGCAGGCATTCCGGGGCGACGGACGCCTGGGTGCGGCTGAGATTTTCGCCGAATGCATTGGAGCTCGAAGTGGAAGATCACGGGAGCGGATTTGTGCCCGAAAAGATGCAGCGCGGGATCGGCTTGGTGGCCATGCGGGAGCGCGCCGAATTGATTGGCGGCACACTGACGATTTCGCCGCCGCCGCAAGGGGGAACGAACGTCCTTCTCCAGATCCCGCGGGCAAAAGTGGACGCTAATGGCGCCTAAAATTACGGTTCTGCTGGCAGACGATCACGCGCTGGTGCGCCGCGGATTTCGCCGCATGCTGGAAGACGACCCGGAAATCTCCGTGGTGGGAGAAGCCAGCGACGGCAAAGAAGCCGTGCGATTAGCGTGCGAACTGCGACCCAGAGTGACGGTGATGGACTGCGCGATGCCGGAATTGAGCGGCATCGAAGCGACGCGAAAAATCCTGGAAAAATTCCCGGAAGCGGGAATCCTGATGCTGAGCATGCATTCCGAGGAAACTCTGGTGCGCCAGGCACTGGCGGCCGGCGCGCGCGGCTACGTGTTGAAAAACGCCATGGACCTCGACTTGGTGAGCGCGGTGAAAAGCGTCGCGGCGGGCATCACGGTGCTCGACCCACAGGTGTCGCGCCCAGACAATCTCAAAGGAGAGCGGGGCGGGGGATTAACGCCGCGGGAACTGGAAATTTTGTCGCACATCGTCGCCGGAAAATCGAACAAGGAAATCGCCGCGGATTTGCATCTCAGCGTGAATACCGTGGCGGTGCACCGCGCCAATATCATGGACACGCTGGGGATTCACAAAACGGCAGAGCTGGTGGTGTACGCGATTCGCAATGGGCTGGTGAATCTGCCTTGAACCGGCGAGACTTTCTTTTGAAAACATTGGGCGCAGGCATTGTCACGGCGGCCACGCCACCCTGGGCGCGCGCGAATCCCGCCTCCGCGCTGGGATTTCGCCTGACGGATGTTACAAACAGGGCGGGAATCCATTTCCTCCACAACAGCGGCGCTTATGGCGGCAAGCTGCTTCCAGAAACACTGGGCTCGGGCTGCGCGTTCCTCGATTACGACAGCGATGGCTGGCAAGATATCCTGCTGGTGAACGGTATGGACTGGCCGGGACACGCGCGCGCTTCGCTCAGTACGAGCAAACGCCAGCGATCCACGCTGCAACTCTACCGCAACAATCGCGACGGCACTTTTACGGAAGTGACGAAAAGCGCTGGCCTCGATGTCGAGATGTACGGGATGGGTGTGGCGGTGGGCGATTACAACAACGACGGTTTTCCAGACATTTTCATTACCTGCGTGGGACAGAGCCGGCTTTTTCGCAATACCGGCAAGGGGATTTTCGTGGATGTCACGCGCTCGAGCGGCCTCTTCGGGCGGCAGGGCTTCAGCACTTCCGCAGTGTGGTTCGATTATGACCGCGATGGCTTGCTGGACCTTTTCGTGTGCAATTATGTGCGCTGGTCCCCGGAGCACGACGTCTTTTGCAGCCTGGATGGCACGCATAAATCGTATTGCACGCCGGAAGCTTATCGCGGGGACACTTGCTGGCTCTTCCATAATCGCGGCAATGGAACTTTCGAAGATGTAACCGCAACCAGCGGGATCTTTGACAGCAGCTCGAAATCGCTGGGAGTGGCGATGTTCGACTACGACGAAGACGGCTGGCCGGATCTGTTGGTCGCCAACGACACGCAACCGAATAAGCTGTACCGGAATTTGCGGAATGGCAAATTCAAGGACGTCGCTGTGGAGGCCGGCTTGGCGTTCAGCACGGAGGGGAAAGCGCGCGCCGGCATGGGCGTGGACACCGGGGATTTCGACGGATCAGGCAAGCCCGGTGTGGCCGTCACCAATTTCGACAACGAGATGATTGGTCTGTATCGCGCCAGCGCTCCAGGGATATTCGACGACGTATCAATGTTCTCTGGGATAGGCACGGCTTCGCGGAACACACTGGGCTTTGGCTGTTTGTTCCTTGATGTCGACCTTGACGGCGCTCTTGACCTTGCCGTAGCTAATGGCCATATTGATGAAACCGTACGAAATATCCGGGGCAACGTTGGCTACGCGCAACCGCCGCAGCTCTTCCTCAATCGCGGCAGTGGAAAATTCCGCGACGTTGCCAATGAAGCCGGAGGCGGGTTCGATTCACCAAAGGTTGGGCGCGGCTTGGCCTGCGCGGATTTCGATCGCGACGGCGATTTGGACATCCTGATGACCACCAACAATGGCCCCGCTTATTTGTACCGCAACGAGCAAACTGCGAATTCCCGCAGCATCCGTTTTCAACTGAAAGGCACAAAATCAAATCGCGATGCCATCGGCGCCTCCGTGCGCATTTTCCACGATGGACAAACCCAATCGCGGCTGGTGCGCGGCGGCTCGAGCTATCTTTCGCAATCCGAGTTGCCGGTGACATTTGGCCTCGGCCGGCGCGATAAAATCGATCGTGTGGCGGTCGACTGGCCCAGTGGCCGTACGGAAGAATACAAAGACCTGCGCGCCGGCAGGAGCTATAAGCTCTTGGAAACAAAAGGCATTGATCCGCAAGATGGCTTCTAATGGTTTTGTATTATTGCCAGGCCTTCGTGCTTTCGCATTATTATCCGCTTTCTAGTGTTTTTACAGTATTGCCAGTCTTTTCCTAGGAACGTATAAGTATGCCCACGAGCAACATCGCCTCTAGCACTGCCAGTTCTTGGCGCGCTTCGGGGCACCCCAAACTGAATTGCGGCCGGATGTTACCTAGACATCCGGCCGCTGTTTTGATAACCGCTCATCGCACATACAGGTGGAAATGAAACAGCTTGAATCTGTAAGGCAGTGGTTGTCACGAATGCTGGCGGCGCTGACGCTTAGCGCGGTTTACCTGTACGGATATCCTTCGGCGACTATTTCTTACTTCGTTGTGGATTTGCTGCACGTGGCGATGGGCATCGTCTTGGCGATTCTGCTTCTTTTTTATACAGCACGATTGCTCCGCCACGAATCTTTGCTGGCCCGCCTAGGATGGATCACGCTGGCACTGGGAACGATTCTTGGGTTGGTGCTGATCAAGGTCGGGACGCCGAACCGGCTGAAGTCGTGGCTATACGCGCATATCGCTCTGAGCGTTCTTGCCACGCTTTTTCTGGCAACGTCTTGGCTCATCTCCAAAGGACGGCTGGGAGAAAGTTTCCTACGGCGTGGATTAGGATTTGCCGCGCTGGCGCTGCTGACGGCGGGCGTTGCAGGCGGAATGTGGTGGACGCGCGAGGTGGCCTGGAAGAACGCGAATCGCATCTCCAATCCACTGATGCCGCCGGAGTCCATGGATGCGGAAGGTGATGGAGCGCAAGGGAAGTTCTTTCCGAGTTCCGCGCAAACCAAGCAGGGCATCAATATTCCGTCCAAATACTTCATGAAATCGGACGCCTGCCAGCGCTGCCACGCGGATATTTATAAGCAGTGGGACAGCTCCATGCATCACTTCTCATCGTTCAATAATCAGTGGTACCGCAAGAGCATCGAGTACATGCAGGAAGTGGCCGGCGTGCGTTCTTCGAAGTGGTGCGCCGGCTGCCACGATCCAGCGCTGCTATACAGCGGCTTGTTCGATGCCCCAATCAAGCAAATCGTCGACCGGCCGGAAGCACGCGCGGGCCTCGGCTGCTTGATGTGCCACAGCATCGTGGAAGTAAAAAGCACGATGGGGCAAGGCGATTTTTTCCTAGAGTATCCGAAGCTGCATGAACTGGCCGCCAGCGAAAATCCGCTGGTTCGCAAGCTACACGACTTTGTAGTCCGTTTGAACCCGGAACCGCACCGCCGCACTTTCCTGAAGCCGTTCATGCGCGTGGACACGGCGGAATTCTGCTCTTCTTGCCACAAGGTGCATCTGGATGTGCCGGTGAATCATTACCGGTGGATTCGCGGCTTTAATGAGTACGATAACTGGCAAGCCAGCGGCGTTTCCGGGCAAGGCGCGCGCTCCTTCTATTACCCGAAGACGCCAATGAGCTGCCCCGACTGCCACATGCCTACGGTGCCTTCATCGGACGATGGCAATGTGAACGGGCTGGTGCACTCGCATCGTTTCCCCGGAGCGAACACGGCGGTGCCGACGGCGAATCAGGACCAGGCGCAGTACGAATTCGCCAAGAAGTTCTTGCAGGACAAACAACTGAGCGTGGATATTTTCGCGATTTCTCCGGAAGGAAAAGAGGCGAACGAGCCAGCGCGAAGCGGAATGGGAAAGACCGAGCTTTCGACGACCTTCGCCGTTGGCGAAGAATCCGATATTTCGCTGCCGCAGGGCCCTGTCGGAGAAGTCCGGCCGATTACGGCTCCCATCGACCGCACGGAAGCGGCCGTGCGGCGTGGCGACGATGAGCGCGTAGATGTAGTTGTGCGCACACGCAAGGTGGGCCACTTTTTCCCCGGCGGCACTGTGGACGCTTTTGATGTGTGGCTTGAACTGCAGGCCACCGATGAAAAAGGACAAACGATTTTCTGGAGCGGGAAGGTGGAAGACGATGGAAAAGGGCCGGTCGAACTGGGAGCGCACTTTTATCGTTCGCTGCAGATCGATGGACACGGAAATCCCATCAATAAACGGAATGCCTGGGCGACGCGGTCGGTTGTTTACGTGCATCTGATTCCTCCGGGTGCGGCAGACACCGCGCATTATCGCCTCCACATTCCGGAAAATGCGGGCGACAAAATCACGCTGCATGCCAAGCTGAACTATCGCAAGTTCACTTGGTTTAACACGCATTTCTCGTTTGCGGGCGTCGAAGCGGGCAAGACAGCACCGGGCCATCCGCCGATCGCGCTGCCCGCGGGTACAACAGCAGCGGCCACGACCACGCCGGATTTTGACGACCGCAAATGGGCGTTCAACGGAGATACTTCGCAGGTGTCTGGCAATCTCCAGATGATTCCTGACCTTCCTATTGTCGTGATTGCGGAGGACACCAAAACCCTGCGTGTCCTTCCTCGCGGCGCTGCCGTTCCGCAACCCCAAACTGTCAGCACCAAGGAAGATTGGACGCGGTGGAACGACTATGGCATCGGGCTCTTCTTGCAGGGCGATTTGAAAGC
>Ga0307474_10000117_pt1 | contig 58575 bp, 57 predicted proteins | sample atmos_gasesECM1C_2_FD_203312 | JGI IMG/M metagenome (GOLD analysis project Ga0307474, IMG submission 203312) | Hardwood forest soil microbial communities from Morgan-Monroe State Forest, Indiana, United States - atmos_gasesECM1C_05 | ecosystem: Environmental > Terrestrial > Soil > Temperate...
GGGAACCCTCCCGCCGCGGCGCGGAATGGAGCGCGAACAAAAGTGGCAAACCTCACCTGCCGGTTTGCCAAAACCGCGCAGAAAGCAAAGCAAAATCAAAGGCGAATTTTCGGGCTGGCGCTCCCAAGGGGAATCGAACCCCTGTTTCGGCCTTGAGAGGGCACCAACCGCAAACGGCTCTTCCGCCATAGGAGGAGACACATACACTCAATCTGGTCCCGCCTAAGCTGGACAGAAGCGCTCCGACGACCGCGAGACAAGTCGATCTATTCATATGTGCGGCTTCGACGCCCGTCACGTCGATTTGTTAGCCTCGAGGAGGGATAGAAGCCCGCGCACCATGACGAGCCGCCGGCGCCCAACCGTCGTAGTGGCGATTTGTCCAGCCGTTATCAACTCGTAAAGCTTTGTGCGTCCCAAGCTCGTCGCCTCGCATGCTTCATCGATCGTACAACTGAGCCGCTCCGAAAAAGGAATGGTTGGTTCTTCGGGCTTCGGAGAAGATGCTAGCGGCTGGCGTTGCCAGTTTTTCTCGCGTTGGCGGGATCTCACGGGCCTTTCTCCACACAAACTCGACAGTGCAAAAGTTAATCGTGCAACGAGCGAGGTCAATGCGTGCATCCGAGGCTCCCCGCGTACTAAAGCGTATGACAGCGGCCATTCGAAAGTATCCGGATGTCAACGACGGCGAATTATTTTCTTGCGATCAGTCGCGGAAAAGGAGTTATCGAAAAAGGAGGAAGAGCCGCCCTATAGCTGATGATCGAACTTGGGTTGTAGCGCTCGGCGGCTTCCCCTAAGACGCGAGGAGGTTGTCAATCGTACAAAAGCGGCGCCTAACGCGACTCCGCGCTTTATCTTAAAGGGGAACCCCAGTGGTTCACCAACTGCGGCTCCCGCGAAGCGAAAGTAACGACGTTAGAGACTCCTCCGACATAGCGGGCCCATGCCTCCATAAGCTGACGCCTCTTTTTGAGAGCAGTGCCGCGCCTATAGGCTTGCTCAACTTCGTCGCCCACCTTGTGAGCCAGTGCCATTTCCGCGATGTCGCGTTCGTAGGCCGTTTCGTCGCCTGTCCAGTCACGGAAACTGGAGCGGCATCCGTGTGTCGTCATCGCCGGGTAAACTGCCTTGAGCGCGTGGAGCACGGCATTCATGCCCAGCGGCTTCTCCCCGTTTCTCGACCACTGGCCCCCGAAAACATATGCATCCGGGGAGGCGCCCTTCGGGATCACTGCCTTAAGGATAGAAACAGCCCGGTTGGAGAGCGGCACTTCAAAGGGCGAACCTTCCGGGTCGTCTTCCGCTTTCATTCGTTCTGCCGGAATGGTCCAAAGTTCCTCCGCGAAGTCCACCTCGCGCGCGCGCATGAAGCGGGCTTCGCTCGTTCGCACTGCCGTAAGGACAATGAATTCGGCGGCAAGGTTCACGTTAGTGTCAGCCGCTTTATGTCTCTCTTGAAGAGCGCGCACGATACCCGGCACCTCTTTATACGGTGCAGCCGCGTGATGACGCTTCATCCGCCTGACTTTCGGTAGAAGCTCTTTCAAGTTACCGCGCCACGTCGCGGGATTTTCACCAAAGTGTAGCCCCTTAGCCCGGGCCGCCATAAAGACACGCTCAATCCGACTTCGTGTCTCGCGCGCCGTCCGATTGATTGTCAGCCACATCGGCGACAAGATGTTCAACACGTCCGTCGTGCTAATTTGTTGGAGTGCTTTTGAGCGGATGGGCTTGCAGCGCACCTCGATGTCCCGCTTCCAATCCGTGTAGGTCTTCTTGCCCTTGAAGCCGGATTTGATGGACTTCAGCAAGGCATCGGCGAAATCTCCGAAGGTGATGCCCGCTACCTTCTCTGCCTTTCGTTCCCCCACAGGGTCTTTGCCTTCGGCAAGTTTCTTGCGCATGTCAGCGGCCTTGAGCCGGGCATCGGCGAGCGACAAGCCGTCCCTGCCTCTTCCCTTTGCTGGTCCAAGGCCAAGCTCTCTGCGCTTGGTGGTTCCGCGCACGCGGTACAGGAAAACCCACTGTCGTCGGCCATGCGCGCCGGCCTCGATCACGAGATAGAGCCCTCCACCGTCACAATGGCGCCCGTGCTCCGCAACGGTCTCTGCCTCGCGCGCAGAAAGCTTGTGCAGCTGTCTCTTGGCCATCTCCGCCCCACCATCCGCCCCACCATTGAACACGGATTGCGGCGAATTCCGGCGGACTTCCGTGAACGTTGGCAGACCTTCGATCAAGGGATTATAGCTGAATCAACGGGTGCTTAGAAGCTCACCTACGAATGAGAGCGGACAGCTACGGAATTGCACCGCGGCTGTGGTGATGCCAGCCGCGCCCTGCTTGTCTGTGCTGTCCGAATTCCCCAGTCGCGTCGGATCGGTAGAGTCATCGGGCGCGCGTCCGCGGCCGATAGGCTCTCTACCATCCTGCGATCAAACATAAAAAAACCCCGGCGCGCTCATCGCGTGCCGGGGGCTTACTACGCCAGCACCACTCTGCCAACGCAACTACGACGCCGCCGCTCTTGGCATACGGTTGCGCGAGTTACGCTGGAAGAACAGCGCCTGGCTGGCGACAGCCGAGACCATCGCCGGTTGGAACGGCTTTGAGATCAAAAACGCCGGCTCCGGCCGTTCGCCGGTAAGGAAGCGCTCCGGATAGGCGGTGATGAACACCACCGGTACCTCGAAGCCGCGCAACAGCTCGTTGACTGCATCAAGGCCCGAGGAGCCATCGGCGAGCTGGATATCGGCGAGGATCAACCCCGGCTTCCGATTCTTGGCGATCGCAACCGCGTCGGCATGAGTGCGCGCCACACCGATGACGTTGTGCCCGAGGTTGCGCACCAGGCTCTCCAGATCCATCGCAATGAATGTCTCGTCCTCGATGATCAGCACGTCCGTTGCGATCTCCGCCGCCATCTCACGTCCGGCGGCGTCCGCAAGACGGCGCGTCTCGGCTACATCATTGTCAAGGATGAACGCCACTTCCGGTTCGGAGAACCCTTCCAGCGACAACAGCAGGAAGGCTTGCCGCGGCAGTGGCGTGATGTTGGACAGACGCCGCTCCGGCGGCATCGGCAGCGTCGCCACCTCGGCATCGTCATTCAGAGCAACCGAGTTCCATATTTGGGTGAATAATTTGAACAATCCTGCCTTCGGTCCGTGCCGCTCGTCGAGCAGCGACGGGTCCTGAAGCAGGGCCTCAAGCATGGCGCCGACATAGGCGTCCCCCGACGGCTGATTTCCCGTGAGCGCCCGCGCATAGCGGCGTAGCAGGGGCAGATGTTCAGCAACAAGCTGTGATCGAGACATCCCCACTCCCATCGATGTCGGGCCATGCAAAAAGGGGCGGCCCTATTGCCCCGTGGAATCGATTACGCACAAGCCCAAGAAAAGTTCCAGCGAGCTGGGAACTTTCAAGGCGACTTTGCATTAGGACCGTTACGCGAAGGCGTCCAAAGCTGGAAATTCTTTAAGCGACAGAGACTTAACCGGGGAAAATGTGGAACAGGTCATGAAGGATGCAAAATCGCAGGCCAAGAACGCCCCACCCGGCCGGCAGGGCGGGCTCAATGCCGAAATTCAGGCAAGAATCGGTCACCAGCTCCGCGCCATGTATGACGATGTCGTGCGACAGGGGGTTCCGGACCGGTTTGCAGAACTGATCCGCAAGCTTGATGGCCAGACGGCCGCTCACCAAATAAGTGACGAAGGGGAATCCGGACCTTCCGGAGATGGGGGCAGCAACAATCAAGAAAACGGGAGGGATTAATGCCTCTCACCGATGCCCTTCGCGACGACATCCTGGCGGCGGTGCCAAGTTTGCGCGCGTTCGCAATCTCACTCTCGGGCAATGGCGACCGTGCCGATGACCTGGTTCAGGAGACGCTGCTGCGCGCGCTTGCCAACATCGATTCCTTCCAACCAGGCTCCAACTTGCCGGCCTGGCTGTTCACGATCCTGCGCAACCTGTTCCGATCCGATTACCGCAAGCGACGGCGCGAGGTCGAGGACGCCGAGGGCAATTACGCCAAGACGCTGAAGACACAGCCGTCGCAGGGCGCGCATCTGGAGTTCGAGGAATTCCGAGCCGCGCTCGATAAGCTGCCGCAGGACCAACGCGAGGCCCTGATCCTGGTCGGCGCGTCCGGCTTCTCCTATGAAGACGCAGCGACGATCTGTGGCTGCGCGGTCGGCACCATCAAGAGCCGCGTCAACCGCGCGCGCTCGAAGCTCGCAGCGCTGCTCTATGTCGACGGCGCGGAGGATTTCGGTCCTGACGAAACCGTCCGCGCCGTGATCGGCGGGAATGGGTGATTGCCGGTCGTGAAATAAGGCTACGTCGTCCCGGCGAAAGCCGAGAGCCATAACCACTGGCCCCGGTTTGGCGAAGAACGTCGTCGACCAGCGAAGTCCCACGGTAGATTCCGCGGTAGGGTCCCGGCCCCCGTGCGCAATTGCGCACTAGGCCGGGACGACGAGTTGTGTCTGACGCGCGACCGAATTCCAACCACTGCTATTTCATCGGCCGCACCGGTGCGGACAGTTGCTCGGTGCGGTCGCGCTCGGTCATGTCGACGACGGTGACCATCGGCGCGGTGAGCTCGTAGACATAGCTCACATCCGTGAAGTAGCGCGTGGACGTGCCGCCCAGCGCCTCCGGCGCGACGCGGTCGAGCAGGATCAGGCCGAAATCCGAATCCGGCCGGCGCGTCGCCTCGCTGGTGTTGAACTCCTCCCAGCGGAAGTGAAAGACGGCGTCGGGCTCTTCGCCCGTGACCTCCCAGGTCGCGACGATATGCGGGTGCTTGCCGACCAGTGACAGGCCCTCGTCCGAATGCGAGGCCAGCTCGAAGAACAGCAGCGATAGGCTCTGCGCCGCACGAGCGCTGACCGCGATGTCCGGGCCGGTCACGGCAATGCGATCGGCATGCGGAATGGCGCGCGCCTCGAACAGGCCCCTCAGCTTGACGCCCTGCCATTGGCTTTCGGAAAGCAGCGACACCACGTTCGACATGGCATGAATGCGCCCGATCAGGAGCTCGCGCGCGACATCGATGTCGGAGCCGTGGCGCAGCGTGCGCGTGATGATCGACTGGATCACCGCCAGGATGTTCTTGACGCGATGATTGAGCTCGTCGATCACCGCGGTGAGCCTTCGCTCGAAGCCGATCCGAACCTGGATCTCGCGGCTCATGCGCAGATTGTTGTAGGCGACATAGCCGAACAGGCCGCAGATCACCACCGTCAGCGCAAGGCCGATCACGCCGACGATCGCCGCGGTCTGCTCGGCCCGCCTGGCCGCATTGGTCTTGGCATAATAGGCGAGCACCCAGTCACGATTGCCGAAGCTGATGGTGCGGGTCGATGACGGCGGGGATCCCTCCACATTCACCTTGCGCTCGGAAACCACACCCTGGTCGTTGGCAACGAACTCGCCATCGACATTACGTGGATCCTTCAACGCCACCGAAAACAGCGACAGGTCGTCATTGGTCAGCATCAAGGAAGCGAGATCGTAGGAGAACGTAACGAAGCCTGCGGGCGAGCTGGCGTCCGGCAGCACCACGGGGGCTGCGAGCTCGACGCCGAACGGCCCGTCCACGCGTATCATCGGCAAGGGATCGGAGGCATAGGGCTTGCCCTCGCCCATGGCGAGCGAGAACATGGTCGAGAGCACCGGATTGCCGTCGAGCGTGCGCCCGACGAGCGAGGCTGTTTGGGTATTGCGCGGCTCAACGTCCATCAAAAGGTCGACCGGCTGTTGCAGGGAATGCACATCCAGCGGCTTGCCATCGACGTCGCGGATGGTGGTGTCGGGAAATCCCGCGCGTTTTATATCGTTGCGGGCAGCATCGAGCTCGTTCGGATTGAGTCGGGCTACCCAGCCCGCGAGCAGGAAATCAGTCTTGAACGCGTAGATCGATGAGCGCAGCGGCTCCAGCATGTCGGCCTTGTTCATCGAAGAGAGGCGGAAAAGGCCAGAGGTGACGCGTGCGAGCAGTTCGCGTTCGCTGAGGCGGTCCTGGACGAGGCTCGCATGCACGTCGATGGCGCGGGCAAGCGCGATATTGTCGATGGTCAATTCCTGCTGATGCACGCGATAGGCCGCAAGGCCCGAGAACAGGGCCCCGATCAGCGCGATCAAGCCGATGATGAAACCCAGCCGAACCACTCGCCTACTCGATCATGCGGGGTTGGCGGGAGGACATTCGCCGGAACGACAGCGCGACACGCGGGCAGAGCCAACCGGAGGATATGATGGTGTAGTCATGATCGCCACGCAACAGCGGTCGGCTGTGAAGCTTAACGTGACGCTCAAAGGGAAATCACGTCGCGGACCCGGAAGGTGTTAACGGCGGGGAGCGGCCTTTGTTCCAACAGTTCTTCTCCAATGTTTTGGGAGCTGCTACTTGGTCGCGGCAAAGGCCCGTCACAGACATTAACGCTTGTAGAAGAGTTCTAAACGCGGGCCGTCAGCCGGCCTTCAAACCGCCCTTGGCCTCGATGAAGCTGATGATTTGGTTAAGGCCCTCGCTCCTCTTCAGATTGGTCATGACAAAGGGTCGCTCGCCCCGCATACGTTTTGCGTCGGCCTGCATCTTTTCCAGCGAAGCGCCGACATGGGGCGCGAGATCGATCTTGTTGATGACGAGCAGGTCCGAGCGGGTGATGCCGGGGCCGCCCTTGGAGGGGATCTTGTCGCCGGCCGCGACGTCGATGACATAAATCGTGAGGTCGGCGAGTTCCGGCGAGAAGGTCGCGGCCAGATTGTCGCCGCCGGATTCGATCAGCACCAGGTCGAGTTCGGGGAACTTCGCGCGCATGTCTGCAACCGCCGCGAGATTCATCGAGGCGTCCTCGCGGATCGCGGTATGAGGGCAGCCGCCCGTCTCGACGCCTGCGATGCGGTCGGGCGTAAGCGATCCCGAACGCACCAGAAATTCCGCGTCCCATTTGGTGTAGATGTCGTTGGTGATGGCTGCGATGTCAAAACGTTCGCGCATCGCCTTGCAGAGCAGGTCCATCAGCGCGGTCTTGCCCGATCCGACCGGACCTCCGACGCCGACCCGCAGGGGACCATGAGAACTAGTCATGGAAGAAGGTCCTTCGAACTTGGTCGTCCCGGCGAAGGCGGGGACGACGGTTGGAGATACTCCATCATGACCTGAACAGCCTCGTATATTGCGTCTCGTGCCGGAGACTTGCCAGATCGGCGCGGAAGGTGGCGCTGCCGAGATCGTCGAGCGTAGCACACATGGCGCGTTCGGCGGTCGCCGCCACCACGGGCTCCAGCGCCGCCAGCAGGCGCTGGCTGTCGGTCTGCCCGAGCGGGATCAGCCGGCTGCCAGCCGAAATCCAGTTCGAGACCACGGCATGCAGGAAGGCGTGCAGCGTTGGCTGAAGCGCAATCCCGTGCGCTGAAGCCACGACGCCGACCGCAATTGAATAAACAAGCGTGCCCTCGCAAGGCGCCAGCGCCTGCTCCAGCTCGGGACTGGTCCATGCCGCCCGCGCCGTCTCGATAAAGGCTCGGCCCTGCGTCGACGCCTCAAGCTGTCGCTCGCGCGACGGCACGAACGCCGCGGCCAGTTCGGCCACGTCCCGCAAGGTGCTATAGTCGCTTGCCTGCACCGCACCATACGCATGCACCAGAAACACCCCGTCGCAAAAGCCGGAGCCGTCGGTGAGCATCGCGGCAAGCCAGCCGCGCAACGTCGCGGCGTCGCTGATATCGCCCGCCTCCACCGCCCATTCGATGCCGCTGGAATAGGAGAAGCTGCCGACTGGAAAGGCCGGCGACAGCCAGGTCATGAGCCGGTAGAGCGCAGCCGCGTCGGCGCCCAGCAGGGCGGACCCGTCGGCCGGTCCCCTAGTCGTGGTCATGAGCATGGGAATGACCGTGGTGGTGCTCGTGATGGCCATGTCCATGATCATGATGATGGTGATCGTGGTCATGATCATCATGATGGTCGCCATGCGCATGTTTGTCATGCGAATGGCCTTCATGCTCATGGCCCTCATGCTCGTGGCCGTGCGCGGCGGCTTCAGCGTAGGCGCCGCCCTCGGGATCGAACGGCGCCTCGATCTCGATCACGCGGGCACCCAACCCCTTCACCATGGCCTCGATGACATGATCGCGCCGGATGCGCAGCGCCTTGGGCATGATCTGAGTCGGCAGATGGCGGTTGCCAAGATGCCAGGCGACGCGGATGAGATGATGCGGGTCGGCGCCCTTAATCTCGACCAGCGGCTCGGCGGCAGCGACCACCTCGATCAGCCTGCCATCCTCCAGCGCCAGCGCGTCACCGCCGCGCAGCGCTGTGGCATGTTCGAGGTCGAGCAGGAAGGCCAATCCGCGCGTTCCGGTCATCACCACGCGCCGCCGGTGACGATCGTCGAAATCGAGCACGACCGTGTCGGCCGGTGCTTCAGTCCAGCGATGCTGTGGCTTGACCTGCGTCGCGCGGATCATTCTTACCGTTCCTCTATAAGCATGATCCGGAAAAGTGAGTACCGGTTTTCCGAAAAGATCATGCTCGCTTAACGGGTTTACCGGGCCAGACCTTAGAACATGAAATAGCGCTGCGCCAAGGGCAGCACCTCTGCAGGTTCGCAGGTCAAAAGCTCGCCGTCTGCGCGCACCTCATAGGTCTCGGGATCAACCTCGATCTTCGGCGTCGCGTCGTTGTGGATCATGCTCTTCTTGGAGATCTTGCCGCGGGTGTTCTGAACCGCATAGAGCTTCTTGTCGATGCCGAGCTTGCGCCCGAGGCCGGCCGTGACCGCGGCTTTCGAGGTGAACACCACCGATGAGGCTGTCAGCGACTTGCCGAAAGCGGCAAACATCGGCTGATAGTGCACGGGCTGCGGCGTCGGGATCGAGGCGTTGGGATCGCCCATGGGAGCCGCCACGATCGAGCCGCCCTTGATGATGCAATCGGGTTTCACGCCAAAGAATGCAGGCGACCACAGCACGAGGTCGGCGAGCTTCCCCTTCTCCACCGAGCCGATCAGCTTCGACACACCATGCGCGATCGCCGGGTTGATCGTGTATTTGGCAATGTAGCGCTTGACGCGGAAATTGTCGTTGTCCTTGCCCTTATCCTCCGGCAAGGCGCCGCGCTGCTTCTTCATCTTGTCCGCGGTCTGCCAGGTGCGGATGATGACTTCTCCGAGCCGGCCCATGGCCTGCGAGTCCGATGACATCATCGAGAGCGCGCCGAGATCATGCAGGATGTCTTCGGCCGCGATGGTCTCCTTGCGGATACGGCTTTCGGCAAACGCCAGGTCTTCCGCAATGGACGGATCGAGATGGTGGCACACCATCAGCATGTCCAGATGCTCGTCGATGGTGTTGCGGGTGAAGGGCCGCGTCGGGTTGGTCGAGGACGGCAGCACGTTCTTAAGGCCTGCGATTTTTATGATATCCGGCGCGTGGCCGCCGCCGGCGCCTTCGGTGTGGAAGGCATGGATGGTGCGGCCCTTGAAGGCCTTCACGGTATCCTCGACGAAGCCCGACTCGTTCAGCGTGTCGGTGTGGATCATCACCTGGATGTCGTAGTCGTCGGCGACCGAAAGACAATTGTCGATCGCGGCCGGCGTGGTGCCCCAGTCCTCATGCAGCTTGAGCGCACAGGCCCCGGCCTTGATCATCTCGACCAGTGATGCCGGGCGCGATGCATTGCCCTTGCCGGAAATGCCGAGATTGACCGGAAACGCATCAAACGACTGCATCATCCGCCCCATGTGCCAGGGGCCCGGCGTGCAGGTGGTGGCAAACGTGCCGTGCGACGGCCCGGTGCCGCCGCCAAGCATGGAGGTGACGCCGCTCATCAACGCGTGCTCGATCTGCTGCGGGCAGATGAAATGGATGTGGCTGTCGAAGCCGCCGGCGGTGAGGATCTTGCCTTCGCCCGCGATGACGTCGGTGCCGGGGCCGATCACGATGGTGACGCCGGGCTGGATGTCGGGATTGCCGGCCTTGCCTATGCCAGCGATCATGCCTTCCTTGATCGCGACGTCAGCTTTGACGATGCCCCAATGATCGACGATCAGCGCGTTCGTGATGACGGTGTCGGCCGCGCCCTGCCTATTGGTGGCCTGCGACTGCCCCATGCCGTCGCGGATCACCTTGCCGCCGCCGAATTTCACCTCCTCGCCATAGGTGGTAAAATCCTTCTCCACCTCGACGATGAGATCGGTGTCGGCGAGTCGCACTCTGTCGCCGGTGGTCGGGCCGAACATGTCGGCATAGACGGAACGTTTGATCTTGACGGACATCGGTTAGCCCCCACTTGCAATCAGTTCAGAACCAGGCAGCGATCGCTCATAGCATCTGCCTCGCATTGGCAACGGCTTCATCGAACAGCGCATCGAGCATCGCATTGCCGCCGCGCAGGCCTGCGACAACCTGCTCAGCCCAGGCGACGTAATCGGCCAGCTCCTCGCGCTGTTCGCGGCTCGGATTGGCAAAGATGCGCGCGCGGATGTTGCTGACCTTGTCGGCGACCTTGATCAGTTTGGCGCTCGGAGATTTCTTCGGCGCATCCATGATCTGCCGCTGACGGCGCTCGCTCTTCGGCAAACTCTTATCGTCGGTGCACTCGGCCACGAGACCGGCGACGCGCAATCCAAAACTCTGCGCGAGCTCATCATGCGTGGTCTCGCTGTCCTCGATGGTGTCATGCAGCCAGCCGGCTGCGACCAGCTCGGCGTCCCCGCCGTTCGTCACCGCGGACAGCATGTTCGCGACCTCGGCGAGATGGTTGATATAGGGCTCCTCGCCCCGGCCCTTGCGCCACTGCCCATTATGCCGCCGCGCCGCAAGCTCGGCCGCTTCCGAGACCAGGCGAATGCCGGTGAGCATGTCACATGCTCCCTTCGTCGATGGCATGCTGCGGGCCTGCATCGTCCACGGCACAGCTCTCGCCGTTCCCTCCCCCCTTGCGGAGGAGGGTCAGGGAGGGGGGTACCGCTTGCTCCGCTGCCTGCAGTATCGCAAGAGCAACCCCCTCCAAATTCCCCATCACATCACTATTGGTGAATCGCAACACGCGATACCCGCGCGACGCAAGCCATTGATCGCGCCGCTCGTCGTGGCGAACGCGCTCTTCGAAATCGTGGCTTTCGCCGTCGACCTCAACGACGAGCTTGCAGGAGTGCGCGACGAAATCGGCGATGTAATCGCCGATTGGAGTCTGCCGCCGAAATGAAAGGCGGGCAAGTCGATGGGCTTTCAAATGACGCCATAGCAGAGTTTCGGCGCGAGTCATCGTGCGTCTCGACTGTTTGGCGCGGGCTCGCTGGGAAATTGTCACCTGAGTGTGTGGCATACCCCCCTCCCCACCCTCCCCCGACGCAAGTCGGGCCTGCCCGACTTGCGCAAACTTATGATGCGCAACCGGGGTAAACCCCGGTTGCGTTGGGGGAGGCGGCCAGACAGCGGTGCTCACCTTACTAAATGTCACAGCTTCAGAAATCACAGCTTCCCCATGACGTCGCCGCGGAAGCCGTAGATGGTGCGCTTTCCCGCGAGCGCGACCAGTTGCACTTCGCGGGTCTGGCCGGGCTCGAATCGAACGGCGGTGCCGGCGGCGATGTCGAGACGCATGCCACGGGCCTTCTTGCGCTCGAATTTCAGCGCAGGATTGGTCTCGAAGAAATGATAGTGCGAGCCGACCTGGATCGGGCGATCGCCGGTGTTGGAGACGGTCAGCGTCACCGTCTTGCGGCCGGCATTGAGCTCGATCTCGCCGTCCTTGATGAAGAGTTCGCCGGGAATCATGTTCTCTTTTCTCCGTCATTCCGGAGCGATGCGCGGCATCGAACTCGGAATCTCGATCAAGCAATCTCTGGATTCCGGGTTCGGCGCTGCGCGCCCCCCGGAATGACGATGCGGGGCTAGCGGATAGGCTCGTGCACGGTGACGAGCTTGGTGCCGTCAGGGAACGTCGCTTCCACCTGGATATCGTGGATCATCTCGGGGATGCCGGGCATCACCTGGTCGCGGGTCAGGACATGCGCGCCGGCCTGCATCAATTCGGCGACGGTGCGGCCGTCGCGGGCGCCTTCGACGATGAAGTCCGAGATGATGGCGACGGCCTCGGGGTGGTTGAGCTTGACGCCGCGCTCCAACCGTCGCCGCGCCACCATGGCCGCCATCGAAATCAGAAGCTTGTCCTTTTCGCGGGGAGACAGATTCATGCGGGGGATCTCTTCGAAATGGAAACGAAACTAGTTTAGCCAGAGCCGCGGCAGCGGAACGTGGCTTGCGCGGGACAGCACGGCCACCATATCGGCGCGCAGCCGCGCCGCATCTTGGGCACAGAAGCGCGCCATTGCAAATCCATTCCAGGCAGAGATGCCGAACTCGCCGCCGAAATTCTCCGCCCCCTCCCGGATACGCTCCACCAGCGCTTGGTCGCCGGGCACGATAAGAGCCGTGGCGATGGCGGTGGCTCCCTTGCCGATTGCAGGCAGCGACAGCTTCTCGCCCATATCACCCGTCAGTCGCACGGTTTCGGCATAGACCAGCTTACCCCCGACCCGCACGCGCCAGCGGTCGACGAAGGAGCCCTGTTGCATGCGCTCGCCCATCGCGGTGCGGCCGAACACCACCATTTCGCAGAGCAAAAGCGAAGCTCCGTCTGCGACATCGATGTCGATGCGCCGGGACACTTTCGCGCGGTCGAACAGGATTGTCTCCTGCGGCAGCCAGGCGAGCTCTGCACCGGCGGCAAGCTTCAGCGAAATCGCAAGCTCAGCCGGCCGGTCGGAGGCACGGTAGATTTTCTCCGCCGCCGCGGTCGTGAGCGTGAGCCGCGCGCCCTCGCCTGCCGTGATATCGACATCAAACCGGTCGCCGCCGGCCACTCCGCCGGCCGTGTTCACAAACACCGCCGACAGCCCCTCGCCCTCCGGCGAGGGAAAGCGGACACGCAGCGAGCCGGACTCGTGCAGTTTACCTCGCCGCGTGACGCCGTCACGCGCATGCACATCGAACGCAACCGCGCCGCGGGCGCGATTGGCCGCGAACACCGCCGATGCTGTGGTGGGCGTGTCACTGTGCATACGGCTCCCTTTCACCTCTCCCCAGCGGCGAGAGGTCGGCGCGCAGCGCCGGGTGAAGGGGCCGCAGCGCCATCGAGGGACCGTAATCCCTCACCCGATTTGCTGCGCAAATCGACCTCTCCCTTTGGGAAAGGTGAATCTTCGCTCCTATAACAGCTCACGCCAAATTCACCCCGGACAGGCAGCCCGTGCGGGCGGCTTCACGCGCCCGTCACAGTGCCATCTGGCGGCTGATCTCGGCCTGATCGAGACCAGCACGATCGCAGGAATATTTGACTACCCCGCGGTCCATCACCGCGAAATAGTCGCCGAGCTCGCAGGCAAAGTCGAGATATTGTTCAACCAAGACGATCGCGATGTTGCCGAGATTGCGCAAATAGGAGATCGCGCGACCGATGTCCTTGATGATCGAGGGCTGGATGCCTTCGGTGGGCTCGTCGAGCAGCAGCAGTTTCGGACGCATCACCAGCGCGCGACCGATGGCGAGCTGCTGCTGCTGGCCGCCGGAGAGGTCGCCACCGCGCCGCCCCAGCATCGATTGCAGCACTGGAAACAGCGAGAACACGTCATCAGGGATGTTGCGATCTTCTCGCTTGAGCGGCGCAAATCCGGTGCGCAAATTCTCTTCCACAGTCAAGAGCGGAAAGATCTCGCGGCCCTGCGGCACAAAGCCGATGCCGCGGCGCGCCCGCTCATAGGGCCTCAAGCTCGTGATGTCGGCACCTTCGAAGGTGATGGAGCCCGAGGCAATCGGGTACTGGCCGACCAACGCGCGGAGCAACGAGGTCTTGCCGACGCCGTTGCGCCCAAGTACGCAAGTGACTTTGCCTGGCTGCGCCGTGATGGAGACGCCGCGCAGCGCCTGCGCCGCGCCGTAATAGAGGTTGATGTCTTTTACCTCGAGCATCAGCGACCTCCGGTCGCGAGTGTGCGAATAGCGAATAGCGAATAGCGAGAAGTAAGGATCTTCATTGCGGCCCCACCAAAAATTCCATTCGCTATTCGCTTATCTTCCCAAATACACCTCGATCACCCGCTCGTTGGACGAGACCTGGTCGATCGTGCCTTCAGCCAAAACTGTGCCTTCGTGCAGACACGTCACCTTCACGCCCAGCTCGCGGACAAAGCTCATGTCGTGCTCGACCACCATCACGGTGTGGTCGCGATTGATCTGCTTCAACAGCTCCGCCGTCTGCTGGGTCTCGACGTCGGTCATGCCGGCGACCGGCTCATCGACCAGGAGCAGCCTGGGATTTTGCGCGAGCAGCATGCCGATCTCGAGCCATTGCTTCTGACCGTGCGAAAGGCTGCCGGCGAGGCGCTTGCGCGCCTCGGTGAGGCGAATGGTCTCGAGCACGCGGTCGATCCGCTCGCTGTCCGGTTTGTTCGGACGCCAGAACAGCGTGCCCTTGACGCTGTGGTCGACATTGAGGGCGAGCAGGAGGTTGTCCTCAACCGTATGGCTCTCGAACACGGTCGGCTTCTGAAATTTGCGGCCGATGCCGAGCTCGGCAATACGGGTCTCGTCGAGTCGTGTGAGGTCGGTGGTGCCGTCGAACAGCACGGTGCCCTCGTCCGGCTTGGTTTTGCCGGTGATGATATCCATCATCGTGGTCTTGCCGGCGCCGTTGGGGCCTATGATGGCGCGCATCTCGCCGGGCGCAAGCGTCAGCGAGAGATTGTTGATCGCCTTGAAGCCGTCGAAGGAGACGTGAACGCCGTCGAGATAGAGCAGCGCTGAGGTAGTGCGGATATCGGTCGCGTTCATGCCCCCTACTCCGCCATCTTGGGTTCAGAGACGCCGTCTTCGCGCGCGGCGCTCGCTGCGTCTGCCGCGATCGTCTTCTTCCTCAAGGGCAGCCACCAGCTGTTGAAGGTGCCGACGATACCCTTGGGCAAGAGCAGCGTCACCAGAATGAACATCGCGCCCAGCATGAACAGCCAGTACGGCGCGAGCGCACCTGAGGTGAAGAAGGTTTTTGCGTAGTTGACGACGATCGCGCCGAGCGCCGCACCGACCAGCGTGCCGCGACCGCCGACCGCGACCCAGATCACCGCTTCAATCGAGTTGCCCGGCGCGAATTCGGAGGGGTTGATGATGCCGACCTGCGGCACATAGAGCGCGCCGGCAACGCCGGCCATGCAGGCCGACAGCGTGAACACGAACAGCTTGTAGGACTCGACCCGGTAGCCGATGAAGCGCGTGCGCGACTCGGCGTCGCGGATCGCGACCAGCACCTTGCCGAGTTTGGACGTCACGATCGCCCGGCACAGCAGGAAGGCGACGATCAGCGCAAGGCAGGTCAGCGCAAACAGCGCCGCGCGGGTGCCCTCGGCCTGCACGTTGAAGCCGAGGATGTCCTTGAAGTCGGTCAGGCCGTTGTTGCCGCCAAAACCGAAATCGTTGCGGAAGAAGCCGAGCAGCAGCGCATAGGTCATCGCCTGCGTGATGATCGACAGATACACGCCGGTGACGCGGGAGCGGAAGGCGAACCAGCCGAAGAGAAAGGCGAGCAGGCCCGGCACCAGCACGACCATCAGGGCTGCGAACCAGAACATGTCGAAGCCGTACCAGTACCACGGCAGCTTCTGCCAGTTCAGGAACACCATGAAGTCGGGCAGGATCGGATTGCCATAGACGCCGCGGGTGCCGATCTGGCGCATCAGATACATGCCCATGGCGTAGCCGCCGAGCGAAAAGAAGGCGCCATGGCCGAGCGAGAGAATGCCGCAATAGCCCCAGATCAGGTCGATCGCGAGCGCCAGGATGGCGTAGCAGACATATTTGCCCCACAGCGCCACCAGGTAAGTCGGCACCTGAAAGAAGGAGCCGGCCGGCAACAGCAGGTTAGAGAGCGGAATCAAGATCCCGCAGGCCGCAACCACCAGGATGAAGGTGGTTGCGGCGCGATCGAGCGAACGCGTCAACAGATGCGGCATCATGCTTCCACCGCCCGGCCCTTGAGCGCGAACAGGCCACGCGGACGTTTCTGAATGAACAGGATGATTAGCACGAGAATGGCGATTTTTCCGAGCACCGCGCCGGCTACCGGCTCCAGGAATTTGTTGGCGATGCCCAGCGTGAAGGCGCCGACCAGGGTGCCCCAGAGATTGCCGACGCCGCCGAACACCACCACCATGAAGCTATCGATGATATAGCCTTGGCCGAGATTGGGGCTGACGTTATCGATCTGCGACAGCGCAACGCCGGCAATGCCGGCGATCCCCGAGCCGAGACCGAAGGTCAGCGCATCGACGCGGGACGTGGCGATCCCCATCGAGGCCGCCATGCGGCGGTTCTGCGTCACTGCGCGCATCTGAAGCCCCAGCGCGGTGAAGCGCAGCATCGCAAGCAGGATCGCAAACACCGCGAGCGTGAAGCAAAGTATCCAGAGCCGGTTATAGGTGATGGTGATCTGGCCGAGCTCGAAGGCGCCGCTCATCCAGGAGGGATTGCCGACCTCGCGGTTGGTCGGGCCGAAGATGGTGCGCACCGCCTGCTGCAGCACAAGGGAAAGGCCCCAGGTCGCAAGCAAGGTCTCCAGCGGCCGTCCATAGAGGAAGCGGATGATGCTGCGTTCGATCAGGACGCCGATGGCGCCTGCAACCAGGAACGCCAGCGGCACCGCGATCAACAGCGAATAATCAAAGAGGCCCGGATAGCGGGTGCGGATCACCTCCTGCACCACGAAGGTGGTATAGGCCCCCAGCATCACCATCTCGCCATGGGCCATGTTGATGACGCCCATGACGCCGAAAGTGATGGCCAGCCCAATCGCGGCAAGCAGGAGCACCGACCCGAGCGAGAGCCCGTACCAGGCGTTCTGCACCGTCGACCACATCGCGAGCGAATTCTGGATCGAGCTGACCCCGCTTGCCGCGGCTTTGGCAACCGAGGGCGGCTGGTCGGCGCCGATGTCACTGAGCATCGCCAGCGCGTCCTGGTCGCCGCGCGACTTGATGGCCGCGATCGCATCGAGCTTATCGGCCTCGGAGGCATCGGACTTGAACAGGATGATCGCGGCGCGCGCTTGGGCGAGGAACGCCTTGGCGGTGCGGTCGGTCTCCTTGGCAAGCGCGCCTTCGACCGCGGGCAGCGCGGCTTCCTCATGCGACTTGAAGACCGATTTCGCCGCGGAGATGCGCGTGCCGAGGTCGGGCGACTGCAGTGTCAAGCCGCCGAGCGCGGCCTCGATGTGACGGCGAAGCTTGTTGTTGAGGCTTACCGGGCTTGCGCTGTCGGGAATGGCATCGACCGGGGCGCCAGTCGTGGCGTCGATCGCCTTGCCGTCTTCCTGCTTGATGTAGACCTTCTTGGTGTCGGCATCGAACATCAGCCGTTCGTCCTTGAGCGCGCTGATGATGGGATAAGCCAGCGGATTGCCCGACGACGCAATGGCGTCGACAGCCTCCTCGGAATCGGAAAAATCGTCGGTGGTGAACTTGGCGACCGCATCCTCGAACGGGCCGGCCAGGGCGGGTCCCGCAAAAGCGATCAGCACAAGCGAGAGCAGAAGGATACGAAGCGGAACGATAAGCTTGGCGAGCACTAGCTGACCCCGGCGAGAGGTAAAAGGAAGGCGGCATCATCGCCGCCTTCCGCTTTTATTACGCATGATCTCTTCGGAAAACCGCTTTCCACTTTTCCGGATCATGCTCCGATCAAGATGATCAGGCGGCGATCAGGTGCCCGAACCGAGGCACTTGTTGGTCTTGACGTTGTAGTTGCCGCACTTCTTGCCGACCCAGTCGCCGACCAGGTCCTTGGAGCCTTCCAGCTCCTTCGACCATGCATCGCCAGGCACCAGGTCCTTGGTCTTGTAAACCACGCTGAACTGGCCATCGCCCTTGATCTCGCCGATGAACACGGGCTTGGTGATGTGGTGGTTGGGCAGCATCTTGGCGATACCGCCGGTCAGGTTCGGCGCTTCGATGCCGGGCAACGCGTCGATCACCTTGTCAGGATCGGTCGACTTCACCTTCTCGACCGCCTTCACCCACATGTTGAAGCCGATATAGTGGGCTTCCATCGGGTCGTTGGTGGTGCGCTTGTCGTTCTTGGTGAACTCGTGCCACTCCTTGATGAACTTCTCGTTCGCCGGCGTCTTGATCGACTCGAAATAGTTCCAGGCGGCGAGATGGCCGACCAGCGGCTTGGTGTCGATGCCGGCGAGCTCTTCCTCACCCACCGAGAACGCGACCACCGGGATGTCGGTCGCCTTGATGCCCTGGTTGCCGAGCTCCTTGTAGAAGGGAACGTTGGCGTCGCCGTTGATGGTGGAGACCACCGCGGTCTTCTTGCCGGCCGAGCCGAATGTCTTGATCTTGGAGACCTCGGTCTGCCAGTCGGAGAAGCCGAACGGCGTGTAGTTGATCATGATGTCGTCGGCGGCGACGCCCTTCGACTTCAGATAGGCCTCGAGGATCTTGTTGGTGGTGCGCGGATAGACGTAGTCGGTGCCCTCGAGCACCCAGCGCTTCACCTTCTCCTCCTTCATCAGATAGTCGACCGCCGGGATCGCCTGCTGGTTCGGCGCAGCACCGGTGTAGAACACGTTGCGCTCGCTCTCCTCGCCCTCATATTGGACGGGATAGAACAGGATGCTGTTCAGCTCCTTGAACACCGGCAGCACGGATTTGCGCGACACCGAGGTCCAGCAGCCGAACACTACCGCGACCTTGTCCTTGGTGATCAGCTCGCGCGCCTTCTCGGCGAACAGCGGCCAGTTCGAGGCGGGGTCGACAACCACGGCCTCGAGCTTCTTGCCGAGGACGCCGCCCTTCTTGTTCTGCTCATCGATGAGCATGAGCATCACGTCCTTCAGCGTCGTCTCACTGATCGCCATGGTGCCGGACAACGAATGGAGAATGCCGATCTTGATCGTATCGTCCGCGGCGAAAGCCGGCGAAAGCGCAAAGCCGAGCGCAAGCCCGGCGGTCGCCGCCAGCCAGCGACGGCGGGTCATCGTCGCTATGTTGTGAGCAATTTTGGTAAGCATAGAGGTATCCTCTCCGTGACGCAGGCGTGAAAAAACGCTGCGACGGCCCCCATCGGCCGTCTGCGTCATAGGGAATCGCAAGAACCGTGCCACGCCCATATATGCAATTAAATGATTGAATTTGTTTGATTAATTCTATTCCTCCGCAAAAATGCCGCGATTTATTGCCTATTTTTTGCACAAAAAAAATGCATGCATTAGCGGCAAGCGGTATAATTTGTGGGCAAATTTGGTCAGATGTCTAATTTTGTTGCATGATGTTGAGCGCCAAGCGGGAACTTTCGAAGTCCCCTCGCGAAATCATCCTTGAAAGCGCCGCGTTCGCGTTCCATATGATGGTGAGCACCTCGGGAATCATCGGGGCATCGCGAGCCGCGTGTTCTTAAGCCGTTAGCCTTTTCCAGGGAATAATGGGCTTCTGGCTCGCTTTTTCAGCCAAAAAACAATCGACGCCCCCAACACGCGGGTGTTCCTGAGATCGTCGGCCCGCGGCCCGGCCTACGCCGGCAGCCGCCTGCCGCTTCACTATGGAAAGAACAAAGCTTTTGACCACTTTTACGGATTTCGGCCTCGCCGATCCCATCGCCCGTGCGCTTGTCGAAGAAAACTACGTCACGCCCACCCCCATTCAGGCTCAGACCATTCCGCTCGGGCTCGCCGGCCGTGACGTCGTCGGCATCGCCCAGACTGGCACCGGGAAGACCGCGGCCTTCGCACTCCCGATCCTGAACCGGATCCTTCAGAACCGCGTGCGGCCGCAAGCCAAGCACTGCCGCGCCCTCATCCTGAGCCCAACACGCGAATTGTCGGGCCAGATCCTCGACAGCTTCAATGCCTACGGCCGCCACATCCGCCTGTCCTCGGCACTCGCAATCGGTGGCGTGCCGATGGGACGCCAGGTGCGCGCGCTCCTGCAGGGCGTCGAAGTCCTGGTCGCCACGCCCGGCCGCCTGCTCGACCTCATGCATGGCAATGCGCTCAAGCTTGCCAGCGTCGAGTTCCTGGTGCTGGACGAAGCCGACCGCATGCTCGACATGGGCTTCATTAACGATATTCGCAAAATCGTCGCCAAATTGCCGCTCAAGCGGCAGACCCTGTTCTTCTCGGCGACCATGCCGAAGGCGATCGCGGAACTGGCGGAAGCCATGCTGCACGATCCCGCGCGCGTCGCGGTGACGCCGGTCTCATCGACCGCCGAGCGCATCACCCAACGCGTAATCCAGGTCGACCACACCGCGAAGGCCGCAACTCTCGCGCAGCTTCTCACCCAGGAACCGATCGATCGCGCGCTGGTCTTCACCCGGACCAAGCATGGTGCCGACAAGGTGGTGAAGAGCCTTGCTAAAGCCGGCCTCGCCGCCAACGCGATCCACGGCAACAAGTCGCAGAACCACCGCGAGCGGGTGCTGACCCAGTTTCGCGCCGGCGAAGTGCGCACCCTGATCGCCACCGACATCGCTGCCCGTGGCATCGATGTCGACGGAATCAGCCATGTGGTGAATTTCGACCTGCCCAACGTGCCGGAAACATATGTCCACCGCATCGGCCGGACCGCGCGCGCGGGCCGCGACGGGATTGCGATCTCGTTGGTCGCAGGTGCGGAGGAAATGGCTTACTTGCGCGACATCGAGCGCCTGATCCGCGTGGCCCTGCCGCGCGAGGACCGTCGTGCGCCGGGAGGCCGCGACGGAGCGGCGGCACCAGCGGCCGTGCATGGCCATCACCGCAGCGGACGGGGTGGCCCGCAACCGCATGGACATGCAACTCATGCAAATGAGGCTGCACAAGTCGCGAAAGGCCCTCGCCGCCGCCGCCGTCGTGGTGGTAAGAGTGGCGCCCTGCAAACCAATCGCCAGGAACAGCACCGTGAACAGCACAGTGCCCCGCATGGCGGCAAGCTGGACGGAAAGGGCCTGGCGTTTTTGCACCGCGAAATACGAACCAATAATCAAAGGAAGCGCGACCAGCGCCCACGTTAGTCATCGATCGATCTGGAGCTAGACATGGCGAAAGAAGAGTTGATCCAGTTCGAAGGACTGGTCACCGAAATCCTCCCCGACGCGCGCTACCGCGTGCAGCTGGATACCGGGCACGAGATCGTTGCCTACACCGCAGGCAAGATGAAGAAGAACCGCATCAAGACGCTCGCGGGCGATCGCGTCACCGTCGAGATGTCGCCCTATGATCTGGAAAAGGGGCGGTTGATATTCCGCCACAAGGACGAACGTCCGAGCCAGGCGCCCGGCGGCGGCCCGCGCGGCGCTCCGCAGCGCGGCGGCGGCCAGTTCCGTCGCAGGTAATCCAACCCCGCCTTTCGCTGCGAAGCATGACAACATCATGTCGGGATCATGTCGGGGCGAGGGTTCAGGGCGCAAACCACTAAATTTTGCGCACGTCAGGATTGTTTTGGCGGCCTGCTTCCCATAATATGTCAATATCGATTTTCGGCCGGACGACATTAGCTATTACCGGTATAGCCGGTTCAAACGCTGACGACCCTTCCAAAAATTCGATCGCACCAGCCTGCGCAAGTGGGCACTAGACTTTGTTTATCTGAGAAGGGACTACCCCCGTGAGCATGGGAACCGTGAAGTGGTTTAACGCCACCAAGGGCTATGGCTTCATCCAACCGGATGACGGCGGCAAGGATGTGTTCGTGCACATCTCGGCTGTCGAGCGCGCTGGCCTTGGTACGTTGCGTGAAGGCCAGAAGATCTCCTACGAGATCGTGGCCGATCGCCGTTCCGGCAAGTCGTCGGCCGACAACCTCCGCGCCGCCAACTGATTGCTTTTCGGCAAGGACTGCACTGGGGCGCTCTTCAGTGCAGTCCTTTCGAAAGGCTCTGCCGGACATTGAAATGGTTACAAAAGGGCCGCGCCTTTGGTGTGGCCCTTTTTTATTTCGGCTGCGTGCAACGCGACATTTGTCGGCCCCGCGCAAACCGTCTCGCCGTTTGGATGACGTATTGGAAAGAACACCGGCGCGACCAGCGCGAATTCGGCGACCGCCGAGCCCCTGCGGCTGCGCCGGAACCGGCGCAGCAGGCGGCGTGGAAACGAGGCGGTGGGAGGGAAAAGCGCCGGCCGCGACGCCCGCGGCGGCAGGCACTTCAAATATCTGCCTAGTTCTTGGCGGCGTGCTGTGCAGCGCTGCTGGCGGCCTGGTTGTTGAGCGTGCCGGACTGGCCGAGTGCCGATGCGAAGTATTTGTCCTCATCGCCGAGCGTCACGCGGCGCTCGCAGACCGGCATGCAGCTATAGGTCTCTCGCTCGACGCCGCGATAGACCGTGACCAGCCGATCGGTCGGCCCTTCGACCTGGATCGTGCGGTCGACCAGCACCTCGCCGCCGCGGTCCATGGCGATGAAATTGGTCGCGCCATAGCCCTTGCCGGTGACGACGATGATGCCGCCATTCTGCAGCGTCACGTCGGCGATCATGGGGTTTCCGACCACGATGGTGGCGACCCGGTTGGGCAGCTTGAAGAGCTTGGCCTGGTCGACGCTGACCGAGATGGCGTCGTCCGCCTGCTCGGCAACGGCGGCAATCGGCAACAGCAGAAGGCCCAGGGCCATGCCCGATAGGGGACGCGCGAGGTCACGCAAGAGCTTACTCAACATTACTCTACTCCGGGACACTGACGACCGGGGCTTTGGCGATGATCAAAGCCACAGGCGCCCGACGCAGCGAGTGTGCCAATAATTCGTGAACGGACCGCAAACGCGGCCACCTGCATTGCACGCAATCGGCGATCCTGACCTGGACGATTGCGTAATAGTCGGAATAGATCCGGCGCCAGCCTTGCATCCGGTCCAGAAGCCGCGCCGCCGGCGTTTTCGGCGTCAGCCACACGGCAGCGAAGTCATAGGTTTTCAAAAGGTTAAAAACCCGTCGACGCAAGCGATCAGGCTGCTTCGGTGCTCATCGGGAGGCATTTCGTTTCAAACCTCAAACTGCGCAGCGAGATCACGAAGTTGAGCGGGATCAAAGCAACCAGGACCAACCCGCCGATCGACAACATGTCGACACCTTCCTTATGTGACGTTCCAAGACCGGCTGCCATGAGGTTACCATAAGCACCTACGATCATCGGGGCGACGTAAATGAACGCTCGCTCGCCCTCGCCCGCGCCTCTCTTTAGTTCGGGAAGCAACAGGGCCAGACCGATTCCAAATATCGGAAGATCGTAATCATACGCGTAAGGACTGATCGAAACCGCGAGCATCGCAGTCAGACCAAGGCACCAGCGCGCGGGGAATTGCCGGTACCACGCGATAGCTATGATTCCGAGGCAGCAGGCAGCGACGACAGCTTGGCCGAGAAACGCAGCCGAGGCCGACAGTCCCAGTGTTCTCAACGCGGCATAGAACGAGATCATCCGGTAAAGCTGATAGTATCCGCGTTCGAGAAAGATTGCGGAATCATGCGCGCTTCGCATCAGCGCGGCCCATATTTGCGGACCGAAGACGAGGGTGCAGAGCAATGAGCTGACCAGAACGACGGTTCCGGCCGTCACGACGACGATCCACCGACGCGCCAGTATCGCATAGGCTGCGAACGTTATCGCCAGATGCGGTTTGATGACCATAAGGCCGAGCGCCAATCCGGCCGCAATCGGCCGCTCTTCGATAAACAGGCAAACCAATCCGATGAGTCCGGCGGTGAGGAAGCCGTTTTGACCGCAAGCTATCGTGACTTCCATCGCGGGAAGGAGAACGATCAATGCGAGGACGAAATGGCTGGCGGCAATTGATCGCAGCACGATGAGATAAAATACAAGCGTTGCCGCAGTGAACAGAAAATACGCTGTGCCGGTCGACATGAGCGCAAAGGGGGCAAGCAAAAGATCGAATTGCGGCGGATAAGTCCACGGCATGAAGTCGTCGGACCCGCCTGACGCCGCTTGTTGCACACTGAAGAATTTCTCGAACTGATATGCGAGGTCGGCGTCGCCGAGCCATACTCGTTGCGCAACGATGTGGAAGACATCGAAATCGACGAGGTCACGGTGCCACGGCCCCAATCGCGCAAACCCGATTGCGCTCAGCGCAACGCAAGTCGCCAGCGCCGCGAGCAGTGCACGCACGTAGATCGCCCGCTTCGGTGCGGAGGATTGGATCTCTTCCAGGGTTCTTGCAAACATCAAACGAACTTCCTTCGCAAGCGAGAGACCGTGGGGCAGAAAGGTCAATCGACCCGCTGCAGAATATCGGCGACACCGTCTATAGAAGCGACGCGGCGATAAGGTGCGAGCAGGGCGATCATTTCGTCGTCACCATCCACCCAGAGCCGCCAATTATCGGTGTCCGTGTCGACTATGATGACATCGGGCGGCTGACGCTTGAAATCGGCGATCAGGTTCGCCCGCTCCCGCGCCACTTGGGCATCGATCCGAGCCAGCTCGTCGGCCGATAGTCCACCCTGCCGTTTCAGGTAATCCGCATACAAATGCACCCAGAGCGCCTGCTGGCGTGAAACCCAGGTGCCCCCGAGCATCCGAACCAGGGGATGGCCGAAGCCCGGATCGCCGCTGAGCGCCAACAGTTTCGGATGCGGAACGAGCTTGCCGACCGGTCCCACCACTTCGCGGATCTCAAGTACATGGTTGAACCAAAGCAGCGCTGCGAGGAACTGGAGCCCGAAGGCCACGTGCACCAGTAGTCCTGCTCGGGGCGGCGAGCCCGTCGCGTCAGGTCGCCGCAACAGCGCCGCGCCCACGGCCAGCATCGTCACCGCGAGCATCGGATAGGCCTGATAAGGCCAGCCCTTCCGCTGCGCGACATAGGCCAGCGCGAATCCGGAGGCAGCGCTTGCGAGGATGGCGAGATTCTGCTGGATTCCCCGATGGCCGCGGCCGAACAGCCAGGCGGTGATCAGCGCGGCATAGAAAATGTACATCGGAGCGCTGGGAGCGCTGGTCAGCATTTCAGCGAAAGAGTGATGCAGCTTGAGATAAACATCCCTGACAAGCGGCAGCACGTCCGTAAAATAGGCCGGGAACAGCAGTGCGCTGCAGACCGCATAAGCCAGCAGCGCAACGGCTGCGATGAAGTTCTCCGGCGCAAGCAGCACGCGCAACGATCGCTGGCGCAGCGCCGCGACCAGCGGACCAGCCGCGACCGCCGCCGCGAAATACGGCTTGAAGGCGAGGGTCACAGCGCAACCCAATCCGGCCACGGCCCACGCCCAGAGCGGCGGCCGCTCGCCGTGCGCGCGCAGGCTCGCCGCCGCAAGCCCCGGCACTATCGCAATCAGGGCGATATGCTCGCGCTGGCCGAAAGTCTGGCCCGGCAGGATCACGAGTACGGCAAAGGCGAGCAGCACCATGGGCCAGCCGTTCACCGTGCGCGCGGCCGCTGAGCCGCGCAGCATCGCGACGGCTGCACCAAGCGAAACAGCCGCAGCGAGGAACACCAGGCCGTCGGTGACCTGTTCCGCTGCAATGCCGAGCGCGCGGCCAATCAGCACGGCCGGCAAATAGGCAAGCGGCGCGATCGGCGGATTGGTTTCGAGCACCTCGGAATAAAGGGGATGCCCGTCCAGCATCTTTTCGTCCGCCGTGATCAGCCACGTGACGTCGCTGCTGCCGAACACCAGATGGCGCTGCACCAGTGCGGCGGCGAACAGCGTCGCGAGCATCACCCAGGGCGCGAGCCGCTGCGCGCGGTCAAGCGCGGGATGCAGCGCCGGGAATTTGAGCGGCGGACTGAGATCGAGGCTCATTGTGAGGAGTGGAGCTTTTCTGTGCCGCTCAAGAGGGATTCAGCGACAACGGGCCTGCGGAAGGGAAAGGCAAGCTGTCCGACGATCCCGGACGGCATCGCGGCTTCATCCTTGCCGTAGTTTTCAGGCAGCTGGCCTTCAGGCATGCGGAAGGTCCCGAACAGAATATCCCAGATCGGGAAGGTGCCGGCGAAGTTGGTGTTGCCGCCGTCTCCGACTGGCGTGTGATGCCAGCGATGGAATACCGGCGTTGCGATCACGTAGCGGAACGGCCCGAGCGTCCAGTTCAGGTTGGCGTGCACGAAGGCCGAATGGAACGTGGTGAAGGGCCCGACCCAAAGCATGATGTTCGGCGAGATCCCGGCCATCAGCAGGATGACGTCAACCGAGATGGTGCCGAGGACAAGATTGACCGGGTGGAATCGCGCCGCCGAGATCCAGTCGAGCTCCTCGGAGGAATGATGCACGGCGTGGTATTTCCAAAGCTCGCCGCCGTGAAACAGCCGGTGCACCCAGTACAGCATGAAATCGGACGCGACCAGGAACAACAGCGCCTGGACCCAGAGCGGCAGCTGCGACAACGGCCCGTGACCGTTGTCGTAAAAGCCGATCAACTCGTCGGCATCGTGAATGTTGAAGACGACGCCGGCGCCGACCACGAGGAGCCCGATGCGCACCACGCGCGCGAACACCGGCACGAATATCCAGTAGACGACGTCGGTGACGAGCTCCCGTCTTTGCCACCACGGTGTGCCCGGATTGCATGGCGAGAAGTTGCTCAGCACCGAGAACACCAGCGCGAGCAGAAGCGTGATCGGCACCACCTTCTCAATGGTCTGGCCGAGCATCAGGAGCACTTCCAATGGCAGGTTGGACATCGCCGCCTCACTCCTCTCATCCGATCAGCATCGGTACTCCCTTGGAACTTAAGGAGCCGTGAAACAGGCCGCATCGCGACGCCAGTCTCTTTATTTTAGTCACGATATGGCCGCCGCGTCGCGCAGGGGCGCGTACGTCAAATTTTGTCGGTTGTCTTAATGAGGCATTTACTCTGCGCAAGAACAGCCGCTTATACCGAGGTTTACGCGATCGAATTAACTGCACCGAAATTGTCGGAACGTAGGGTTGCGCGCATGGTCACGGTGCTGAGAACGCCGGCGAGACCAGACCCACAGTTCGACAGCCACGTGTACATGGAGTTTGAGCTTATGAAGAACCTGATTGCGCGTTTCGTGAAGGACGAGTCCGGCGCCACCGCGATCGAGTACGGCCTCATCGCTGCCGGCATCTCGCTGGCAATCATCGCAATCGTGAACGGCCTCGGCAGCAACCTGAGCAGCAAGTTCAGCGCGATCAACACCTCGCTGAAGTAAGCAACGCTTTGGAGACCGAGCAGCAAAGGCCCCGGCAAAGCGGGGCCTTTGTCGTCTCAACAGGCGGCTTGTTCCATGCGTAAAACCGATGCCACCTTCGCAAGAAGCGCCACGCCCGCCTCGGAAAGCCGGGACCGCGCCTCGCGCGAAGTCGTCTGCCTCGCGCTCATCCTGGCGGCCGCTCTTCTGCTACTTCGCATCGCCAGCATCTGGTGAGACGCATCACGCCTTTGCCGATTTTTCACCTCTCGCCCTTAGCTTTTCGAACGAACGATTTCCTCAAAGCCGCGGCGCGGCGCCAACGCCCAGCGGAGCCAACGCCCATGATGCTTGACCTCGCACGGCTTCTCGTCTTTCCGGCCCTGATGGCGTTCGCTGCAACGAGCGATCTCTTCACCATGACCATCTCGAACCGGGTTTCGCTGGCACTCGTCGCCTCGTTCCTCGCGCTCGCTCCGCTCACCGGCATGGGGCTCGAGCAGGTTCTGCTCCATTTCGGCGCGGGCGCCCTCGTGCTGGTGGTAGCCTTCGGCTGCTTTGCCATGGGCTGGATGGGCGGCGGCGACGCCAAGATCCTGGCAGCCGCCTCGCTCTGGTTCGGCTTCTCACATCTTATGGACTACCTGCTCTATGCCTCGGTGTTCGGCGGGGCGCTGACGCTTCTGCTGCTGCAGTTCCGGCAGTGGCCGCTGCCCTACATGCTGGCCGGGCAAGCCTGGCTCTTGCGGCTGCACGCCAAGGAGAGCGGTATTCCATACGGGATCGCGCTCGCGATCGGCGCGTTGCTCGTCTACCCCGAGACCGATTGGGTGAAGGCGATCGACCTCGCGCACTTCGCCTTGCGCTAAACCTTGCAGGATAAACCCGGCGTTAAGGCGATTTAGATACGCCTCATTAACCATGCTTTGACGAATAACTGGTCAACTCCCATCACGGCGACCGGCGCGTCGCAGCGTAATGTGGAAAGTTGAAGCGTATGAATACCCCTCGCATCGTGGTCCTGGCCATCGCTATTGGCGCCGGCGGCATCGCGGCCTATCTCGCGAGCGGGTCCGACAACAAGCCCGCGCCCGCCGAGCCGGTCGCACAGTTGCCGACTGTGGATGTGCTCGTCGCCAAGGGCGAGATCGATCTCGGCAAGACCGTCAAGGCCGACGACATGCAGTGGCAGACCTGGCCGACGGCCTCCGCCAGCGCGAGCTTCATCAAACGCACCGATCGGCCCGACGCGCCCAATCAGCTGGCAGGCGCCATCGCGCGCGGCTCCTTCATGGCAGGCGAGCCGATCCGCGAGCAGAAGCTCGTCAAGTCCGATTCCGGCTTCATGGCCGCCGTCCTGCCGCCCGGCATGCGCGCGGTGTCGACCGAGATCGCGCCGGAGACGGCCGTCGGCGGCTTCATCCTGCCGAATGACCGCGTCGACGTTCTCCTGACCCAGCACATCAAAAATCCCGATCCGCAAGGCGGTCAGCAGGACATTGTTCACACAGATATCGTGCTGCGCAATGTGCGAGTGCTCGCCATCGACCAGGCGCCGAAGGAGAAGGACGGCCAGAACACCGTCATCGGCAGGACGGTCACGCTGGAGCTGAAGCCTGACCAGACAACCACACTCGCGGCCGCCCGCCAGGCTGGCACGCTGTCGCTGGCGCTACGCAGCATCGCCGACGCGAATGCGGTCGAGACGGTCGATGCCAATGTGAAACTTACCCAGAGCGTCAATATCGTTCGCTTCGGTATCCCGGGCGGAGCGACGTTGACGCCGACGCAGCCGTGACGATGGGGACAGACGACATGAAGTCCGGGGCAAGATTTGCGAAGATGCGGACCGCGACGGTCCGCGCCCTGTCGTTCTCGGCAGTCGCCGCGTTCACGCTCAACCCGGCGCTGGCGCCGGTCGTGGCAGCCGACTACCGCGTTCCCTCGCCGGTCGCTGCCGATGGGCAGTTGAATGCGCGCTTCCTGTCGCTCGGGGTCGGCAAGGCCGTGGTGATCGACCTGCCGCGCGACATCAAGGACGTGCTGGTCGCCGATCCCAAGATCGCCAATGCGGTGATCCGCTCGTCGCAGCGCGCCTATATCATCGGCGGCGACAAGGTAGGCCAGACCAATATCGTGTTCTTCGATTCCGCCGGCCAGCAGATCGCGGCCTATGACATCGCGGTCAAGCGCGATCTCAACGGCGTGCGTGCCGCGCTGAAGCAGATGCTGCCGAACGCCGACATCCAGATCGAGGGCGTCGGCGACAGCGTCGTCTTGACCGGCACGGCCGCCACCCCGATCGAGGCGCAGCAAGCCGCCGATCTCGCCGGACGCCTGGTCGGCGGCGGCGACAAGCTCGTCAATTCGATCACGGTTCGCGGTCGCGACCAGGTGATGCTGAAGGTCACGGTCGCCGAAGTGGCGCGCTCGATCATCAAGCAGCTCGGCATCGACCTCTCGGCCAACCTTGCCTACGGGACCGCGGTCGTGAACTTCAACAACTCCAACCCCTTTACCGCCCAGGGCGGGCCGCTGGTCGGCAACAACGCCGTGACCACGCAGTTCGGCGCGACGCCGTCGGTGTCAACGACACTGCGCGCGATGGAAAGCGTCGGCGTGATCCGCACCCTCGCCGAGCCGAATTTGACCGCGATCTCGGGCGAGTCGGCGACCTTCATCGCCGGCGGCGAGTTTCCGATCCCCGCCGGTTACGCCTGCGATCCCACGACCCATGTCTGTACCACCCAGATTTCCTACAAGAAGTTCGGTGTCTCCCTGAACTTCACGCCCGTGGTGCTCAGCGAGGGACGCATCAGCCTGCATGTGATGACGGAAGTATCGGAGCTCTCCAATGAGAACGCCATCACCGTGTCGCAGGCGCTGAGCTCGTCGACGACCAACTCCATTACGATTCCCTCGGTCAAGACCCGCCGCACCGAAACCACGCTGGAGATTCCCTCCGGCGGCGCGATGGCCATGGCCGGCCTGATCCAGGATCAGACCAAGCACGCGATCAACGGCATGCCGGGCCTGATGCAGCTGCCGATCCTCGGCTCGCTGTTCCGCAGCCGCGACTTCGTCAACAACCAGACCGAATTGATGATCCTGGTGACGCCCTATGTCGTCCGCGCGGTGGCGCAGAAGGACCTCTCGCGTCCGGATGACGGCTTCACCGCGGTGTCCGACCCGCAGGCTGACCTTCTGGGCTCGATCAACCGCATCTATGGCGTGCCGGGCCGGACCGAGCCTGCGCGGAGTTACCGCGGCCAATACGGCTTTATCACGGACTGAGCGACGCGAGGACCTTACCCATGACAGCGCAAAAACTCCTCGATCGCGGCCGCTCCGTTCGGTTCGCCGGCATGCTGTTCGGCCTGGCGGCGGCACTTTCGGCCTGCACCCATACCGACGACCACGTCGCGACCGCGAGCATTCCGGAAGATTACCGCTTGCGCCACCCGATCGCGGTAGAGGAAGCCAACCAGTCGATGGTGGTATTTGTCGGTCGCGGCCGCGGGGGCTTAACCGCAAGCCAGCGCGCCGAAGTGATGGGGCTGGGGCACACCTGGATGCGCGAAGGCACCGGCGCAATCACTGCCGACGTTCCGGTCAATACCCCCAACGCGCGTGCGGCCGCCGATGCCCTGCATGAGATCCAGGCGCTGCTCACTGCCGCCGGCGTTCCGCCACATGGACTCGTGGTCCATGACTATCATCCCGATGACCCCAAGTTCATGCCGCCGATCCGCCTGACCTATCCGCGGCTTGCCGCGGTGGCAGGACCTTGCGGGCTTTGGCCGGAGGACATCGGGCCCTCGATCAAGAACAAGGGCTATTACGACAACAGGTCCTACTACAATTTCGGTTGCGCCTATCAGCGCAACATGGCCGCCATGGTGGAGGATCCGGCCGACCTCGAGCAGCCGCGCAGCGAGACGCCGCCCTATACAGTCCGCCGCAGCGAAGCGTTCGAGAAATACCGCAAGGGCACCGCCACCACGACCCAATATCCTGAATCCGACAAGGCCAAACTGAGCGACACCGGCAAATGATCAGCTACGCCCGCCAGAATTCCGAGCAGCACCCGGCGGCCGCCTCGCCGCCGCCTGTTGAGGATCACATCGCCCCGGCACCGCGCGTGTCGGTGCAGGCGTTTTGCGAGACGGTGGAAACCGCGGCGGCCGTCCAGGCAGCCGGCGAGGATCGAAGGCTCGGCAAGGCGCATCTGAAGATCCAGATGGGCGGCATGGCGGCGGCTGTCGAAGCCTATCGTTCCGCCCCCACGCCCAACGTGATCGTGCTGGAGGCCGACGCGCGCTCGAACATCCTGGCCGGCCTCGATCAGCTTGCGACCGTTTGCGACGCCGGCACCCGGGTGATCGTGATCGGCCGGATCAACGACGTGACGCTGTATCGCGAACTGGTGCGCCGCGGCGTCAGCGATTATGTCATCGCCCCGGTCACGGCCATCGATGTCGTGCGCTCGATCTGCAATCTGTTCTCGGCCCCCGAAGCCAAGGCTGTGGGGCGCATCGTCGCGGTCGTCGGCGCCAAGGGCGGCGTCGGTGCCTCCACCGTCGCGCACAACGTCGCCTGGGCGATGGCGCGCGACCTTGCGATGGACTCGGTCGTCGCCGATCTCGACCTCGCCTTCGGCACCGCCGGCCTCGACTACAACCAGGATCCGCCGCAGGGCATTGCGGATGCGGTTTTCTCGCCCGACCGCGTCGACAGCGCCTTCATCGACCGCCTGCTGTCGAAATGCACCGACCATTTGAGCCTGCTCGCGGCGCCGGCGACGCTGGAGCGCGTCTACGATTTCGGTGACGACGCGTTCGATGCCATCTTCGATACGCTGCGCACCACCATGCCCTGCATCGTACTCGACATACCGCACCAATGGTCGGGCTGGACCAGGCGCTCGCTGATCGGCGCCGACGACATCCTGATCGTTGCCGCGCCCGATCTTGCGAACCTGCGCAACACCAAGAACATCTTCGACCTCCTGAAGGCCGCGCGGCCGAATGACCGGCCGCCGCTTTACTGCCTGAACCAGGTCGGTGTGCCGAAGCGCCCCGAGATCAACGCGGCCGAATTCGCCAAGGCAATCGAGAGCGAACCGATCGCCTCGATCTCGTTCGATCCGCAGATGTTCGGCTCGGCGGCCAATAACGGCCAGATGATTGCGGAGATTTCCGCCAACCATCGCACCACCGATATGTTCCTGCAGATCGCGCAGCGCCTGACCGGCCGCAGCGAGACTAAGAAGCAGAAGAGTTCTTTCCTTTCGCCTCTGATCGAGAAGCTCTTGAAGAAGTAGGCGAGACGCGTGGAGTTCAATCGTGTTCGGTAAGCGTAGCGGATCAGACACCGAGTTCCGGGGACTGCGCCCGGCGCCCAGTGCGCCGGAGCCAGCGCCTGCACCCGCGCCGGTGGCCCCCCGCGCCGCCCCGCCCGCGGTCACATCTCCGCCGCTTGCGCCGGCGAGGCCAATACCGCCGCCGCCGCCACCGCCTCCGATGGAGACGCGCCGCTCGGACAATTACTACCAGGTCAAGGCGACGATTTTCGGCGCGCTGATCGAGGCCATCGACCTCGCCCAGCTCGCCAAGCTCGACGCGGAGTCCGCGCGCGAGGAAATCCGCGATATCGTCAACGAGATCATCGCGATCAAGAACATCGTGATGTCGATCGCCGAGCAGGAGGAGTTGCTCGACGACATCTGCAACGATGTGCTCGGTTACGGCCCGCTCGAGCCATTACTGTCGCGCGACGATATCGCCGACATCATGGTCAACGGCGCCAACACGGTCTTTATCGAGGTCGCCGGCAAGATTCAGCGCACCGGCATCCGTTTTCGCGACAACCAGCAGCTCCTCAACATCTGCCAGCGCATCGTGAGCCAGGTCGGTCGCCGCGTCGACGAATCCTCGCCGATCTGCGACGCACGCCTCGCCGACGGCTCGCGCGTCAACGCCATCGTCCCGCCGCTGGCGATCGACGGCCCCGCTCTCACCATCCGCAAATTCAAGAAGGACAAGCTCACCCTCGACCAGCTGGTCAAGTTCGGCGCGATCACGCCCGAGGGCGCGGAGATCCTGCAGATCATCGGCCGCTGCCGCTGCAACGTCCTGATCTCCGGCGGCACCGGCTCGGGCAAGACCACGCTTCTGAACTGCCTCACCAACTATATCGAACACGACGAGCGCGTCATCACCTGCGAGGACGCTGCCGAGCTGCAGCTGCAGCAGCCCCATGTGGTGCGGCTGGAAACCCGCCCGCCCAATATCGAGGGTGAGGGCCAGATCACCATGCGCGAACTGGTGCGCAACTGCCTGCGTATGCGCCCCGAGCGAATTATCGTCGGCGAGGTTCGCGGACCGGAGGCCTTCGACCTGTTGCAGGCCATGAACACCGGCCACGACGGCTCGATGGGCACGCTGCACGCCAACAACCCGCGCGAGGCGCTGTCGCGCTGCGAATCCATGATCACCATGGGCGGCTTCTCGCTGCCGTCGCGCACCATTCGCGAGATGATCTGCGCCTCGATCGACGTCATCATCCAGGCGGCGCGCCTGCGCGACGGCTCGCGCCGCATCACGCACGTCACCGAAGTGATGGGGATGGAAGGCGACACCATCATCACCCAGGACATCTTCGTCTACGACCTGGTCGGCGAAGACGCCAACGGCAAGATCATCGGCCGCCATCGTTCGACCGGCATCGGCCGGCCGCGCTTCTGGGAGCGCGCGCGCTATTACAACGAGGAGAAGCGGCTCGCGGCCGCACTCGATGCCGCCGAAGTGAGGACCGAGACATGAACACGCAGACGCTCGCGCTCGGCTTTCTTGCCGCTACCGCCATTGGCGGCGTGGCCTGGGTCTTCATCTATCCCATGCTGTCGGGCGAGAAGCAGGCCGAGAGCCGCCGCGCCTCGATTGCCAAGCCCGAGCCGGTGGCCAAGCGCCAGGCCGACAAGAACCAGCGCTCGCGTCGCGAGCAGGTGGAAAGCTCGCTGAAGGACCTCGAAGCGCGCCGCCAGAAAGAGAGCAAGCTCTCGCTCAACGCCCGCCTGCAGCAGGCCGGCCTCGACTGGACGCCGCAGCGCTTCTGGACAATATCGGCCATCATGGGCGCTGTGGCCTTCCTGGTGACGCTGTTCGCCGGCGGCGGGATCCTGGGTGCGGTGGGGCTTGGTTTCGCGGCCGGCTTGGGCCTGCCGCGCTGGGGCCTCGGATTCTTAAAGAAACGCCGCGAGAAGCAATTCCTGAAGGCGCTGCCGGACGCCGTGGACGTCATCGTGCGCGGCATCAAGGCCGGCCTGCCGCTGTTCGAATCGATCAAGGTGGTCGCCGCCGACTCGCCCGAGCCGCTCAGGAGCGAGTTCAGCGCCATCATCGAGACCCAGGCCATCGGCATGCCGCTGGGGGAAGCCTGCGCGCGGCTCTATGACCGCATGCCGGTGCCGGAGGCCAATTTCTTCGGCATCGTGGTCTCGATCCAGCAGAAGAGCGGCGGCAACCTTTCGGAAGCGCTCGGCAACCTTTCCAAGGTGCTGCGCGACCGCAAGAAGATGGCCGAGAAGATCCAGGCGATGTCGATGGAAGCCAAGGCCTCGGCCGGCATCATCGGCTCGCTGCCGCCGATCGAGATGGTGCTCGTCTACATCACGACGCCCGACTACATCTCGATGCTCTGGACCCATCCGACCGGGCAGGTGATGCTGGTCGGCTGCGTGCTGTGGATGTCGATAGGCGTCTTCGTTATGAAGAAAATGATCAACTTCGACTTCTGAAGGTCCACGCATGTTCGAGTTCCTGGCCGACAAGCTCCACGACGCGCATTTCATGACCATGCTGCTGGCGGCGATCGCCGCGAGCGCCACGGCTTACACGCTGATCATGCCGCTGTTCGCCGGCGAAGGGCTTGCCAAGCGCATGAAGGCGGTGGCGAGCGAGCGCGAACGCATTCGCCAGCGCGAGCGCGAACGGCTGAACAAGAGCGAGAAGGTCGCGCTGCGTCAGACACCGAAGCAACTCGTCTCCAAGGTGGTGGAAGACTTCAACCTCACCAAATACCTCGCCCAGGAATCTGCGCGCGACAAGCTGACCCAGGCAGGCTATCGCGGCCAGGCTCCGTACGTCACCTTTCTGTTCGCGCGCCTGGTGGCGCCGATCGTGTTCCTGATTTTGTCGGTCATCTATGTCTTCCTGATCGCGCACCTGCAAAAGCCGCTCGCGATCAAGGCCCTTATCTGCCTCGGCGCCGCCTACATCGGTCTGCAGGCGCCGATGCTGTTCCTGAAGAACTTGATTTCCAAGCGCCAGCTTTCGATCAAGCGCGCCTTCCCCGACGCGCTCGACCTGCTCTTGATCTGCATCGAGTCCGGCATGTCGATCGAGGCCGCGTTCCGCAAAGTGGCAAGCGAAGTCGCGGGACAATCGGTCGCGCTATCGGAGGAGTTCACGCTCACCACCGCTGAACTGTCCTATTTGCAGGACCGCAAGGTGGCTTACGAAAACCTCGCCAAGCGCACCGGGCTCGACGGCGTAAAGTCGGTCTGCCTCGCGCTGCAGCAATCGGAGCGCTACGGCACGCCGCTCGGCCAGAGCCTGCGCGTGATGGCCCAGGAAAATCGCGACATGCGCATGAACGAAGCCGAGAAGAAGGCCGCAGCTCTGCCGCCCAAGCTGACCGTGCCGATGATCCTGTTCTTCCTGCCAGTGCTTTTCGTCGTAATTCTCGGACCGACCTATATCAAGATCGCGTCGATGCACTAAGACCATTGTCATTCAGCGAACGCTTGCCTCAAGTTCGACGCAGCGAAACTGGCTCGCCCAGAGACGGGCAAACCAGATACAGATAGAGCTTGCATCGCAACCTCGCCGCGGCGTTCTGCAGAGCCGCCGAGTTGCCCGCGCGCCGAGTAAACGTGTCGGCATGTTGGCCGAAGTTGGACAGGCAATGCGTCCGCGAGGCCGGCCGTTCCCGATGTTGCCGCCGAGCCGCTGTGGCTCAATCTCATCACCCCGGCCGCAATAAATCTCGCGTCCCGCGAATTCGCTTGAGTGTGCAGGGGCTCCAACCGTTTAACTCTTGCAGCAAAAGAGGAGGCGGAGAATGGGTTCAGCCATTGCAGGAATATTCATTCTTCTGAGCATCGCGATTTTGACGGCTCATGCAATGGATGCGCTTCACTCGAATCCGTAGCTCGCCCGGCGATCAAGGCAGCGCCGGGAATCGCCACGTGGTGCGTCTCGCGCCTTTCAGAGCGGCTTGTTCAGAGCGGCTTGATCATTCGGGCTACAAGTCCCTCCCAGTGCTTCAATCTTTGCCTCGTCAATTCGCCGTGGAGCTCGCGAATCCTGTGTGACCCGGCAACGAAGCCGTCATAGGCCTGCTTCGCAAATTCAGTCTGAAGCTCAAAAGCCTTGTCGAGTGACCGCACGCCAGCGAGCCTCTCGAAAAAGGACTTGGTCTGATCGAGTGAATCGCTGGCATATTTGCGATAGGCATTCGTGATCGTCTGATAGTTGACGGTATCGGCTTCCGCTGATGCGACCGGCGCGACCGAAGAAGCCTCCGCGGGTGAGGTATCAATGGGCGCATCTCCGGTCGACTTGACCTCCGCGGCGATTGTTTGCGCAGCGATCGTCTCCTCGACCATCACCTCCGCAGCGACCGTCTCCTCGGCGATCACCTCCGCAGCGATCGTCTCCTCGGCGATCGCCTCTGCAGCGATCGTCTCTGCAGCGATCGTCTCTGCAGCGATCGTCTCTGCAGCGATCGTCTCCGCAGCAGTCGTCTCTGTAGCAATCGTCTCTGTAGCAATCGTCTCGGCGGCAATCGTCTCTGCAGCTTCGAGCAATTGATCGGGCAGCGGCTCTTGTCGTTGAGCAGACTTCCGCCTCCGCGGTCCGGCTTTTTTACCGTCCTGCTCCGTCTTCCCCTTGCGCGAGCCTGATTTCTTCGCCGGCCTATTCTCGTCGTCAGTCAACATGCCAGTTTCGTCTCCACCCAACATGACTGAAAGTACTTCATGGTTCCAATATCGAATCAAGCAACAACTTCTGCCATCTTTGCGCTGGAATCTGGGTTACAGCCTGTCCCCAGCGCGGCGAACGCGTGTCCGCATTTGGAACGTTGAACCGGCTTGCCTCTTTGGCCACACGCCGCGCGAGGCATCACCGCTGCGGCGGCGCCAACAGCTTACCCAACTCCTGCAGCAGTTCGCCATAGCGGGCGAAGTTGCCGCTGGCGTATTGCCGTTTCATCTCCTCGAACACGTCTCGTGCCTGTGCGAAGGTATCGGGCGACAGGCCTGAGCCAGGCTGAAGCGCGGCAGCCGGCTGCAAGGATGTCCCGACCAGGAGATCCTCGGCGTCGGTCAGCGTCGGCGCCCATTCGATTCTGCGGTTGTCGGGCAACAACTGCCCCAGCACCACCCGCGCCAGCACCGGAATTCGGGTCTGCTCGGCCTCGATATAGACCGGCTCGAGCGCGATCAGCTGGTTGCCGCCGAGCGGCAGCACGATGAGATTGCCGCGGATCACATGGGAGCCGTGCTGGTCCCAAAGGGTGAGATCTCCGGAGAAGCGGCTGTCGGCATTGATTCGTGCCTCGATCTGCGCCGGGCCGTCGATGAATGTACCCTTGGGAAAGCGGAATGCCATCAGCTTCCCGTAGTTCTCACCGTCGCAGAGCCCTGCGAGCCAGCCGGCCATCTGGTTCTTGCCCGCAACCGCCATCGGCAGCATCAGCATGAACTCAGGGGTCGACACAGCCGGAAGCTGCGAGGTCGCGTAATAGGGCAGCATTTCAATCTCGCGGTCGCGAAACAGCTCGCGCGGGACTTCCCAGCGGTCTTCCCGGTTGTAGAAGGTCGTCGGGTTGGTCATGTGGTAGGTGCCGTACATCTCCGCCTGGACCGTAAAGATGTCCTCGGGGTAGCGAACATGACGCCGCAGATTTGCGGGCATCTCCGCGGCGTCCTTGAAGAAGCCGGGCAGCATGCGCCGATAGGCCGTGATGATCGGATCGTTGGAATCGAAGATGTAGAAGGTGACGGAGCCGTTATAGGCATCGATGACCGCCTTCACCGAATTGCGCAGGTAGTTCTGTCCGCCAAAAACGCGGACCGACCCGTCATAGGCCTGGCTGTAGGGGTAGCTGTCGGAAGACGTATAGGCATCCAGGATGTAGGAATAGTGGTCGCCGTCAGCGACGATATAGGGATCATGATCGAAGGTCAGGAACGGCGCCAGCGTATACGCACGCTCGACGATGTTTCGGCGTAAAAGGATGCGGCTTTCCGGCGTGAAATATTGCGATATGAACAGCCGCAAGCCGTCGACCTGATGAGCGATGACGATCCTCCGCCATAGGTTTGAAATCTCGATGCCGCCGTCGCCTGTATAGGTCGTCTCCACATTGGCCTGTCCTTGCGGGAAATCGAACTCCTTTTCAGTGGTGTGGACGTAGACCCGCTCCCCGGTCGCCTCGCCGAAATAGATCTGGCCGTGCGTGACCGCCAGCCCGTCCTTGGCGCGAATCGGAATGTCGCGCGCCCACAGCACCGGATTGCCTCTGGCATCGATCTCGTTGACGGGCACCACGACGGCGCCGTAGCCGTGGGTGTATTTCAGTGCAAGATTGACCCAGACCTTTGCAGGCTCAGGCAGCCTGTCGACATCCAGCTCGCGTGCGGTGATCATCACCTGGCGCTCGCTGCCATCGACTACGTAACGATCGATATCCACGCCGGAGAACCTGTAATAGGGGCGCAGGCCCTGGATCTGCTGCAACTGCGGCTCGAGCGCGCGCCAGTCCCAGATCCTGAAATCGCGGAGCGTTGCCGCATTCGCCTTCAGATCGGCCGCGGTGAGGGGATCAGCCGAGACGCCAACTTCGCGTTCGTCGAGCACTGGTCCGTCGAGATTATAGGCGCGCCTGGTTCCGGCGATGCCGCGCAACAGATAACGCTGCTCCAGCGTGATCTGGTTTGGCCCGACATAGATCTCCTCAAGCGCCGCAGGAACCGCATAGGCGCCGAAATAGACCAGAACGAACAGGCCGCATGGCACGAGCCAGCGCGCGGGCTGCTCGGCGAACCAGTGCGCGACGCGGGGCACAACGGAGTTGGCGAGCAAGAGACAGGCAAGCGCAAGCCAGGCGACAATGGTCAGATCGTAGGCGGGTATCCAGAAATGGATGTCGCCATAGGATGCTCCGGCCAGCACTTTCGAATGTCCATCGATGACCAGATGATAGCGCTCGAGCATCCGGCTCAGGGCGAGGGCGACGCAAAGCAGCGCTGCGAGCAGCATCGTCCTTCGCCGGGGGCTCGAGGCGGCCAGAGGCCCCGCACCCGGTGTCCAATTCGTGCTCTGGAGCAAATTGGCCAGCGGCGTCGATACGCCCTGGCGCATGACGACCCCGACTGTCGTCCCCTGTGAACCGCCCGAAAGCAAATTGGCAGCGCCCCAGACCGCAAACATGAAGAGCAGGATGAAAATCACCCCGCCAACCACGTCCTGGTAGAGCGGCATCTCCAACAGATAAAAGCTGACGTCCTTGCCGAAGACGGGATCGGCGACGCCGCTTGCGCCGGCACCCAGATAGGCCATCAGCGGAATCCAGAGCGACATGGCAATCGTGGCCAGCACGATCGAGAACACCAGCGTTACAAGCCACAGAGCCGCAGGCGTGAACGGCCAGACCGACCGGCACATCACGCGCAAATTCGATCCGACGAACCAACCGACAAGGATTGCAACCGTAAAGAAGATCGCAGTGCGATATTCGAGCGCCAGCACGAAGCGCTGCGTCTTGCCGAGCTCGCTGAACCAGTAGTATTCGAGCGAGATGCGAAGCGCTGCTTCGAAGCAGACAATGCCGGGCACGATTGCTGCGAGCAGGATGACGCGGCGCAGCGGAACAGCCGGGAAGCGGCCGGTCGACGCATAGCTCAAGATCATCGGGATCAGCACCACGACGATGGCAAGTACATAGCCGATGGTGAACATGGATCACCCGCAAGGTGAAAGCCTGAACGCTACTGCGCGCGGCCGGCAACCGCTTGACCTGGGTCAACCGGCTGACTTGGCGTCGTGCGCTGCACCAGGTTGATAAATGATGGCGATGTCGGAATTTGGAAGGGAAAGCGAAGCATAATCCGGGCAGCAAGGACGACCACGTGAAGGATTCAGTTTTTCGAATATCGTAGTCCGTCATTGCGAGCCGACGGGTCGGCGCGAAGCGCGGCCCGATGACAGGCTCCGCGAAGCAATTTAGAGTCACGCGTGCGGCACTGGATTGCCGCGTCGCTGTCGCTCCTCGCAATGACGTATCCATAGCCCAGCGTTCTCGCGACGCAGTCCGCCCGAGCTTTGCATCATTCGTCACCCTCTTGACAGATAGAGGGCGCAGGGAAGACCGGGTGGCCGCTGCACCCGGGGCCCCCGCGCCAGAAAAATTGCGCGAAGGGCGCGTGACCACAGGTACAGGCGGAGACACTCCGGCCTTCCCTGCGCAGTGGTTTTACGGCTTATAGGTGCTCTCCCCGGTGAACCTGCGTTTGCCACCGTCATTTTCGCGAAGCTCTTGAGCTATCCGCGAGAACTTAGCGCCTGCATGGGCGCGCCAGGACCACACGACTTCGCCGTCCGTGAATGCGCCACTCGTCAGTTGGCGCCTTCACGTCCACCGCATCCCCGCCTCACGTTTCGTGACGACCGCGATACGCCCCTCCTTAAAGCGAGGCGGGATGACCGCAACATACGACTGATTCTACCTTCTGAAAAACGGAAATATTTTTATGCGCGAGGATTGACACGAATTCGCGGAGCCGGCCCGGCGGGCAAATCACTTGCGAGCGAACGAAGCTTCCAATTTCGGCGTCTTATCCGGACGAACCAGCGGCTCAAGCGGGTGGCGTTGCCACCGCACCATCCTGCGCGATGACGTCGATGACGGCGCGCTGCAGCGTCGCCATCTGCGACGGCGAGACGTCGGCGGACGCCTCGGTGATACCGGCGATCATGCCGGTGTCCTGCTGTGGGAAGAAGCCCTTGGGAATGCCGACGAACAGAAGCCCGGTCCCCGCTTCGACGACCTGCCCGCACACCGCTGGCTCCGCGACACGATCATCCCGGCAGCCGCAGCGCTTTAGAGCGTTTTCGAGCGAAGTGGACACCGGTCCGCGTGAAGGAAACGCGTCAAAACAGGAATCGAGAGCTTCGGTTCCGATTCAATCAGAACCGAAGATGCTCTAGGCGGCGCGCACCGAAGCCAGGAACTTGCCGACCTCGTTCTTGAGGCGGCCGGAGTCCGACGACAACAGCTCCGCCGCCGAGAGCACCATCGAGGACGCAGAGCCGGTCTCGCTGGCGCCGCGCTGCACGTCGACGATGTTGGAGGAGACCTCCTGGGTGCCGGCCGCTGCGCGCTGCACATTGCGCGCGATTTCCTGAGTGGCGGCCCCCTGCTGTTCGACCGAGGCGGCGATAGAGGACGAGATATCCGAGAGTTTCTCGATGGTGCCGGAGATATCGCGGATGGCGTTGACCGAATCCTGGGTCGCCGACTGGATGCCGGAAATCTGCTGGCCGATCTCGCCGGTCGCCTTTGCGGTCTGCTCGGCGAGTGCCTTGACCTCGGACGCCACCACCGCAAAGCCGCGGCCGGCCTGGCCCGCGCGCGCCGCCTCGATAGTGGCATTGAGCGCGAGCAGGTTGGTCTGCGCCGCGATGGTGTTGATCAGCTCGATGACATCGCCAATCCGCGTCGCAGCCTTCGACAGTTCAGCGACGCGCTCCGTTGTCACGCGCGCTTGATCAACCGCTTCGCCGGCGACGCGGGCTGATTCGTGTACCTGGCGGCTGATCTCGTTGATGGAGCTCGACAGCTGTTCGGTGGCGGAGGCGACAGACTGCACATTGGTGGAAGCGACTTCGGAAGCGGCTGCGACCGTCGTGCTCAATTCGGTGGAGCGTTCGGCGCTGCGCGTGAGCGTTCCGGCCGACTGCGCGAGCTCGCCCGAGGTCGACGATACCGTCTCGACGATCTCGCCGACCACGGCTTCAAAGCCGTCGGCAATCCGATGCATTTCGGACTTGCGCTGTTCGGCAGCGCGCAGGTCCTGGGCGATCTTGGCTTCCGCATCGCGACGCGCGTTCTCCGCCGCCAATGCCTTGAAGCGTCCCACGGCACGGGCGACGTGGCCGACCTCGTCCTTGCGGGTGAGGCCAGCCAGCACGACATCGAAATTGCCGTCGGCGAGCTCGAGCATCGATTTCGCGAGTGCACTGATCGGCCGGCTCAGCGAGAAAGCGAAGAACACCGCAAACAACAGGCCTGATACCAGCCCGGCGCCGGAAGCGACCAACATGGTCAGCCGCGTGCTGTTGACCTGCTGGTCGGCCTGGCCGCGAAAGTCAAAGCCGTAGGCCGCAACCATCTCGACGAGGTCGTCCACCGTAGCCGCCGCGTCATCGCCGAGCTTTGTGAGTGTGAAGGTGGTGGGCAGTTCCGTGAGGCCGCCAGGGCTGGGCTTGAGGATCTTCAGCGCGGCATCGGACCAGTCGCGCACCTTGCGCTCGGCCTGCTCGCGCGTCGCATCGACATTGGCCGCCTGGATGCGCTCGCGGACCACGCCGAGATCCTCGGAAATGTTCCGTACCAGCGTCTCGAACCTGGCCGTCGCCTCCTTCGAGGCCCCGACGCTCTCGCCCCGCTGCAGGATCAGCCGCGCCTCGTTAAGCTCGACATAGGCGGCGCGGGCGTGGTTGATGCCCATTAGCGGGCCGTCATAGAGGCGGACTACGAGCTCACCCGTCGCGCTGACGCCGTGGATGCCGTAATAAGCGAGGCCGCAAGCCAGCGCCAGCATGGCGCCGAGAACGGCGAGGATCCTGAAGCGGATCGACATCATGCTCTCCCGGTAAAGAACTAATCGACTACCTTCACGGTCATCTTCATGCGCGGATGGATGGCGCAGATCACCGTGACTTCCCCGACCTCGCTGAAGGTGACATCCGTCGATGAGCCCGGCGCCTGCGAACCGAGGTTGAACTCGTTGCCCTTGCTGCTCGACATGATGTTGTGTGGCACGGTGTCGTCATTGAGGAAGGTCAGTGCATCGCCCCGCTTCACCGTGACGCTTTCCGAGGAGAAGGCGCGGCCCTGCTGGCGGATGACTTCGTTCGCCGCGAGCGCGCCGGTGGACAGGCCGCCGAGGACGGCAAGGATGAGCAGGCTGATGGAGCGCATGATTAAGTCTCTTCTTCCGCTTAGCGTGGCAGGACCGGAGCCGCGGTCGGGGTAAGGTTGCTGGTGAGCGTGTTGAGAAAGGCGACGAGATCGGCCTTCTCTTGCGCGTTGAGGCCGAGCGGCTTCATCAGGTCGGAGCGGGTCGGCCGATCGACGCCGCCGCCGTCGTAGTGGTCGACGACTGCTTCGAGCGTCGGCAGCGAGCCGTCATGCATGTAGGGCGCGCGGCGCGCAATCTCGCGCAAGGATGGCGTCTTGAACGCATGCTGCATCTTGATCACGCCGGGCAGATACTGGCCGCGGCCGATATCCTCGCTGGGCAGGCCGATGTCCTGAAAACCCTCATTGGTGAAATTCCAGCCCTCATGGCAGGCCGCGCACTGCGCCTTGCCGTTGAACAGGGCAAAGCCGCGCTTGGCGTCCTCCGAAATCGCCTTCTCGTCGCCCTCGACCCAGGCGTCGAACGGCGCGCGCTCGGAGACCACGGTGCGCTCATAGGTTGCGATCGCCTTGGCCAGCGTCTTCTCGTTCATGCCTTCCTGCGGGAAGGCCAGAGCGAACAGCGGCTTGTATTCCGGGACCGATGAAAGCCGCTGCATGAGCTGGTCGAGCGGCATGTTCATCTCGCCGGCCGACTGGATCGGACCCAGCGCCTGCGCTTCCAGCGTCGGCAGCCGGCCGTCCCACATGAAGATGTCGCTCCACGCCGCGTTGATCACAGTCGGCGAATGACGGCCGAGCTTCTGCATGCCGTGGCCGACGCCGACGGGAAGCCCGTCGGCCCAGCCGAAGCTCGGGCTGTGGCAGCTCCCGCAGGATTGCGCGGAGGTGACGGACAGCCTCGTGTCGAAATAAAGCTTCTTGCCGAGCGCGGCCTTCTCCGGCGTGTAGGGATTGTCCCTGGGAAAGGGGATCGTCGGCGGCCGGCGGTACAAGGCCTTCAGCGCCTCGATGCCTGTTGCGACCTTTGCGGTGACCTCGACCTTCCTGGTCTGGCCTACCAGCGCAGCACCATAGCCGAGGCCGGCAAAGCCGAAGCTCACGATGCCGGCGGCCACAGCCGCATAGCCGAATGAACTTATCCGATCGAGGCAGTTCGGCCGCATGATTGGCTCTCAAACAGATCCAGTAAAGATACGAGACCGACGACCACGTTTTGTGCGAGCCGCCGATATGCGAATAAGTGATGTGAAATTGCTCGACCCCAGTTAAGGACAGCTAAACAGTTTCGCCGCGAAGCCTCCGTAGTAGTTCGGAGCTTCGTCTGACGAAAACGGATTCAATCAGACGAGCGCTCCGATTTTTGGATGGCCCGCGGCGTGCACAACTATAACGAGCGCTGCGATCACATCATCGCCGAACAGCGCTGCTGCGGCGAGCGATCGCCTAACGCAATGCCTCGACATATCGTTTCGCCGCTCGCCCCAGCGCCGTTGCTGCTGCCGCCAGTTCGTCGACGTCGTGGCCGCCGAAGCCCAGGATGAACCCGTCCGCACCGGTTGCCTTCAGGCGTGTTTCCGACAACAGCCAGGTCTCGACCCCGGCCTCGGCGCGGATCGCGGCGGCAGCATCGGCGGGCAGGCCGTTCGGCAAAAGTGCAAGCAGGTGCAGGCCCTGTTGCGGGCTGACGATTTTCAGCGCGTCGCCCGCGGCTCGTTCGAGCGCTGAGACTGCGGCATCGCGGCCGGCGCGGTAGCGGCGACGCATCCGGCGGATGTGATCGGCGAGAAAGCCGTCCGTCATCAGGTCGGCGACCGCACCCGCCATGAAGCTCGGCGGAAAGCGATCATGGCCTTCGCGCACAGCGATGACCGCATCGAGCGCGGCTGGCGGCAGCACCATGTAGGCAAGCCGCAGACCAGCGCCCAATGTCTTGGAGAAGGTGCCGAGATAGATCACGCGGTCGCCGCCGCCGATGCCGGCAAGCGCGGTGAGCGGCGGTCCGCCATAGCGAAACTCGCTGTCGTAGTCGTCCTCCAGAAGCCAGGCCTTCGCCGATCGCGCCCATTCGACCAGCGCGATCCGTCGCGCCATGGTCATGGTGACACCGGTCGGAAACTGGTGCGACGGCGTGACATAGGCGGCCTTCGCGGCCAGCGCTCGCTTCTCGCCGGCGCGCACGTCTATTCCCTCGGCATCGACCGGGACCGGCACCACCTTCAGGCCGGCCCGTGCCAGCGTCCGGCAGGCGACCGGATAGCCCGGATCCTCCATCCACACGGCGTCGCCCTCGGCAAGCAGGGCTTCGACGCAGAGGCGCAGGCCATGCTGAATGCCGCCCACGATGAGGACGCAATCGGGATCGCAGATGAAGCCGCGGCTTGCGGCAAGATAGCGCGCGATCTCGGCCCTCAAAGTGCCGTCGCCGCGCGGATCGCCATAGCCGAACGCCGCGTCGTCCGTCTTCATGATGCGCCGGCGGGTTGCCGCCGCGAGGCGGCGCAGCAATTGCGGATCCGCGTAGGTCTTGCCGAGCGCGAACGGCTTTATGGTCAGCTTCTTGATGCTGCGGGACGCCGCCAGCGCCGGCTTTGTCTTGCGCGCCGGCGCCGGCAGCGTCGCCACGAAGGTCCCCGAGCCGGTGCGCGCTTCCGCAAGGCCATCGCTCTGCAGATGCTCATAGGCAATGACGACAGCGTTGCGCTTGACGCCGAACTGCTGGGCGAGCGCGCGGGTCGAGGGCAGCCGCAAGCCCGCCGCCAGCCGGCCGTCGAGAATGGCGCCGCGCAAGCCGCCATAGACCCGCAGCGCCTGGTTGCCGGCCGAACGATCAAGGGAGAGCGGCAGGTCGAGCGGCGCGCCTTGACGTGGCCCGGCCTTATGCTGGACGCCTTGATGCCGGACTGCTTGGCGTTTTGAAGTGGTTGGCATATTCGGCTCGAAATTGGACCTCGCGCCGACCACTTTATCCATGGCTTGGATGCGGTTCAACTTCGGAGAACGACATGCCGGCCGATCCCACAAGCTACCCCGTCGACGAGATCAACCGCGTGCGCCGGCTGCACGAGCGCGGCCGCTACGACATTGAGACGGTGCACCGGCTGCTGGACTCGGCCGCGCTCTGCCACGTGTCTTACGTGATCGACGGCCAGCCCTATTGCACGCCGACGCTTTATTGGCGAGAGGGCTCGCGGCTCTATTGGCACGGCTCGAGCGCGAGCCGGATGCTGCGCAACCTGTCGGAGGGTGAGCCGGCCTGCCTCACCGTGACCCAGCTCGACAGCCTGGTGCTCGCCCGCTGCGGCTTCAATCACTCTGCCGATTATCGCGCGGTGATGGCGTTCGGCCACGCGCGATTGGTGAGCGACCAGGACGAGAAGGAGCGCGCTCTCACCATGATGGTCGACCGCTTCTTCCCCGGCCGCACCGCGCAGCTGCGCCAGAGCACCAAGCAGGAGATCAAGGCGACCGCCGTGATCACCATGGAGATCGAGCGCGCCTCGGCAAAAATCCGCAGCAAGGGTGTCGGCGACGACGAGGAAGACTACGCGCTGCCGATCTATGCCGAGCGCGTGCCGGTGACCATGGTGCTGGGCGCGCCCGAGCCGTGCCAGCGGCTTTTGCCGGGGGTCGAGCGCCCGGACAATCTTGCGGGCTATCGCGAAGGACGGAAGCTGGAGGATGCGGTGCGCGAGGCTTACGACATTGCGTATGCGGAGGTGGTGGGCGGTTAGCGATGCGATCCGCCCTATCCCGCGAGGGGAGAGGCGGACCGTCGATGTGGCACGGGTGATCGCACCAATAACATCACTTCGCCCACTCGCCCTTACGGAACACGGCGACGCGGCGGCCGTCGGCGTGTACGCCGTCGATGTCGGTCTGATCGGAGCCGATCATCCAGTCGATGTGGATGAGACTCTGGTTGCCGCCTTGGGCCGCGATCTGCTGTGGCGTCAGCTTGTCGCCATTCACGAAGCATTTCGAGTAGCACTGGCCAAGCGCGATGTGGGAGGCGGCGTTCTCGTCGAACAGCGTGTTGAAGAACAACAGCCCGCTTTTTGAGATCGGCGATGAATGCGGCACCAGCGCCACTTCGCCGAGCCGGCGCGCGCCCTCGTCCGTATCAAGCACCTTGCTCAGAACCTCCTCGCCGCGGCTGGCGCGCGCTTCGACAATGCGCCCTTCCTCGAACTTCACCGCGATGTTGTCGATCAGCGTGCCCTGGTAGGACAAGGGCTTCGACGACACCACATGGCCCTCGACGCGCCGGCAATGCGGCGTGGTGAAGACTTCCTCGGTCGGGATGTTGGCGTTGCAGATGATCCCGTTCTTGGCCTGCGAGGCGCCGCCTTCCCATTCATGGCCGTCCGCAAGACCGATGGTCAGGTCCGTGCCGGGCCCCGTGTAGTGAAGCGCGGCAAAACGCTGGCCGTTGAGCCATTCGGTGCGCTTGCGCAAGCTGGCATTATGCGTCTCCCAGGCCGACAGCGCGTCCGCACGATCGACCCGCGAGGCCGCAAAGATTGCCTCCGCGAGCTTGGCGACCGCGACGTCTTCAGGCTCCTCCGGAAACACCTGCTTGGCCCAGGACGGGCTCGGATAGGCGATGATGTTCCAGTTGGTGTCGAAATTGACGATCTTTTCCAGCGCCGGCTGGTAGGCCATGGAATTGGCCTTGGAGGCACGCGCGACCTTCACCGGGTCCTCGCCCGACAGCAACATCGGGTTGTCGCCGACGATGGCGAGGCGCGCAGTGTTGTTGGAAAACGCCTTCGCCATGCCCTCATAGAGCCAGCCGGCGGCGTGGTCGAAGCCGTCATCGCGGCCATAGCGGTAGCGCGCCAGGGTCACCGTCTCGTCGGACAGGATCGGCGTGACGATGCCGGCACCGGCCTTGTAGGCATATTCGGCGATCTTGCGCACCAGGGGCAGCGCGACTGCCGGCGCAGTCAGCATGAGGTCCTGCCCCTCGCGCAGCTGCAAGCCGACCTTGATCGCGACTTCCGCGAGGCGGTCGAGCTTGACGGGATCGATGGGCGAAGGGATGCGCGGAGATGCAGTCATGTGGAACAGGCCTGTTGTTGAGCTCGAAGCCAATATAGTGCGATTGGCACGCGATGGAAGCGCCGCGAGCCACGGACCCGTGTTACCGTTTCCGCGCTCTTCGCGCACTATCAACGCGCAACGCCGCCAGACAAAGCGGACGCCCCCAATCCGGACTCACGAAGCCGGCGCAGCAAACCACAATTTGACCGTCAGCCCCGGCGCGTTGGGCAAGAGTTCGATCCGTGCCCCATGAAGGCGCACGACCGCCGCCACCAGGCTGAGACCCAGACCGTTTCCCGGCGTATAGCGGGACTGTTCGAGACGATAGAAGCGCTTGAAGACATGCTCGTGCTCACAAGACGGGATACCGGGCCCGTCATCAGAGATCGAAATGACCGGCTGCCCGCCTGTCATCTCGCAGGCCACGACAACCTCGCCGCCGGCGCGGCCATGCTTGAGCGCATTGTCGACGAGATTGGCGATGGCATCGAAGATCAGGTCGCGGTCGCAGGTCGCCATCACCTCGCGATCGCCTGTTAGCACGAGGCGGGTGCCATACTGCTCCGCCGCCGCGTCGTACAATTCGACGACCTCGCCTGCGATCTCGACCAGGTTGACGGTGCGGAAGCCGCCCTTGCGCGCCTGCGTCTCGATCTGCGAGATCCGCACGATGGAAGCGAAGATGCGCAGCACGGCATCGAGGTCGGCGATGGTGTCGCCGATCAGCGCCTGATCGCTCTCCGCGGAGCGCTGGCCGAGAAAGGCTTTCTCCAACCGGCCGCGCATGCGCGTCAACGGCGTTCGCAAATCGTGCGCGACATTGTCGCTGACCTGCTTCACCTCGCCCATCAGCGTCTCGATGCGGTCCAGCATCTGGTTCAGGTTTTCGGCGACGCGATCCCATTCGTCGTGGCTGCCGCGCAAGGGAATACGCTGATCCAGCCCGCTTGCCATGATGGCGCGGCTGGTGGCGTTGATCTGTTCGATCCGGCCCACGGTCCGGCGCGTGACCAGCACGCTCGCCATCGCGGCCAGCGCAAAGATCAGCACAACGCCCGAGATCACGGCAGCCTTGATCGACGCCGCAAAGCTGTCGAGGTCGCTGATTTCGAGGCCGGCCACGAGGCGGTCGCCGTCCGGAAATGTCTGCACGATCGCGCGCAGCAGCGGCCGGCCTCCTCCCCCCGGCGAGGTTTTGGCTCCGCGAAACTCGATCCACCCCGCGGGGCCGGCTGTGGTTTGCGGCCATTCCCTGAGATTGCCGGCCAACACGCGCAAGGAGGGATCGGTGAGAAGGTAGACATGATCTGCAAAACTCTTGTCGGCCAGATGCGCGCCGATGAGCGCGATCAACCCCTCGCGCCCCGAGCGCTCGTAGGTTTCCTTCAGGCTCGAAATCTCCGTCAGGATCTCGCGGTCGGATCGGCTGCGGACGTAGGACGTGGTCGCGAGATAGACATAAGCGAAGATCGCGGCCGTGATGACGCCAAAGGTTCCGATCGCGATCAGCGCGAGCTTGAACGTCGACGAGGTAAGGGTCTTAGCCAGGAGCACGGAGGCGGTATCCGACGCCGCGGACCGTGTGGATCAGCGGATAAGCCTGCTGGTCGTCGACCTTGCGCCGCACGCGCCCGACATAGACGTCGATGATGTTGGTCGACGGATCGAAATGCAGATCCCAGACGTGCTGCAGCAGCATCGCGCGCGACACCACGCGGCCCTCATTGCGCACCAGGTACTCGAGCAGCTGGAACTCCTTCGGCAGCAACATGATCTCCTTGCCGCGCCGGCTCGCCGTGCGCGAGATCAGATCGATCGCGAGGTCGCCGACGCGCAGGATGGTCTCTTTGGCGACCGTCTCGCTGCGGCGAAGCAGCGCTTCGAGCCTCGCCAGGAGTTCGACGAAGGAAAAGGGCTTGACCAGGTAATCGTCGCCGCCGGCGCGCAAGCCGCGCACGCGATCGTCGACCTCGCCGAGCGCGCTGATGATCAGGAAGGGCGCCGAGATGCCGTCGTCGCGCAGTTGCCGCATCACAGCGATGCCATCGATATCGGGCAGCATGCGGTCTATCGTGATCACGCCGTAGTCGCGCGACGCGGCTTGGCTCAGCGCTTCGCTGCCTGATGTCGCGAGGTCGACCAGGTAGCCGCTGCTCGCGAGTTGCTCGGTGAGCTGACCGGCGGTTTCCGGATCGTCCTCGACGACGAGAATGCGGCGATGACCTCCCGTCATGGTCTTTCTCCGGCGAGTATTTTCTCCGAGGACCGCCACCAGCCTATGTCATAGCTCAAGCACATGCGCCGGTGGCGATCATCACAATGACGTGGTCTTCCGGACTACGTATCAGTAGACGCCGTAGCCGCCGTAACAGGCATTGACCCATTGCGGTCCGTACGCCGTCCACACTCTTTGATAGCAGCTGTCGTAGCCGTAGCCATAGTCGTAATCGCCAAAGAAGGCGAAGCGGCGATTGTGGAAGAAGCGGTGGCGGAAGGCGAAGCGATCGTGGAAGCCGAAGCGATTGTGGAAGCCGAAGTGTGAGACATGCGGCGTGCCGACAAAACGCGGGCCTCCGGTTACGCCACTGAAGCGCGGACCAGGGCCAATCGCGGCGAAATGCGGGCTTCCGGCCAAGCCGTGAAAGCTGCCTCCCATTCCGCCTCCTGCCATGCCGTGCATGCCTCCTCCCCATCCACCGCCCATGCCGCCGTGCATGCCACCGCCCATGCCGCCGTGCATGCCACCTCCCATGCCACCCGCGAAGCCGCCTCCCATACCGCCGCGCCCACCGCCACCGCCACCGAAGCCGCCTCCGCCGCCGTGCCCGCCTCCGCCTCCGCCACCCCCACCACCTCCGCCGCCACCTCCGCGGCCAAGAGCGGGCGAAGCCAAAGCGAGCGCAGCCACGACCGCGCCCGTGACAAGTGATTTCGCAAACCTATGGTTCATGGTGAATCTCCATTTCGCGTAGCAAGCGGTGCATACCGCCGCTGAGGAGATCAGGAGACCGAAGTCGCGATGCCACTTCAAATGACAAATGGGCTATATTCTGACACCGAAGTTAGCATCGGCCGCACGCCCGCGGTTTACGATGTCATCGTCGTTCACATTGACGAGAGTTTCCAGTGCGCCCGTCTCTCAAGCGCTCCACGCGAAGGCCTCCACCTCGCGCCGACGGCCGAGCATGAAGGCGTCAGCTACGAGCTGTAGCGGCGTAAGATCGACATCGCTCTCGCCGTTCCGCACCAGTTCGACAAAGCGGCGATAGAGCAACTGGTAAGACTGCTTCTTCTCGTCGACGAGCACCTCGTCGCCTGCGATAAGGCGCGAACCGCCGCCGGAGAGCACGACACGTCCCTTGTCGGTCTCGAAGCACATTTCCCAGGCGTGATTTTTAGTCTCGCGGAAATCGAAACTCGCGTGGATCGCAAGACCCGTGCTGTCGGAGAGATCGAGCTCGGCGGCAATCGGACCGGCGCGGTTGGCGGGAACCTCGAGGCTTGCCGCGGTCGCGAACAAAGGCTGCGGCAGGATGCGGGTCAGGATCGACAGCGCATTAATGCCGGGATCGAATACGCCGAAACCACCCGGCTCAAAGATCCAGTCCTGGCCGGGATGCCAGACGCGAACATCCTCCTTCCAGTTGATCACCACGCTTACGATCTTGCGTACGGCGAGCAGGCGCCGCGCCGGCTCGACCGCAGGCGAGAAGCGCGCATGCCAGCTCTGGAACAAGGTGCGTCCGGCTTCGCGCGCCGCCGCCACCAGGGGGATGATCTCGGTCACCGCCCGCGCCGGCGGCTTTTCCATGAACACATGTTTTCGCGCAGCAAGGGCAAGCGTGGCCTGCGCGCGGCGGATCTGCGGCGGAGTAGCCAGCGCGACGGCATCGATTTCGGGGCCATCGCGCAACAGCGCCTGAAGGGAGCGGAAATGCGGCACGTCTGCCGTGACAGGATTGGGATCGGCCACCGCCACCAGGGTCACGCCGTCGGTTGCCGCAATCGCCGGCACATGCTGGTCATGCGCGATCTTGCCGAAGCCGACGATCGCCAGTCGAAGCTCGCTCACTGTCAGTCCTTATGAACGATTTTGCCGGAACCGGTGGGACAAGGGTTGCCAGAATACCCGCCGCGACGGCATTGCGCCACAGCCAAGCAGACGGCAGCAGGCGCCTGCTCACGCCCAGCAGGTCAACCCGCCGTCGACCACGAGCTCGACTCCGGTGATGTAGCGGGATTCGTCGGAGGCCAAGAACAGTGCGGCATTGGCGACGTCCCAGGCATCGCCCATGTGGCCCATCGGCACCTGCGCGTCGCGGGCACGCCACATCGCCTCCACATCACCCTTGGCGTAGCTCTGCGCAAGCCCTGCGGAATGTTCGACCATCGGCGTCTTCATCAGGCCAGGCAGGATGGCGTTGACGCGAACATGTTTCGGCGCAAACTCCACCGCAGTGGTGCGCGTCATCTGATTCATCGCCGCCTTGCTGGCGCCATAGCTGACATAGGAAATGCCGACATGACGGATCGAGGCGATGGATGAAATATTGACGATGGAGCCGCCGCCCTGGTCCACCATGACCGGGATGACATGCTTCATCGCGAGATAGGCGCTCTTGAGGTTGACCGCGAAGACGCGGTCCCATTCGGCTTCCGTCACCTCCACCACGCTGCCCATCTCGGCGATGCCGACATTGTTGTGGAGGACGTCGATGCGTCCATAGGCCTTCAGGCACGCTGCGACCATGGCTTCGACCTCGGTCGCGCGGGAGACATCGGCAGCGAAAGCCGTGGCCTTGCCGCCTTCGCCAGTGATGATCTTCACGGTCTCTTCAGCGGCCGCCGGATTGCGGTCGACACAGAAAACCTGAGCGCCCTCGCGCGCAAAGGTCGCCGCCGTCGCCTTGCCATTGCCCCAGCCCGGGCCGATCGATCCGGCGCCCACCACCAATGCCGTCTTGCCCTTGAGCCGATCCATCGCGTCGCTCCCTTGCGGTTTCATTTCGCCGGTGCGCATGCCTTCGCCCACATGGCGGCTGCTCGTCAAGTCGTTCGAACGGCCGATCTTCCCTGCCCGTTTCGCACTGGCAACGGCTGATGTCACCGCGTAGTGTGGCGCGCGCCAAAGCCGGCCCGTTACAGAGGCTGGCCATCTCGGGAGAACCTAATGCCTGTCAATCGCCTTGTCCGCGTATCGCTTTCGGCTGCCCTGCTGCTCTGCGGCTCCAGCCAGCTGAGTAGCGCGCTCGCAAAACCCTTCATGATCGTCGGCCTCGATGAAAAGAGCGTGTGGGACGACGACGGCAAGCCGATCCTTTCGCTCCCCGGCAAGGACCAGGTCCTGATCGTCGACCTAACCAATCCCGAGAGCCCGAAGATCGCGGCGAGCCTGCCGCTCGAGAATTCGGTGGTCGGACCGCCCGTCAATGTCGATGTCGACCCGACTGGATCGGTTGCGCTGGTCGCCGATTCCGTCGATGTGACAAAGGACGGCGATGCGCTGAAGCAGGTGCCGGACAACAAGATCTTTGTGATCGACCTCAAGGCGAGCCCGCCGAAGCTCGCAGCCACCATCACAGGCGGCAAGCAGCCGTCGGGCTTGAACTTCAGCCCGGATGGCAAGATGGCGCTGGTCGCCAACCGCGGCGACAATTCCATCAGCGTGCTCTCGGTCAACGGCACCGATGTCAAGGTCACCGATACCGTTCAAATGCCCGACAGCGTCGCGCACGTGCTGTTCACGCCGGATGGCAAGCACGCGTTGGCGGTGCGCTTCCCAGCACACAAGTTGTCGCTGCTCGATGTCGCGAACGGCAAGGTCACCTACAACAAGATCGACCTCCCGACCGGGCAATGGCCTTACAATGTCGTGGTCTCGCCCAATGGCAAGATCGCGTTCACATCCGACAATGGCGGCGCCGGCTCCTCCGACGGCAACGTCGATACGACGAGCGTGATCGATCTGGAGGCCAACCCGCCGCGCATCATCGATCGCGTGGTGGTGGGCGACGGCCCGGAGGGGCTAGCGGTGAGCCCGAAGGGCGACCTTGCGGCCGCGACGATCCTGCGCGGCTCCAACATGAAGAACGCTTTCTTCTATCACAAGAATGGCAGCGTCTCGATCCTGAAGATCGACGGCAAGAAGGTGACCAAGACCCAGGACATCGAGGTCGGCGGCCTGCCTGAACCCATCGTCTTCACGCCCGATGGAAAATACATCCTCGTGGGAAACTTCCTGAACCAGGACTTTTCCATCCTCAAGGTGAATGGCACCAAGGTCACCGATACCGGCAAGCGCTTTCAGGTTCCCGGCCACCCGGCCTCGGCGCGCATTGGGCATTGAGGCTGGTAGAGAAGCACGTCTATCCGCGGATTCGGTTCGCCTCGCCCTGCTCTTCGCGGGGAGAGGTCGGATCGCGCGCAGCATGATCCGGGTGAGGGGCTCCTTCCACGAATTCGGAAGGTGGGGGCACAGCGCCTCACCCCACTCTCTCCCCGCGAAGAGCGGGGCGCGGGAGCCCTTCTTCCTTCGCTCAAACGCAGCCGCTCACTGGAACGTCATGTCCTGACATTTGGAAATGTCGGAGCCCAGCCCTGACGAGATGATGATGCAGCCGCGCACCTTCAGCTGGGTGGTGTCGGCGGCCCAGATCGAATAGCCGCCCTGACCGAAGAAGGAATTGGTATTCGGCGGCTCGGTCTCGGTAGCGTCGAAGTCGTAGTTCGAATCGGTCTCGAAGATCCGCGGCTTCTTGGTGCAACTGCCGTCGGTCTGGACGTTGATCACTTCCTTGTTGTCACGTGTCAGCGCGAGCGAGACCTGGCAGCGATAATATTCCGAGGTCTTGGTGTTGAAGATGTAGGTGTAGGACTTGCAGGTCGCAGTGTTGAGCTTGCCCGGCGCCAGGCCCCGGCTGCAGGATATCCTCTGGTTGTTCAAGAGCTTGAGCAGTTCCTCGGCCTGTGCTGCGCCGGACAGCGCCGACAGCAATAGCGTTGCGCCCCCAAGAATTCTCGCGACGTTCATATGAATCATCCCCATGGCCTGCTTTTGTCGAATTGGTTCTAGTTGAAATGGAGAAGATAGTCGCGGCCCAAGCGGCGGGAAATCACAAAGTCATAACGCGATGTGTGATCACATGCCGGCCGCGACAATATTGACCGAGCGAGATCGTTCGTGATTTGTTCAAGAAAGGTGCAGCCTTTTCGGTTGGGGAGAGTGACAATGACGCGATTTGCAACAAGGATGACTGTGACCGCGCTTGCGCTGGGCGCGCTGTCCGGCGCTGGTTGTGCAACTGGGGCCTGGGCTCAAGCCGCAGCGCCAACGCCCTGGGAGCTCAAGTCGGACACTGGCTACGCCTATGACAAGGAAGGCAAGACCTTCTCTTACAAAATGGGCACCGACAATGCCGGCCTGCTCCTGAAGGGTGCCAAGAAAGTCCCGAAGGGCACTTTGTTCTTCGTCGGCCAGAACGGCCAGCTCTACATGCGCACCGGCCCGTATCTCGAAGGCAACGGCAAGTTCATGTTCGGCTCGGATTGAGCGGCATCGTCTGCCAGACTGCTCCATCGATAGATTTCGCGGTATGGTCCCGGGTCGCGCTTTGCTTGCCCGGAACGACGGAGAGTGGATTCGTAACTTCAAAACGCCGCGGCCAGTTGCTTGGCGCCGGTCTCCCTGCTGTTGGCGTCCATCCGCGCATCGGTCACTGCGAGCAGCTTTGCGACGGTGTTGTGACGGATCGCAACCGGGTTGCGCTCATAGCCGCCGCGCTGGAAGAAATTCGAGGTTGGCACCTGCTCGCGCATGGCCTGCGGCATGGTCACCATGTCGAGCCCGGTGCCGTCGCCGGTGAGGTTCATCATCTCGAGCTCGGCTGCGGTGAGCGGGCGAGTGAAGCCACGCTCGCGGGCGAAGACGACCGAGGTCATGAGCTTATGCGTCTGCAGCATGGGCCCGACATCGACATCCAGCACCATGGCGTGCAGCGCCCAGCCTTGCGGGCTGTCGCCGATCTTCTCATGCTGAGACCAATCGTCCGGCACCGAGCGCGCCAGCGCCACCATCTTCTTCAGCACCTCAAGCTTGTGCTCCATGGTCTGGCGCGCGGGTCCCGACAGGCCGGCGGCACGCTGCGCCAAGATCCTGACCAGATCCGGCCCCTGTTCGGCCAGTAGCTCGACCGTGTTGGTGGTGAGCAGCTGGTTGTAGCCGATCGCAGTCGAGACCGCGTGGGAGCCATGGATCAGACCGGATTGCGAATCGTTGCGGCCGTCGCCACCAGTCTCGAAGGAATAGACCCGCACCGCCTGCTCGCGCGTGAGGCCGGCTTCCGAGGAGAAACGCGCATAGGCGCGCATGAACTCGATCTCCGTTGAGGGGCGCTGCGGCGTCCATTGGTAGTAGTCCGCGGCGGCCTTCAAGAGATCGGCGACAACGGGAATATGCTTGTGCTCGCGTTGCGGCGGCTCGGGCTCGGTTTCCGGCGCCGGATTCACCGGTCGCTTCGGCCCGGTATAGACCGGCGGCTGGGTCAGCACATAATCGTCAAGAGCGATCTCAACGTGCGCGCGACGCTTGGCGTTGCGGCCACGGCGCTTCTCCGCGATATCGTTCCAGTAAGCCCCGGCCTCCTGCTCGAAGGCGTCGCGTGCCTCGATATACTCCTTGAGCTTGCGGCGATAGTCGGCAATCGCCTCGGGCGAAGCCTGTGCCATCGCGCCGGCCACGGACGGTGGGAGCGATTTCGTATCGAACGCGGAAGCCCGTACTGCGAACAGCGTCAGCCCGAGCGCAACGGCCAATGAGGCTACGCGAATCGTTTGGTGATGCATGCGCCCGTTGTACCGCAAATAAAGGCTACTTCCAGGCAAATACCGGCTGTTCCAGCTCTGCCACCCGGGTTTGCCGCCCCGCCAACAGCTCGCGGAACTGGTAGATCATGGCCGCGGTCGGCGCATGGATCAGACGTCCCTCGTAGTGAAAGCGAATCACCTGCCGCGTGCTCTCGGGGATGGTGACGAAATCGAAGGCAATTTCGCGCTCGATGGCGCCAAGGGCGATCTGGTGAACGGAGGCGACTTCGTCCGGATTCGGCACGATCTCTTGCGCGGCCCCGGCCCACACCACCACCGGCGTAATCAGGTAGCCGGAGCGGGTCGGATAGTCGTCGAGCAGGCCGAGCACCGAGTCAGTTGTGAGCACCAGCCCCAGCTCCTCCCGCAATTCGCGTAAGCCCGCCTCAGGCGGCGTCTCGCCGGCATCACAGCGCCCTCCCGGGAGGGCCCATTGCGCGCGATGGGCACGCAGGCTTGAGGCGCGTCGCGTCAGCAGGAAGGCCGTCTCAGCTGCCTCGCCCGTACCGGTGAGCGCGATCGCGACCGCCGCGCGCTTGAGCCCAGGCGCAGTTTCGACCGGCGCAGCGCGCGCAAAATTCGCACAAAGCGCGGTGATATTCCGCCGCGTGGCATCATCGAACGGTCTCATGATGCTTGACTACATCAGTCCGTCATTCGATGAAATGACCGTACACGCATGACTTGGAACGGAATGTGAGATGACCGACAGGGCCGTCGCCGCACAACTCAAAGCCGACGGCTGGTCCTTGGTCGAAGCGACCGGCTTCATTCAGCTGGTCGGGCCGCTCTGGGAACGCGTTGTTGACAGCGTTCATGAATACGCACTGCCCACCGCAGACAAGCACCACAACCGCCGCGGCCTGGTGCAGGGCGGCGTGCTGATGACCTTCGCCGATCGGACCTGCGGCATGACCGCGCGTTACGTGACGGGCAAGCAAACCATGGCGACCATCCAGCTCGACGTGCATTTTGTCGAGGCCGGCCAGATCGGCGACCTCCTGATCTCGCGCCCCCGCGTGGTGCGCGCCACCAGGAGCCTCGTGTTCATCAACACCGAAGTCACGGTCGGCAAGCGCTGCATCGCCACGGCCCACGGCGTGTTCAAGATATTGAAGGCGGAGTAGCGCACTCAAACGGCAGCCGTCGTCCCGGCGAAGTTTGGCGCGACTGGCCCGCAATCCAGAAATCCCGTTTTGCGGTCCTGGATTGCTCACATGGGGAATGTGTGTGTCAAGGATGAGCAGTCACCTTTTTGTTCGACTGCGGCCACCTCTTCGTCCCGACCGCGGGCTGTGCAGG